>MWVV01000271.1_pt1 | contig 18686 bp, 12 predicted proteins | sample 1047281 | NCBI WGS metagenome assembly MWVV01 (sample SAMN06349986, study PRJNA376086) | soil metagenome | isolation source: PT-2 sample Antarctic (ecotone) soil | place: Antarctica | collected 2015-01-13 | reverse complement strand
CTTCAAGACGGAGGAGCAGATACGGTTGAAGCCAATGAACAACTCGGTTTTGCAGTTGATGCGCGAACTTATCAGCAGTGCGCCGAAATTCTATTTGATTTGGGGCTTTGCAAAGTGCGTGTAATGTCGAACAATCCTGATAAAATGAAAGCTTTGGAAACAGCCCGACTGCAAGTCATTGACCGCGTTCCAATTGAAGTCGAAGCTCAAGAACCGGCAGCGCATTACCTTCGCACAAAAAAGGAAAAATTGGGACATTTGATTGATTTAAATTAGGAGTAAATTATGAAAAAGATAATTCTTTGGAGTCAAAGCGTAGTTCTTGTAATTTTCATAGCTACAGTCTCGAGTTTTGCTCAATCGGGAACTAGTAATTCCATCTCAGGATTTGTTTTCGATGCTGTGAACCGGAAGCCCGTTCCAGATGTTTATGTAGAATTATTGAGTGATGTTTATTCTTCGTTAAGGAGAGCAAAAACGGACGGATCGGGTCGATACTTTTTTGGCGGAATATCAAAGGGTAGTTTTAAGGTAAAAGTTTTGCCTTACGGAACAAACTATTTGGAAGAAGTACAAGATGTAGAAATTACCAATTACACTATTGGCAGGACGACGACTTCCGACAGCGTTTATCTTGATATATATTTAAGACTTGATAAACGTAAAATTAATATTAGTGAATTAAATCCTGCCGGCTCAGTTTTTATACAAGACATTCCTTTATCTGCGCGAGATCTATACAAAAAAGGAATTGCACAGCTCGAGAAGGTAAAAGAAGCCGAACTTGGCATGGGAAATCTCAAAAAAGCCTTGGAAATTTTTCCTAATTATTACGACGCTCTTAACCGGGTAGGTATCGAACACATAAGACATAATGAATACTTTGAAGCCCTGCCTTATCTGATTAAAGCAATCGAGGTTAATCAGCGCAGTTTTACCAGTTTTTATGCTCTTGGACTTGCGGCTTACAACTTGAAACAAATGAAAGAAGCTGTCGATGCTTTTCGGGCTGCAACTGTCATTAATCCGCAATCAGTTTATGCTAATTTTCAATACGGGAAAGTATTAAGAATCAATGGTAATTATAAAGAAGCAGAACAATCTTTGTTAAAAGCCGAATCTCTTTCTAAACATTCACCTATCGGAGAGATTCATTGGCAACTAGGTTTACTTTATGACAAAGTTAAGCGTTATAATGAGGCTGCAGATGAATTGGAAAAATATCTAAAAATTGAGCCGGAAATTTCTAATAGCAAACAAATTAAAACTTTAATCGGTCAAATGCGAGAGAAGGCAAAAAAATAATTCTCGGAAACTAAAACTTGTAAACAATTAGTAAAATAAGTAAACGTTATAGATTAGAAGAAGCAGATTAGGCAGTTCAAATAAACTTGCCCTTTTTGCCATAAACATCCTTATTAAATAAATCCTGTCCTAACTTACTTCAATATATCTAGAAGTTACTAACTATGAAAGAGCACACCTGCATTATTCATAACCGAATACTTACTTTTGAATCATCCTCAGGAAAAGCATTTAAATCTACTTTAAGCTTTGTATGCATTTATTAGTAGCTCAATCCACAATATTTAATATTACAAACAAAAAAGAAGCCTGTTCTAGAACAGGCTTCTTAGTGTCAACTTCTAGATAAAACTAGAACATTAAACGGAATCCAAATCTGATATTTCGCGGTGCTTGGAAAGCGTTTGGCTTTCCATATCTAGGATCTTTCAAAGTTGGATCTGATGCCAAGTAACTATTAATTTGTGCGCCTACACCTCTGGTAATGGCAGCGTTAATAGCTGATTGGGTGGTAGTAAAACCAAGGTCTTCCGGAGCAACATCAACCGGCGCATCAGTAATAAGTCTATATATGTCAGTTACGTTATTTTCATTTAAGACATTATTCACGTTTACATTGAAGACCATTGCAAATCTGTTATCTCTTCCAAAACGATAACGATGCTGTAATGACACATCACTTCTGGTGAATGTTTCGGTTCTTCCTAAATCTCCACGTCCATTAAGAATATTTTCATTGGCGAAAATTTCAACCGTTGTGGTAATAGGAATTCCAGATTGAGCAGTTGAGAACAATGAAACAGTTGTTTCATTGGTTTTGCTTCCAAACCAGTCAAATCCGTATGAACCATAGACGTTAAATACATGCGGACGATCGGTTGCCAATCTTCCGTTATCCGGTTTGCCGGTGGCAACCGCGAAACCTTGAATAGGAATATCAAAGTATCTGGTTACGCCCGGATCATCTCTACCATTTTCATCTGAACTGGCAAGACCCGAATAGTTTCCGAATAATCTGCTGAAAGTATAGTTTGCGTTAAAGTAAAAGTTTCTAGTTAAACGTCTTTCGACAGTTGCCTGAAAAGCATTATACTTTCTTTCAGCTTCTACGCAATTTACAATACCGCCCGCTTTTAAATAATCAAGGTGTGCTCCTTTACAGGGATTGACGATGTTGTAAACTTCACTGCCAAATTGATTAAAGGTTCCCGCATCTTCAACCGCATTGAGAATTACTTTGTTGGTATATCTAGCTGTAAACAAATAGCTAGTAAAGAACTCTCTTTCAAAACCAACAGTTATTTCACGTTGGCTGAACGGTTTTAGGTCAGGATCAGCAAGTGAAGGAACTCGTAAATCCAAGTCACATCTCACGCGCGATCCAGAGTTTGGTGCAATTGGACATTGTCCACCACTGGGAATCTTAAAGTTGCCAAGAATATTTGCAGGTGTGAAAGAGTTAATATTTTCACCCGGGAAAATTTCAAAATACGATCTGTGGAAAAAGTCTCCGCCGAACGAACCCGCAGGCAATTCAAATTTCAAACGGTCGTAGAATTTTCCGTATGAACCGAATATTTTTGATTTACCATCACCGAAAATATCAAATGCAAATCCGAGACGCGGAGCGATTTTGTCTCCGTAACCGTAGCTGATTTGAATAGGAAGTCCTTCCAAGAATGTCGGGATGAATTCTTTTTCGGCTCTGACCCCAAGATTTAATGTTAAGCGACGAAACGGCTGCCATTTATCTTGAATGTAAAAACCCTGATTGAGATTACTGCCTTTGGCAACTTGTCCAAATTGATTAATTCTACCGTAACCGATAGCGCCCGGAGTTGCGGCAAGACCTGTTACCGGTCCGGTTCCTTGTGTTATAGGACGACCAAAGTACAATTGAATAGTTCCGGGTCCAACATTACTGTTACTGGCAATGTCCGTAAAAATCTTGGAACGTTGGTAGCCGCCCTTGAACTGATGATCGCCGAGAAAACCATTTAAGAGGTATGATGCGTCAACTTCATAATTGGTCTTTAGAGAAACTTCTCTCTGTGTAGATCTATTATTAGGGAAATTCAGAAAACCTTGCTGGCAGCCTGCTTGAGCCGATGTAAATGTTCCTAAAGAACCTGACAAAGAAACGCATTGATATTGCGTTGATGTAGGAACAAAATATGAACCTCCTTTGCTGTTTTGGAATCCTCTGGAGTATCTGCCCGTAACAATCAGTTTACTTGTCGGTGTCCAAATTGCTTGACCGGTTACGTTATTTGAATTTACGCGTCCGCCTTGTTGGCTAACAAACTGAGCACCCCGATAAGTTACACCATTAATAGTTGCCTGCGGAACTGAGGCACCTAAATTAACAGTGCTGTCGGGAATAACACCTTCGTTTATTTGCGGATTCCAGAGGAAAGTTCCCGTTAATCGTAAGTTATTTACTGGGTTAGCATCCAACCGGGTAAAAGCATACTCGTAGGTTGTTTTAGCAAAATAATTTTCTGTTGCTTGCAAAACGCGTCTCGATGCCGGCGCATTACTGAAATAATTAGAAGTCTGATTTGAGGTGAAAATTTGTCTGCTGTAATTAACTAAACCAAAAAATCTATCTTTAATAATTGGTCCGCCAAATTGAACAGTCGGGAAGAAATCCGTGCCACCATTTCTGACAGGTTGAACGTATTCAGCAATGTTACCTGCTGCTGTAGTCGTATCTTGAATCCTGCGGAGTGAAGCTCTCGGACCCGCATTGAGTTTTTCCACATTAAATTCAGATCCAATTTGACCGTTAAATTGATTTGAACCGCCTTTGGTTACAACACTGACGACACCGCCCGTTGCTCCGCCGAATTCAGCGTCAAAACCACTGGATTTGACTGATACTTCTTGAACCAAAGCCGTCGGAATGTTATTTACTTCATCAAGATTGTTAGATTTGAAGTTGCTAACATCTTGACCGTCAATAATAAATGAGTTTTCCGAACCGGAGGCTCCGTCAACCTGAAACCCGCCTGATTTAGTTTCGGGTCTTGTTGACGGCGATAATCTCAACAAACTTGAAAAACTCACGCCAGAAGGAATAGTTTCAATTTGTTGAGCGGTGATATTTGTTTGAATTTGGCTGCCTGTTGCATCAATTGTTGTAGCATCAGTAGCTGTAACGTCAACAGTGGCTGCAACGCCACCAGTTTTTATGGCGACCGGAACAGTAATTGTTCTTCCTACCTGTACTTCAACATTATCAACTGTAGACGTACCAAAACCTTTTTCAGCTGTGGTCGTAATTGTATAAAGACCAGGTGGAACTTCATTTACGACAAACTGTCCTTCATTACCTGAAACAGTCGTACGTTTAAAGCCAGTCGTTCCTGCTTTACTAGCGACGGTTACAGTAACACCAGGGACTGCACCGCCTTGTTCATCTTGAACTACACCTTCAACGCTACCGGTTGTTTCTTGTGCAAAAATACTTACACTAAAACAAAACACAAGCATTAAAATTGAAGTTAGAAATTTAATATTTCTTTTCATTTTTCACTCCTTAAAAAATCAATGGTTTTTACTTAGATTGCTAATATGCAAATAATAAACTCAGCCAGAAGCCGAGTATTCATTCTGTAAATTCTTTAGACAATTTTAGTGCCACCTTTCAAAGACTAACTTTAATCTCATTAAATTCTTTGTTTTGTAAACTTAGCTAAATCAAATCGTATTTGTTGTTTTTTATATTGCCGAAGAAGTTCCAAAATTTTGGATTTTTTCCGATATTATGTGTATTTTAATTGAATTTAAATAATTCTATATTGTTATACTATGTTTAGTGATAGTTATTGTGTGAAACAAAATCAGCGAAGTTAAATTCGCGGAAGAATAAGGAATAGCCAATTTATAAAACAGGAATGAATTTTTCATTGACTTTGTTCCAGAGAGTTTGAGCTAATTCCTTGCGATTTTGACTTTGAACCTGATCATCGCCGAAATTTATAACCGCTGTAAACTCACGCACTTTGAAAAGGCGAAAAAGATGGGCGGCAAAACTTATATCTTCCCACCAACAAACTATTTCACTTGCTTCGGGCGTACCAATCGGGGTTTGATAAGTTATTGAAGCATAAGAAACGGAAAGATTTGTTTTTGCGGCAAACTCTAAAAATGACGAATTAAATGGCAAAACAGTTTCACCTTTAGTGCTTGTGCCTTCGGGGAAAACAATCACGCCTTCGCCGCTTTCCAATCTTTTGATGATTTCCGCGCCTGCTCTCGGTATATCACGACGGTTCTGCCGGTTGATAAAAATTGTTCCCATATCGCGCACAATTTTTCCTGCCAAAAACCAGCTTTCAATTTCTCCTTTTGCTACAAAAACGCCTTCCGCTACAGAAAGAATCGCTGGAATATCCATGTAACTTAAGTGATTGGAAACGAGAAAAAAAGGTGGGTGCGGCGGCGTTCCGACAACTTTAATTTTCATTCCGGAAATCCCGACGAACGCTCGCGCCCAGGTGCGAAAAGCCGTCTGCCGCCAAAGTTGTTTGTTTGGAAAAAAAACCGAGCCTACTAACCAAACCGCGTAAAGACCGAAAGTTACACATACAAATAAAAGGAATTTAAAAATTGCACGAAGATATCGCATATACGATCATCAAGGTTTTGAAGATTTTGTAAATAATTGCTACCTATTTTACCCTAAAATATAAACTTTAGTTTATCCGGGGTATTTCAGGTAAAAATAAAATAAAAAGTCGGCGTCATATCAAGTTATGCGACGCCGATTCTTTATAAGCCAAAACCATTTTCCGGATTGCCGGTTTGAAAAAAGCATTTAAGGACGGCAAAAGTAAATTATTGTAATTGTCTGCGCTTTACTAGTTTTAGCCGTTAAGGTTATCAAAACTACTGAACAAAAGCGTTTGGAGCAGGTTTGTCGGTAGCCGCCCCAAACTGCACGCCGGTAAAGCCTGCTGTCGAGCGTTGCAGATACCAAAAACCGTTCGACGGACGAAATACAGCAACATCTGCTTTACCGTCGCCGTCATAATCTGCCGGAACAGGCAAATCAGTTCCCAATCCAAACGCGATACCGGTAAAGCCTGCCATCGAGCGTTGCAGATACCACGTGCCATTTGAAGGTCGGAATACGGCAATGTCCGTCTTTCCGTCGCCATCGTAATCAGCTGGAACAGGTTTATCATTTGCATCGCCGAAGCTAACGCCGGTAAAACCTTCGGTGCTTCTTAACAAATACCAAGTGCCGTTTCTGTACACCGCATAATCAGCTTTGCAATCTCCGTCGTAATCTCCGACAACGGGTTTGTCTCCGTTTTGACCAAACTGCACGGCAGTTGTTTGATTGGTAGCCAAGTTATAAACATACCAGGTGCCGTTTGACGGACGAAAGACTACAAGGTCGGCTTTGGCATCGCCATCAAAATCCGCCGGCTGCGGAATATCATCCGGCGCGCCGAAAGCAACGCCGATAAAGCCTGCCGTACTTCTTTGCAAATACCACGTTCCGTTGCGATAGACAGCCAAGTCAGTTTTACCATCGCCGTCGAAATCAGCGGGAACAATCTTGTCGGTTGAAATACCAAATTGCGCAAAGGAAACCCCGCTTTGCGACTTGAGCAGATACCAAACGCCATTGTCCGGACGGAAAACTGAAACGTCCGCTTTTGCGTCGCCGTCGAAATCAAATCGGCGTTGGAAGTTACAAGTTACGACACAAGCGTTATTACATTGTCTTCCGAAAATTTGCACGTCGTCTATTCTAACACCTTCTCCCGCAGTATCTTGATCACTAGCCATGACCCAGCGGAATTGAACCGATTGACCATCGAGAGATGCGGGAAGGTTAACTACCGTCTCAACGTACCCATTTGAATTACCTGTCCAAGCCTTGCGACCTTCAATCGGACTGGAGAAGCCACTTTCAATTGTTGCGTTGTAACCATTACTTTCAAATGAACCACCTCCAGCGATTATATCTGTCCATAATGCACCGCCATCGTTAGTGTATTCCAATACCATGCCGTCAAAAGTGGCTTCGGTATTATAGAAATTTTTAAATGACAATTGTACGTCTGATCCTGATATTGAAATTAGCGGGCTGACAAGCGCTGAAGAGCTAACCGTTGCTAGATTACCGGCGAACGCGGCATTCGGCGGTGAACTCGGTTTAGTTGTCGAAGTAACCCAGCTATTAGCTGTACCGGCTAATTGAACAGTCGTCCAACCCACAGGTAAAGCAGGCGCGGCAACACTATCAAAATTTTCACTAAAAGTTACGGCTCTGGCGCCGGTTGTAAATGTTTTCGTAACCGTTCCGTAATTGGTTGAGCCATCAGTCAAGTTAAAAGTTAAAGTAATCTTGCTTCCACAAGGCACACTCGGGTCTACTCTAAAGTTAAATGTCCTGCTTTGCGCCGCGCCGCCCGGAGCAATGGAACCGTAGCTTTGTGCCGCGCTTACGTTTGTAACGCCGCCCGTCGCTTGAAGTGTCGCCGTCAAATTTGTTGTGTTAGCGGCGCCTGTGTTCTGGAGCGGCAAGCTAACCGCGATAGTTTCACCCGGTTCCGGCGCGCCGTTTGGCATTCCGCAACTTTCTGAAACAATCTGAACATCTCCACCCTGTGTCGCGAAAGGCACTCCGGTTAAACAGATATTAACCGTTGCCGTCTGTCCGCCGCTAAGCGTAACGGTTTGAAAAGTAGCGGGAAATCCGTTTAATTTGCTTGCCGTAACATTATAAGTTCCGGGCGCGACGGTCATTGAATAAGTGCCGTCGGCGCCGGATACGCGAACAAACCCGCCGGTTGAATCAACTAGAGCTCCCGAAATCGGCGCGCCGGTCGAGCAAGATGTAACCGTGCCTGTAATCGTGGCTTTGGTTGCGGGAGTGCATTGCGGAAATTTAAATTTGCCAATGCGAGTTGACCAGAAATCCTGGTTGCTCGTGGTGGCATAATACTCTTGGGTGTACCAGAACGTACAGTCATCGTCGCTGTCAAGATTCATTGAACTGTAATCGCCCCAACGGTCAGAGTTAGTCTGCGAGCCGGTTGCGTCGTGGAACAAAACCTCGCCTTCGTTTAATATTCCGCTGTTTGCTACGTTGTTTGTTCGTCCGGCAATTTTAATATCAGCATTTTGATTCGGACCAGCTTGGCTATATCCTAAAGCTAAATCGCCTCTATTATCTTGACCGATACTGCCCATCCAGTTATTCAGTCTTAATCCGGGAGTTCCGGTCGTATCTGCATGCGTGCCTTGGTCAAATACCGAAATGTTCGAATTACCTGTCCGTCGCAACTCAAACCAACGAATACCGGCATCATATTTTGAAGCCGAAGTCATCGGGTCTAAACCGCTTGTGTTTACTACAAAGCTGCCAACATAAGAATTGATTGGATTTGCCTGAGTTCCAAGATTTCTATAAGATAAGCGATGCATTAAATTACCATCAGGCGAATGTAGGTTTCGACCTCCGGCTTGTTCTACATCTAATTCTCCTTCAGGATTTCTCGCGTCGAATTCCGCCAAAGGAACGTCGTCTATTACTTGAAAAATTGTGTTTCCGGGATTGTTAAAGTCAGGTCTGAATCTAAAAGCCCGAAGCCCGTCAAACGGATCGCCATATTCATTTGCGCGAAATTCCAAAAAGATATGATCCAACTCTGTCGGCGGACCGCCAAAACCGTCTATGTCAGTCGGTAACAAACCGCCTGAAGTAGAAACTTGCTTGACAATCAACGTCGCATTAGGATTACCCAAAAGCATCTTGTCGCGGTCAAATGCGACCATTCCAGCACTGACAAAATCCCCGCCTTCGTCGTCGGCAAATTCATTAACGCTCATATAATAAGCATCGCGCCATACGCCGAATTTGGGAAAGTCATTAAATACGCTGTTCGGATAAAGGTATTGATAAAGGTAGTAAGCGCCCGTCGGGTCAGGCGTTTGCGAAACGGCGACACATTGATAATAACCGACCGTCGGTTGCGCGAAATACGTTATAATCCAACGGTCTGCCAATTGATCATAGTTGACGGTCGGGTCACCGTCACTGCGCCGGCAAGGACTGCCTGCGGGGAAGCTACTGAAAAGGTTGCTCAGTTTAGTCGGACCGGTTACTCTTGCTCCCGTTGATTTGTTAAAAACGCTGAAGACAAGATTTACAGCCTGAACATAATGATTCGGACCGACATCACCGATTGGATCCGGCGGCGTTACTCCTCCAATACCTACTGCGGCGTTGTCGGCATTCCTGTTGCCATCAAAAGTTAAATCAGGCGTCGGCATCGCTTGCGGCGCATAAGAAGAAACTGATTTGCCCATCAACGAATCTTTGAAGTTTTCACCCACGCCTTTTCCGGGAATTGTTTTCTTGATTTCTTCTGTGTTTTGTTTGTTAATTTCCTCAACTAATTGTTCTTTCGTAATACCTTTTGCCAAAGCTTCTTCTTCGAGCATTAATTCACGCTTCTGCTTTTTAGTTATGTAAAAAGCTCTAAGCAAGTTAGCGTCAGAAACGCTGGTCGGCATATCTCGAACTTTCCCGGACACGCCAACAGCCGAAGGCTTCACGACTGATAAATCCCCCACTTTTGTTACTGTTTCTTGAGCAACTTCATTATCATCATAAAGCTTTAACGAAGCGGGTTCGTTATTTTCAGCTTGCGATGGGTGTTTTACGAAAATAGCGACAGCCAAAACTACCAAGCCCACAAGCATTAATTTAAACTTCCAATTCATTTCTTATCTCCCGGGAAGATGGTTAATACGCCTAAAACATTTTTACGCTGATTGCCGGAAAAAAGGTTTGCATTAATAAAGTCAATGCAAAGTATAAAACGCTACAACTTATTGTATTTAAAAGGTAAAGCTATACAATTAAAAAGCTAGCTGTAGCGCAACAATAAAAATTAATTTATTTCTCCGACGCAATTTTCAAAATATCACAAAGCTAAAGATAACATCAAGCAAAAATCGGTAAATGCAAGCCTTTTTGGTGCTGTGTCAAAAAAGTTGCTCTGTGTTTTCTCTGTGTCTACTCTATGTTCTCTGTGGTAAAAGATTTTATAAAAACATTCACCACTGAGTCCACTGAGAAGCTACAGAGATACGCGGAGAACCTTCTTGAACATCTGTTTTGTTAAGCGAACGGTTTTTCGTTTTTATAATTTATAAAATTGGTTTGCGAATAAATTTTAGTTTTAATCTTCAAATTGTAGTTCTTCAATAATTTCGCGCATAAAAACTCTGCCCTTTTCCAAATCTTCGGGCGCAAGCGATACTGCGCCGACAACGGCGTGTCCGCCGCCGCCGTAGCGTTCGCAAATTTCCGCAATGTTGTGCCGACGCGGACGCGGCGACCACGGATTTGAGCCGACCGAGATTTTTGTCCGAAATTTGCTTTGCGTTAAAGCGACATTGTAAGTCGTCTGCGGATAAAAATAATACGGAATAAATTTGTTGTAGCCGTCAATTCCGTCGCCGACCAAATTGAAACTGACGACGCCGCGCGCGTACGTTGCCTTCCGTTTGATTAACTCAACAGTCTGCCAATGCCGTTCTAAAATCGGTTTTAATTTCGCTTGAATTTCTTCACTTTCGATAACTTCGTCTAAAGATTTTTGCATCAAATTACGGATAATTTTTTCGACAAATCGCTCGTCCTTTTCGCCTTCGATAATCTGCATTAACTTTAAAGCGGACGAACGAAGCTCGACGCATTGCGCGGGCGATTCATACAATGCGCCGTCAATTATACGCGCCCAATGAACTAGTTCGGCTAAAGATTTGTCCTCAAAATCAAATTTTTCTTTGGCGATTAGGGCAATAAACTCGGCGCAAGATTTACTGTTGACATCAAGAAATTTTTTACCCGAATTGTCAGCTCGAAAATGCGCTTCGTCTTCAGGCTTGAGAAACGCGGATTGATGATGGTCAAACCACCAGGTCAAGCGTTCATCGGCGGAATATTTAAAGTCAACAATGGCGTTTTCATCACCGTCGAATTGTTCTCTATCGAAAGCGTTTCCCGCGCGGTGCATTGTCGGCGTGTAGGAAATTTCGGCGTTTTCATTAATCTTTGCTAGATAAAATTTTGAAAAAATGGCGGCGGAGGAAACACCGTCAAAGCAGTTTCCGTGATAAAGTATGCGAAGTTTCATATAAGATTTATTTCTTATCCTTGTTAAACCTATAGTCATCAATCATTTACAAGCGAACTAAAAACTAAAATTAAACGCCTGTATCTAAATAACGTAACCATTTGCCGTTTTAGACTGCTTTTGCATTCAATTTTTCCACTCGCCTTATAGCTTGGGTTTTATGCTCAAAACTTGGGTGGGCGTATCGCTTCAAAGTTTTCAAGTCTCCGTGTCCGAGCAATTCCGATAATGTTATCGGGTCGGTTTGGTTTTCCGTATGTCTCGAAGCAAAGCAATGCCGCAGCGAATACAGCACAAAATAATCATCGGTGAAAGGTTTAATGCTTAAAGCCTTGAGTGCCTTTTAGCTCAACTTAAATCTGTCCAGATACTTACGACCAAATAACTTTACCTAACTTATGTTTTTGTAGCTTGCTTGTTACGCAAACAAATATCAAAATGCAAACTATTACTCCGAAAAAATACCAGAGTGAATAATCGGTTAATAAAAACACCATAAAATTCACGTAAATACCAATTACCCCAATCCATAAGTAGTTCATAATCTTCTTATGTCCTTTCGTTTACTGAATAACTGACAAACCTCTTTGTTGCATTAGCTAAAAATATCAGCCAAAGTATCCGGAAAATCAAGGAGCGAAGGCTAATATTCCACAAGTTTATTGGAGTTTATAAAGTTTTTTGCAGAGCCGTTTATTTATTTTTTTCGATTTTGCAAAATTTTTACAAACGAACCTGAACGAAGTTCATCTGGCGAAAGAGTGGTTAAATCCTGAGCTTCCTGTTCGGTCAGAGCGCGGCAGTTGATTGCGCGGAGGAAATAATTTAACAATCCTTGTCCGGTTGCCGCGTCGTCAAAAACATCGCCGACAAGCGTCGCCTGCGCCGCCTTTGCGACAAAATTGCTCAGTCGTTCGGAAGCCGCGTCCAAGCCTTCGAGAAAGAATGTATAAACCGCCGCATAGCGCGTCGGAAATTGAGCCGGATGCAAATCCCAACCTTGATAAAAAGCGTTGGTGAGCGAATGTCGAACGTGGTCGTAATGCAGTTTCCACGCACGGTGAACAACAACGCGATTTTCCGCTTCCTGTTCCGCCGTCAGTTCTCCGCGATGCGGCGCGACGGGCATAATGTTTGTCGCGCCGTCCGATAGCCAGATTCCCGTTCCGCCAAAAGAAACCTGCATCACGTGGCGTGCGAAATCGCATGCCGGATGCAGCATATCCTGATACGCGGCGGTGATACTGCAACTGGCGGTGTAGTCATAAGTCCCGAAATGCGCCGTAATGCAACGTCCACGCGCGGCATCAAGCAGTTGCGGCAGATTAGTTTCGCCGCGCTCGTTGATAATTGATTGTGTCGTTTCAACCATCATCTCCATTTTGAGCGAACCTGACGGCAGACCGAGTTTCGGCTCAAGCAAATCAAAGATGTCGGCGAGCGTTGTGACTTGCACGGGCGATATAATTTTCGGCAGCGTAACCACAAAATTTTCCGGCAAGCGTCCGTCGGCAGCTTCGACGAGCGTCGTCAAAAACAAATCAAGCGTGCGGATGCTGCGGGCGTGCAGTTCTTCAGAAAACGTTTTGATGCGGATGCCGAGAAACGGCGGCAGTGTGCCTGCTTCGAGACCTTTTGCCGCTTCCTGCGCGGCTAATACAGCGTGACCGTCCTCTTCCGCGTCGGGGCGCGTTCCGTAACCGTCTTCAAAATCAATACGGAAATCTTCGACCGCTTCACGCGCAAGTTTTTCCCGCACTCGCTCGTAAATCGTGTCCGCTAATTTGTCCGGCAGTTCGAGCACCTGCGTGAAAGCCGCCGCGTCGGGCGCATACGTTTCAAACGAGCGCACCGCAAGTGTGCCGAGACGCGATGCAGTATCTGATTTGAAAAGATGTGCGCCGCCATAGACGGTATGCACCGGTTGACGACGACCCGATTCGCCCGGATAACGCGATGCGAACGCGGCGAGAGACGATTGTAATCCTTTGGTGATTTCCTGCATTGATTCCTGAGAAAGTGTTGTTTTCATTTCAGCTTTGTTAAATTTTCCCTGAATAAATTGCCACTAGCTTCAGCTAGTGGTTTAGTATGCTAATAATCAAACGGCTTTAGCCAAATCTTAGAAAAGAATTATTCCTTATAGCTTTAGCTAAAGCTGAAAGGAATAAATTTATCTTTAGCTTTGGGCTAAAGCCCTTTGTCTTTTATCTAACTTTATCCTCTGGCTAAAGCCGGAGGCAATTGACAAAGCAAAATTGAGAAGCAAATCGGCTAACGCGACAATCGGGCTTCTATCAACCCGTGCGGCTCGTCCGTCGGCAAGAATATTTGATTGCCGTTCTGCAAACCCAAACGCGCCAAATCTACCGGCAAATAGTGGATATTCGGCAGCGAGAAGGATATTTCCACAATGTCGGGAAATTTTTCCAACACCGCTTCGCCCATCGCATAAAGCGTGTGCTGCACCGAAAGACTATCGTGACCGGCAAAAGTTTCGATAATCGTTTGCCTCGCTTTGCCCCAGATTTTACCGGTAGCTGCATCAGCATTTGCATAGAGCCAGTTTGCTTTGATGGAAGTGGCAAATATTCGGTCAGTAGTTTCCGGCAAAGTTGTGTATTGATCTTTGATATAGCCGACGAAACCCGATTTAGTTGTTTTCAGGACGATTAAATCTTCGACACCGGATTCAATCGCTGCGCTTTCGCGCGTAATACTGACCTTTGTAACACGCTTTTCGTTACTGCCTTTAATGAAAGAATGCGGATGCGTTTGCTCGCCCGAAGCCATACGCGTCCAACCATGTTCGGCAATTTCGATGATAACTCGCGTTACGGGCGGATTGTTTGTCAGAAAATGATTTGCCAGACGCATTGCAAAAGTCTCAATTTCCTCAATCTCCCGTGTCTGCGAAGCTAACGCATAAACCGTATTTTTCATCGTGTCGGTGGGCAGCACGAGGTTGTTGTCACCGACGGTGTGAACTTCCGTAAATTCACCTTCAAAAGCAATTTTGACGGTAGTTTCCTGTAATTCGTGCCGGTCGTCGCGCCGCGCAACCTTCAAAAGTCGCACACGCGATTTGCCGTAATTGTCATGAACTATCTTGATTGACATAAATTTAACTTCCGCGATAAGTCGAGTAACTGAATGGACTCAGCAGCAGAGGAACGTGATAATGCTGCGCCGCGTCGCGCACAGTAAACGCGACCGTTACCTGCAGATAAAATCCTTCGATCTGTAGCTGTGCAAAGTAATTTCCAGTGTCAAAAGTGAGCCGGTAATTTCCCATCTGCAAAATCGCTTCCGAATCGAGCAAGTCGCGCAAGCGTCCGTCTTCGTCCGTCGCGCCTTTGCCGATGATTTCCCAATCTGTTTCTGCTTGTCGTTCCAACGTAACCGCAACGCCGCGCGCCGGAAAGCCCGATGAAACATCCAGAATATGTGTCGTGATTGCGCTCATTCAATTTCCAATAATTTTTTCAACCTGATTTCCGTTATCTTTCTCTGCTCATCAGCCGCGATGCGAAGTTCTGAATCTGCATCATTCTTCAAACGCTGACGGCAAAGGTCAAGCATTTCCTCGGCGCTTTTTCCTGTCGCACAGACGATAAATATAAACCCGAATTTCTCTTCATACAAACGATTAGCTTCCGCTAATTCGTCCATCATCGAATCGGCTGCCGTGTGCGTGCCTGATTGCTCGCCGTGCGACCATTCGGCGGATTGCGCTTGCTGTTTCGGCGCGGCTCTTCGCGCGCCGATTTTCGGATGCGCGGCAAACGCTTCGAGCCAATCTTCTGCTTCGAGATTTTGCCAGATTTGCTCGGCTTGTTGTATCAAGGCGGTGACATCGGCAAACGGTCGCGCTTCAATCATCATTCGCGCCCATCTTTGCGAGGCGCAGCAATTGAGAAAATCGGCTTCCGCCATTTCTTTCGCGCCTTTATTTAGCTGGTTTAATTTTTCGTTCATTCCGAGATTCTCCCGAAAAGACGCAGACGACTTACGCCGCCATCGGGAAAAATGTTAAATCGGACATGCGTTACCGCTCCGCAATCTTTTATTTCATCAACGTAAACGTGCCGCGTGTGCGCTTGAAGTTTGGAGTTCGGTAATAATTCCTGCCAATCGAGCGCGTCGAAATTTGCGTTGTTATCGGCGCGGCAAACTTCAATCGAACAGTCTTCGGGATAATTTCCTTTGAAGTGTGAAGTGTCAACTTCAACACGCTTGATTGTTCCCGCGCTGCCGAGTTTGATAACGCACCAATCGTACCCTTCTCCTCGCCGCCGCTTCGTTTCCCAGCCGTCGCTCATATCTTGAGCCAGTCCGGGCATAATCAGATTGTGCTTGTGTCCGAAAAACATGTCGCTGGCTTCGAGCACTGTTCCGCCATGTTCCACCGCCGCTAAATCAAGTTCGCTTTGACGACGGCGCAAAGAATCCCAATCCGGCACGACTACGCCAAAGACGCGAAGACGCGCCACGCCGCCGTCCGGGTAAATTTTCAGCCGCAAATGCGTCACACGCTCTCGGAAATTTATTGTAAAACGATTTTGCGAATCGCCTTCCAATTCCGCTTGCGGCAGAATTTCAGTCCATTCGGTTTTCGCATCGAGCAGTTGTTCGACATTCGGCTGCCCGTCAAACGCGCAGGCTTCGAGCAAGCAATGCGAAGGAAAGTTGCCGCGAAAAAAACTCGTGTCCACGACAACGCCGTGAATAATGCCTGATAATCCTAAACGAATAATGCACCAATCGAATTTTTCATTCAAACGCGGCGAACGGCGACGGCGCGTTTCCCAGCCGTCCATCCATTTGCCCAAATCTGTATATTTGCCTTCAATAAAAATCGGCGCGTTCGGTTTGAGCAAGTTCTCTTTAGGCGCGAAAAATTCATCATTCGCGTATAAAACCGCGCCGTCTAATTTCTCGGAAGCTAAATCAATCAGTTCGGTAAAATCCACCATAAAATTTTGACTATCTATATTTTGTCAGCAATGTGCCGTTGGCGTTGGCGGTAAACTGTCCTTGCCCGTAGACTTTCGTGCCGCGCACAAATGTAGCTTCCACCACGCCGCGCAAATTCATTCCCGAATACGGAGTGAGCTTGTGTCGATGTTGAATGATTTCCGGCACAACTTTGAACTCTTTTTCGGGATGCCAGATTACAATGTCCGCGTCGCAACCACGCGCCAGCCGACCTTTGCGTTTATCCAAACCCGCTAACTTCGCGGGCGCGGCGGACATCCAGCGAGTTAATTCACGCAGCCCGAAACCTCGCTTTTGCAATTGCGTCCACATTGCGGACAAACTGAATTGCAAAGCCGCAATGCCGCCCCAAGCCTCAAGAAAATCGCCTTTCTCCATCAATTTTAAATTCGGCGTGCAAGGCGAATGGTCGGAAACAACCATATCTATAACGCCTTCCGCCAAAGCTTCCCAAAGCCGTTCCCGATTCTCGCGCTCGCGCACTGGCGGACAACATTTGAAATACGTCGCGCCGTTGGGAATTTCTTCCGCCGCGAAGGTTAGATAATGCGGGCAGGTTTCCACAGTCAGCGGCAACCCTTCAGCTTTAGCCGCTTTCAACAAAGGCAATACATCGACTGACGAATGGTGAACGATATGAACACGCGCTCCGGTTTCGCGGCAAAGCCGAATCATCAATTTAACAGCTTCATTTTCCGACGCTCGCGGACGCGATTTTAGAAAGGTTTGATAATCTTGCGGATTGCTGTGTTTTAATTCTTCGGCAGCATTTTCAATCGGTTCGGGCAATTCGGCATGAACGAGCAAAACTGAGCCGAGCGCGGCTAACTCCGGCATCGCTTCAAGTAAATTTGCTTCTTTAACGTGCGGAAATTCGTCAACGCCGGAATGTATTAAAAAGCATTTGAAACCGCGCACGCCGGCATTCAAAAGCGGCTTTAATTCGCTCGTATTTCCCGGAATTACGCCGCCCCAGAAAGCCACGTCAATCCAGCATTGCCCTCGTGCCACCGCGAGTTTTGCCGCAAATCCATCCGGCGTTGTAGTCGGCGGAATGCTGTTGAGCGGCATATCAACCAGCGTCGTCACGCCGCCTGCCGCCGCCGCCCTTGTCGCCGTCGTGAATCCTTCCCATTCGGTGCGTCCCGGTTCATTGATGTGAACATGCGTGTCCACCAGTCCCGGCATCACCACCGCATCTCCCGCATCTACGAGTAGAGTTTGAGCCGGAACTTCATCCCATTCGCCCAAAGCTGCAATGACGCCATCACGAATATGCACTGAAGCCGAACTTACGGTTTCCGACATTACAACTCGACGACTGCGAATAACTAGGTCTAGCTTGTCCATTTACTCGTTCGATAAGAATGAAAGTAAGCAGATTCTACTTCAATAGTCGCTTCATCTTTCTACTTAATTTTTTTGCTCATAACGGAATCGAACCCCTGCTTCAAGGTTAAGAACCTTGTGTCCTAAACACTAAACAGGTACGCTTTAGACTAAGCAAAGCCTGTTTCTTTCACAGTATATATTTTCTCTCTGGTTAACGCTAAATCTTAAGCGTCTTAATTTGCCAGCTTCGGCTTGTTCACGCCGCTTATCAAGTAATTTCCAACCGTTTTTCGTCCTCAAGCCAATAAACTTATGGAAAACATTTGCTGTATGTGAAGTGCGCCAAGGCTCAAAATTTTCTGAAATAAGTGTGTAAGCGTGATTGATACTTTTTGCTGTTTTGTTGAGCGCGGGAATTGTCACCGGACAATCGAGTAGTTGCCCTTGTTTCGTGCCGCGTAGTTTCATTCGTTGCGCGGCGTGTAGAACGATTTAGACAAATCCGCTGTATTTACCTTGCGGCGTGTTTTCTCCGGTTTTAATAATCTTTCCTTCTAAGTTTTCACCGATTGGCTCTTTGGTTGAAACATTTACTAAAAGCGGTTGTTTCTTCGGGCAGAAATTCAACTTCAGTTTCTTTCGACAAGCGAAGCTAAAATTAACTAATGCCGATAAGCATCAAATCAAGGTTAAATTTTGAAAATTTAATTGAATCTGTGAGTAAAGATGTGGGTAAATTTGAATCGTCAACAGACATTCCTACAAATTGTTAATTTTAATGGAGCTACCAGATTCGACTGATTATCTTTCGCTTACGAATTAAATGTTTACCAATATCTAAATTACAGGAAGTTTGCAATCAATTGTTTTTCTAAATAC
>MWVV01000270.1_pt1 | contig 18692 bp, 16 predicted proteins | sample 1047281 | NCBI WGS metagenome assembly MWVV01 (sample SAMN06349986, study PRJNA376086) | soil metagenome | isolation source: PT-2 sample Antarctic (ecotone) soil | place: Antarctica | collected 2015-01-13 | reverse complement strand
GATTCTCTGCACGTCGGCGCTGCAAAAAGACGGGCAATAATTGTCTGTGCCGTCAATTTGCGCTAAAACCAAATCCGTGATTTGCTCGACGAGTTTTTCGTAATTGCCGTTTTGCATACCAGCTAATTCTGTATCAGTTTTGGTTGATTTGCCAAACATAGCCGACATCATTTTTGCCGCCCGTTGCCAGAAGTTTTGCGTCGCGGCTGAAACGCGCGGGGAAAACCGCGTTTTCGAGCGACTGCAAAAATTCTCCGTTTTGGTTGTAAATTTTGACGTAATCTTCCGAAGAAACAACGAGCAGTTTTCCGTTGGCGCTCCACTCGATTGAAAGCGGATGTTCTTCTTTTGGCTGCTTCGGAAGCGTCGCAACCAGCTTTCCGTCGCCGGCGTTCCAAATTTGTCCGAGCTTGTTTTTGTCGTCTTTTGCAATCGTAGCAATCAAATTTCCATCGGGACTAAAGAGAAAATCGCGCACTTTTGCTTTTCCTAAATTAATTAAAAGTTTGCCGCTTCTCGGTTCGTAAAAATGAATTTCTTCGTCCGACGAATAAGTCGTTAGCATTTCGGTTTTTGGATTCCACGCGACGACAAATTCCTTTTTGTCGTTTGTGCCGATGGTTGAAACGCTAGCGCCGGTTTCGGCATCCCAAATTTTCGTTACGCCCGCGACATCGGTTGTCGTAGAGAGTTTTCCGTCCGTGCTAAAACTCACCTGATAAACTTTGCCGAGTTGAGGTTCAAGTTTAGCGACTAATTTTCCCGTCTCCGCGTCCCAAAGCGTCGGAACTTTGTCGCCGTTTGCCAGAACAATTCTTTTTCCGTCGGCATTGTAAGCGGCGTTGGAAACGTGAAAAAATAAAGGCGTCGTCGCCGCGCCGGGAATGAATAAAATTTTCAGTAAATCTTTTGTTTCGCTAGTTTTAGAAGTTTGCTCTAGGTTGAAACGGGTTTCACCCGTCGTCAAATCGGCGATTTGATAAAGGCTGTCGGATTTTCCGACTAAAATGTTTTTGCCGTCGGGACTAATCGGCAGTTCGCTCATTTCGAGACCTCGATGCTTTTGAGCGACTCCGTTTAAGAGTAAATTTTTTAAGCCCGAAACTCCGCTTCGCCCCATAATTTTATGCCTGACTTTGCCGGTTTCTAAATCCCAAACGTCTATCTTTGTAAAAAGCGCGTCTTGCAGCAAAATGCTTTTTTTATCCGCGCCGAACGAAAAAGCGTTTGTTGTGCCGCCGTAATCAATTTTTTGCAACGCTTTGCCGGTTTCGCTTTCAAAAATGATAATTTTTTTACCGTCGCCAACGACGGCAAGCAATTTGTCGTCCGGGCTGAAGCGCGTCAAACCGTAACGTCCCTTAAAACTTGAAGGATTTTTATAATCCGAAAGCGTATATTTTATTCTGGCGACTTGTTTTGTTTGCTGTGCTTCGACGATTAGAGAATTGAAAAAAATTCCTAGTAAGGTCAAGGAAAAAACTAAATTTTTAAACATCTTTACTGCTCCGAAAATATTTATATCTTATATTGTTTTTCAATTGCGATAATTTTATCGACGCGCTTTTGATGCCGCGTTTCGGTCAAATCGTTTGTCAAAAACGCTTCGACAATTTCTTTTATCTGGTTAAAATTATTTTGCCCGCTTCCTAAAGTTAAAACATTCGCGCCGTTGTGTTCGCGTGAATTTTTTGCAAGAGCAGCGTTGTAACAAGCCGCTGCGCGAACATTCGGCAATTTATTTGCCGTTATCGCGCTGCCGATTCCCGCGCCGTCAACAATAATTCCGACATCAACTTGTTTTTCGCTGACGGCTTTAGCGACAGCGTGCGCAAAATCGGGATAATCAACCGCATCTTCGGAATTTGTGCCAAAATCGCGGATTTGCAAACCTAGTTCGGAGAGGAAATCTTTGAGTTGTTCTTTGAATTGAAAACCGCCGTGGTCTGCGCCGACGGCGACGGTTTTGACTTTGGTTGATGAGCGGCGCGAAGATTTTTTTATTAAATTAATAGCTTTTTCTTGAATAATAGAAGCGCGTCAAACCGTAACGTCCCTTAAAACTTGAAGGATTTTTATAATCCGAAAGCGTATATTTTATTCTGGCGACTTGTTTTGTTTGCTGTGCTTCGACGATTAGAGAATTGAAAAAAATTCCTAGTAAGGTCAAGGAAAAAACTAAATTTTTAAACATCTTTACTGCTCCGAAAATATTTATATCTTATATTGTTTTTCAATTGCGATAATTTTATCGACGCGCTTTTGATGCCGCGTTTCGGTCAAATCGTTTGTCAAAAACGCTTCGACAATTTCTTTTATCTGGTTAAAATTATTTTGCCCGCTTCCTAAAGTTAAAACATTCGCGCCGTTGTGTTCGCGTGAATTTTTTGCAAGAGCAGCGTTGTAACAAGCCGCTGCGCGAACATTCGGCAATTTATTTGCCGTTATCGCGCTGCCGATTCCCGCGCCGTCAACAATAATTCCGACATCAACTTGTTTTTCGCTGACGGCTTTAGCGACAGCGTGCGCAAAATCGGGATAATCAACCGCATCTTCGGAATTTGTGCCAAAATCGCGGATTTGCAAACCTAGTTCGGAGAGGAAATCTTTGAGTTGTTCTTTGAATTGAAAACCGCCGTGGTCTGCGCCGACGGCGACGGTTTTGACTTTGGTTGATGAGCGGCGCGAAGATTTTTTTATTAAATTAATAGCTTTTTCTTGAATAATATCGCTGGCAAGCGGCGTAAATTTCGCATCATCGGCAACCCGAAGCCTTGCGCCCGAATCAAGCCCGCGCAAATCGTCTTCGGTTATCAAATTCTTCGCCGATTCGTCGCGGTCAAATTCTTTGCCGATTTCCTCTTTTAATGAATTAACGACAACGCGCTTCGGCAGATTTTCCGCCGGTTTCTGTTCTTCTTCAAGCGGAACATTTGCTAAAACTTCCTTGACCAAAGCGCGGACGCGCTCGCGGGTTTCTTTGTTTTCAGCCATAAAGCAATTATAACAGGATAAACATGATTTAAAGGATAAAACTCCTTTTCAATCTTGTTCATCAAAGTCTATCCTGTTTGAATTTCTTGTCGTCGAATTTGACCTTTTGCCATTGCTCAAATAGTATTGCCAAAAACTGTTTCAATCAAACCGGAAAATTATGTCAACTGAATTTGGAAATACGAATTTAGAAGTCTTGCTTTCAACCGAAGAAATTACATCGCGAATTAAAGAACTCGGCGCGGAAATCTCGCGCGATTACGCGGGCAAAGAGCCGATTTTAATTGGTGTTTTGAAAGGCGCGTTTGTTTTTATGTCTGATTTAGCGCGGGCGATTGATTTGAAAGTCTGGGTTGAGTTTATGGCGGTTTCAAGTTACGGAAAGGCGCAAAAATCTTCTGGTGAAGTGCGGATAATCAAAGATTTGGACGTTCCGGTCGAAGGCAAAGATTTAATCGTCGTAGAAGATATTGTGGACACAGGTCTGACGCTGTCTTATCTTTTGACAAATCTCCAATCGCGTGGCGCGAACTCGGTCAAGCTCGCTACGCTTCTTGATAAACCCGAACCGCGAATTAATAAAGAATTGAAAATTGACTATTGCGGTTTCCAAGTTCCGAATAAATTCGTCGTCGGTTTCGGTTTGGACGCGGCGGAACGCTACCGAAATTTGCCGTTTATCGCGGTGGTGAAAAATCCTGAAATTGCGTGAGTCTTTCTTGACACGAACCGCAACAAACCGATAACTTACATCAAAAGAAAACTTGTGAGCGCAGAAACAAAAGAATTCAAATTTCCAAGCCGGATTGACTCAGTAGAAAAAGCCGCTTCTGAAGCGGAAAATTTTGCCCTGCAATCCGGTTTCAGCGAAGATGCGCGCTCTGCAATTGATATGGCTATGCGCGAAGCCGTCGCTAATGCCGTCAAACATGGAAACAAAGAAGACGAAACAAAGAAGGTTGAAATTGCGTTTAGAAATTCAAGCGAGGGTTTTGAAATTACCGTTAGAGATTTCGGCGAAGGTTTCAACGTTGAGGAAATTCCCGACCCGACCAATCCCGAAAATCTTTTGAAAGCGAGCGGGCGCGGCATTTTATTTATGCGCACGTTTATGGATCGGGTTGAATGGTTCAATCACGCCGGCGGCGGTATGATTGTAAAAATGCTGAAAAGGCAGTAAAACGGTTGTTTCATTTGGCTTTTTAAACAAGATTAGTCTAAAATCGGCAATCAAACTTTTTGGAATTATTTAAAAACAAAACAGAGGAGATAAAAATGGCTGAACTTAACATTTCGGAACGCCAGGCAGGCGACATAACAATTCTTGATTTAAACGGCAAAGTAACACTCGGCGAAGGTAGCGTCGCGCTGCGCACAACGATTCGTCGCCTTTTGGGCGAAGGCAAAAAGAAACTTCTTTTGAATTTGGGCGGCGTCGGCTACATTGATTCGAGCGGTATCGGCGAGCTTGTCTCGAGCTTTACTGCCGTCAACAAAGAAGACGGAACACTGAAACTTTTGAATTTAACTCAAAAAATTCAAGACCTTCTGGCGATTACGAAACTGTTGACCGTTTTCGATGTTTTCGATAGCGAAGGTGACGCGCTGAATAGTTATAAATAAACCGAAAAGTTTAATTTAATAAAGGATAAAGGATGAATTTTGTTTGTCCTTTATCCTTTTGTTTTTGCTTTTGGCAAAGCATCTCTGACCGGGAAAAAATCATCTTTATTTACAGCAAAGGCGCAAACACACGAAAGGAAATTTATCCTGCTGATTCCCCTTTTAATTTCTTTGCTTGTTTTGCGTCCTTTGCCATTCGATTTTCAATCATAATAAAAATGAAAAGAGTTTTATTTTTTGTTCTAATTTTAACTCTCTCTCTAAATGTTTTCGCCCAAAATGCACAGCCGGGTTTTGATTTAACGCAATACGGCGTGAGGATAGAGCCGGATAAGCGTTTAATCGCCGTTTTAGCGACACTCGAGGCGGCGGGAATGGAAACCACTTTGACAGCGGACGGCGCCCAATTTCGTCAAAAACTTCAAGCGGACTTAAAAGACACAGACCCGGAACTGCGCCGGAAAATAAAAATTTTTATTGACCAATACAAACGCCGACACCCGAATACGACAAATGCTGAAACGCTCGCGCCGTTTATCTCGATGGCTTATACGTTAAGTCCGGTGCCGGATTTGACAGACCCGACGCGCACGACGGATTTACCGGGAGATTTGCTCGAAGTTTTGGATTTTGCGCCGCTTGTCCGTGAATTTTACCGTCGAGCATTGAGCGCGAAATTTGACGAATACGTTAAGGATTATCAAAAGGCGGGCGAGCAGTTGCGACCTTCAACCGTTGAAATGGTCGGCGAACTGCTTGAATATCTGCACACCAGACCGCAATTAACTTATATCGAAAAAATTAAAACCGCATCGCCCTCAACGAAAGACAAAAAGAAACCGCTTGAAAAAGTTGAAATACGCGAACGTGAGCGTCGCTTTTTTATCGTGCCGGAAATGCTGGCTGCAAAGGGAACAATAAATTTTCTCAATATCGGCGACGATTATTACGCAATCGTTCCGCCGCAAACGGATTTAAGTTCGTCGGAAGGGCGGCGCGCCTTTCTGCAATTTGTGTTTGACCCGCTCGTTTTGAAAAACGCGAAAGATATTTCCACATTCCGCGAAGGCATTAAAAATTTGCTCGATGAACGTCGAAAAAGTAATCCTGACATTTCGCCCGATGTTTTTCTAGCGGTCTTGCGTTCTGTAGTTGCGGCGGCAGATGCCAAAGAAATCGAATTTAGAAAAACGAGCATTGCCACCGCGCAAGCCCGCAACAAAATTGACCGGATGAAAACCATTGAAGAGAAAAAAGCGGTCTCTGCCGAGCTTGATGCGTTTAAAAAATTTCTGGCGGACGAAACCGCTTTGCAGCTTTCCGAAGCCTATGAAAAAGGCGCGGTTTTGGCGTTTTATTTTGCCGAGCAGTTGAAAGGCTCGGAAGACGCGGGTTTTGATATTGCAAGCTCGCTGCGCGATATGATTTTGTCTTTGAATACAACGAAAGAAACAAATCGCCTGGCGCAATTTGCCGACGCGCGAAAACGTGCGCGTGCCGCGCGTGAAGGACGTCGAAAAAATGCGAACACGAAAGAAATAGTTGTCGAAAATCCAGTCACGAAAAAACTGCTTGATATTGATCGAGTTATTCAAGCCAAAAACTACACGCAAGCCGAAACCGAGTTGAAAAAATTGCTCGAAGCAAACCCTTCGGAATCGCGCATTTATTACGCGCTTGGTCGCGTGGCAAGTCTTTCCGCCGAGAACTTAACGGATACGGAAACGCGCAATCACCGCCTTTTAGACGCGAAGGTTGCATACGAAAACGTCATTCGCTCTGCCACAACCAAAACCGACTCGACTTTGCTTTTTTTAGCGTATGTTGCGCTGGCGCGACTTTACGAATATTCGGGCGACAACGGATACGCTATTAAACTCTACGATTCTGCTTTGAAATTCGGAGACATAACCAGCAGTGCATACAAGGAAGCCGTTGCGGCGCGGGAAAGGCTGGTGAAAGAACAGTAGCAAGGTGAAAAAGTAAAAAAGTGAAAAAGTTTATTGTGCTTTTCACTTTTTCACGTTTCCGCTTTTTTCTGCTAACTTTACTTAATGAATTCCGAAAATTTCCAAAGCGGCTACGTCGCTCTGATTGGTCGTCCGAATGCCGGAAAATCAACGCTCTTAAATCATCTGGTCGGCGAAAAAATTGCCGCCGTTTCCAACAAACCGCAAACCACGCGGCACAAAATTAAAGGAATTGTAACTTTAGAAAACGGTCAAATCGTTTTCGTTGATACGCCCGGCGTTCACAAACCCGGCTATCTTTTAAACCGGCGAATGATGGCGGCAGTTCACGACGCGATTCTCTCGGTTGATGTCGTTGTGCTTTTGCGCGACGCTTCGGTTTCGACCGGAAACGGCGACAAATTTGTTTTGGATTTGATCAAACAATCGGAAAAGCCAGCCGTTTTGGTTCTCAACAAAATTGATAAAATCAAAGATAAAAAAGAGCTTTTGCCGCTTATCGAATACTATTCAAAAGAATACGAGTTTGAGGAAATCGTGCCGATTTCCGCGCTCAAAGGCGAAGCAATTGATAATTTATTAAAACAAATCATCAAACATCTTCCCGAAGGCGAGCCGATTTTCGCGGAAGACGAATTAACCGACCAATCTATGCGAACGCTGGTTGCGGAAATGGTGCGCGAGCAAATTTTGCGAACAACGGGCGATGAAATTCCTTATGTAACGGCGGTTGTTACCGAAATATATGATGAAACAGACCCGAATGTAGTCAGAATTCATTGCGCGATTTTTGTTGAAAGAAACTCGCAAAAAGGAATTATTATCGGTAAACAAGGCATTAAACTAAAAAAAATCGGAACCGAAGCGCGCGTTGATATTGAAAAACTTCTTGGTAAAAAAGTTTTTCTTCAACTTTTCGTCAAAGTCGTCGAAGATTGGCGCAATCGCGGACAAGACTTAGACGAAATCGGAATTATGGAGTAACCTGCAAATCAAACGGAACAGAAGAATTTATAAATGCGTATCGAAAATGTAGTTTAATAAAATCTAATTGACGAAGGCAAACGAATGACGGACAACATGGATGAACCGGACATTCAAAACTCCGGCATCGCAAACGAACCCGAGACGGCGATACAAAAGCCGATTGCAAACGAAGACAAAACGCTTCTGCAATCTGCCGCGCTCACGGGTAAAGTGATTGACGAACCGACGCAGAAGTTTGCCGCACCGGATAATCAAGCCCAAACCAATCACAAAACCGAATTTGAAACCGAGCCGACAAAGATTTTGCGAGACGAATCGCAAGATGATGATTTGGCTGAAGAACCGCCTGACGAAAACACACTTCGCCCAAGCCGTGTGCGGTTTGCGCTCGTTTGTCTTTTTTTCGCTTTTGTCGCCGGATGGAGCGTTATCAATCTTGTTCAGCAGTTATCGATTGTCAGCAGTGCGCCGGAATGGACTGTGGATTGGGAAGACAAGCGATTTACCGTTATTTCGGTTACGCCGGATGTCGCCGACCGAATAAAAGCCGGTGATGAACTTGTGAGTATAAACAACGAGACTATTAACCACCGAAATTTATACTTTGTTTTCGAGCGAACAAAACCGGGCGAGCGATACACTTTGCAACTCAAACGCAACGGTGAAGCGGAGTTGCGCGAAGTTGAACTCGTCGCTCATTCGACATCTGCTGCTTTTACCGATGCCCTTCAGTTTTATTTTCCAGTTATTTTGTCGCTAACTTTTCTTTTTGCAGGTTTGGCGATTTTTCTGCTTAAGCCGAACAATAAACAGGTGTTGCTGGTGGCTGTATTTTTCGCAACCGAGAGTATGAGCGCGATGCCAAAAACGCTGTCATACATTCTCGAACTGCCGCTGTTTTTTGCTTTTTGGTGGCGGGCAGGTTTTATTGTTTTAATACTAAGCATCGCGGTTCTGCTGCATCTGACACTTGTGTTTCCCGAACGGTCGCGGCTTGTGCGCCGTTTTCCAAATCTCGAATGGCTGATTTACCTGCCGGCTTTGCTTTTTCTTGTGCCGAGTGTCGCGCTTAGACATTTGTCGCGCGAAGGCTTTACACAGTTTGATGATGTTGAATCTTCATACTTCTTCAGTGTCGGCAGCTTTGCAATTTTTTTCTATTACTTCGGGGTTTTGGCGGTATTACTGCTCAATTATTTGAGAGCGGACAAGGCGGGCAAACGCCGCATTCGTTTGCTTGTGGTCGGTTTTGCTTTCGCTCTTGCTCCTCTTTTGCTTTCCTTTCTGTTACTCGGAATAAAAGAAATTTTTAGCATTGATTTTGAAAGCACAATAAATCCATGGCTAAACAGTGCACAAGCGCTATATTTTCTGATGCCGCTCACCGTCGCTTACGCTATCCTGCGGCATAAAGTTCTTCCCATTAGCTTTGTCATCCGGCGCGGGCTTCAATATTTACTTGCTAAAAATGCGCTTCGCCTTTTGCTTGTCCTGCCGATTCTGGGAATCATCTGGAATATCGCGGCGAATCCAAACCGCACTTTAAGCGAGATTCTATTGAACAACTCGTTTGGATTTTATTCCTGCATCGCGCTTGCCGGCGGTTTTGGTTTGCTGATACGTTCGCGCCTCAGTGATTGGATTGACCGACACTTTTTCCGCGAGCAGTATAACCAGGAACGCATTTTGCGCGGATTGACCGAAGCCGTCAAAGAAAGCGATTCGATGCCGAAACTCTCGCGGCTCGTTAGCAGTAAAATTCAATCTGCTCTGCATCCGACGAGCGTTCATCTGTTTTTTCAAGAAGACCGCAGCAGCGATTTTACTCTGGGCTACGCGACCGGCGAGACGAGCGCAAACTTAAAACTCGCCGCCGAATCGCCGCTGCTTCGTTTTATGCAGCAGACGCACGGCGCAATCGAATTTCCTACTCGCCAAACCGACGATTTGCCCGTTTGGGAAAAACGCTGGCTGCGCGAAATCAATGCCAATTTGCTCGTGCCGATGCACGGCTCGGACGGGCGACTCGCCGGAATTTTTTCTCTGGGTGAAAAGATGTCGCAGATTCCCTACACGACGCGCGATAAAGAATTGCTTGAAACGCTTGCCAATCAAATCGCGCTCGTTCACGAAAATCTCGGATTGAAAGACCGCGTGCGCCGCGAACAGCGAATCAAAACAGAAGTTCTCTCGCGTTTTGACGAAGGCAACATCAACCTTTTGAAAGAATGTCCGACGTGCAGCAAATGCTTTGACCGCGAAACTGAAAATTGTTCGGATGACGGCGTGGAACTAACTTTCAGTTTGCCCGTCGAGCGCACGATTGAGAATCGTTATCGCCTTGAAAAACTGCTTGGCAAAGGCGGAATGGGCGCGGTTTATGAGGCGACGGATTTGCGAATCAACCGCGCCGTTGCGGTCAAAATTTTAAGCGGCGCGATGTTTGGCAACCGCGACGCTTTGCGCCGTTTTGAGCGCGAGGCGCAAACCGCCGGACGCTTGCAGCACCGCAACATCGTGACAGTTTTCGATTACGGTGTTCTCTCGACCGAAGGCGCATTTCTCGTGATGGAATTGGTCAAAGGCGAAACTTTATCCGAAGTCTTAAAGCGCAAAGGAAAGCTGGATGCGGAAACCGTCGTCGCGTGGTTCAGTCAAGTTCTTGACGGTGTGGAAGCGGCGCACAAAGCCGGAATCATTCACCGCGATTTAAAGCCTGACAATATTTTTGTAACGAGCAACGAAGACGAAACCGTGCGTTTGTGCATTTTGGATTTCGGACTTGCGAGATTTAACGAACACGAATTTGCCGACAACGTAACCGTGCCCGGAACAGTAATGGGAACTTTAGGTTATATGCCACCCGAACAACTGCGCGGCGAAAAGGTTGACGAACGCAGCGATTTGTTTGCGGCGGGCGTGATAATTTATGAATGTTTACACGGCGAAAAACCTTTCGCGGGCAAAACTTACCAAGAGATTATGCGGTCAATGAGCAGAGAAATTATTTTAGATGAAAACGAGCTTTTTACCGAATTCTTCAAGCGCGGTTTGGCGCAAAAACCGGAAAATCGTTTTTTTTCGGCAAATGAAATGAAAAGCAATTTGATAAACTCGAAAATCGGATGAGCGACGATCAAAAACTCTGGTTTGCACTCGAAATTACGGCTGATTCACGAGCGTCGGAAGCAATCGAATTTGCCCTTAACGAACTCGATTCGCGCGGCACGGAAATCAATAATTTAGGTAAAGCGCAAAGTGAAACTGTTTGTGTTGTCGGTTATTTCAACGAAAAGCCGTGTGATAAAACTACCCAAAATCAATTAAACGCAGCTTTGCAAATTTACGGGTTTTCGTTTGACGCAATCAAAAAAATCGAATGGCGCGAAGTTGAAAATAAAGATTGGCTTGCCGAATGGAAAAAACATTGGAAGCCGACAAAAGCGGGAAGATTTATCATCGCGCCGACGTGGAGTGAAGTTGAAGCGGACGAGAGCGACGACAATCCGCAAAATTGGGAAACGATTATTCGGATTGACCCGGAAATGGCTTTCGGCACGGGAACGCACGAAACGACGCGACTTTGTTTGCAGGCAATCCAAGAAATAGAAATACCTGCCTGCAGTTTTCTGGATGTTGGAACGGGAACGGGAATTTTGGCAATAGCCGCTGCTAAGTTCAAAATTCAAAGTTCAAAGTTCAAAGTTCAAAACAACTTGTCTCACAACTCACAACTCGCAACTCACAACTCTATTTCAGCTTGCGATACGGACGAAAATTCAATTGAAATTGCCCGCGCGAATGCAAAGTTAAATAACGTGGACGATGAAATTGAATTTTTTGCCGGTTCAATTACAGAAAGCACGCCGGAATTTGATTATGTCTGCGCTAATTTAACGGCTGACGTAATTGTTCCGCTTTTGCCGTTGCTTCTTAAAAAGACCCATTTAGACCTTATTTTATCGGGGATTTTGCGCGAACAGCAAAGTTGGATTGAAAGCGAATTGAGAAAATTACAAGTTTCCGATTGGGAAGTGCGAACTTTGGGCGAATGGATTTCTATAAAAGTAAAAGGGCAAAATTGATAATTCTTTTTTGCCTTAATTGTCCTTGTCTTTTTTCGGCTGCGTCGCCAGCGGAATATCGCCGTCATCGGTAACGGTCAAAAGCGGCGTGCGCGGTTTTAGTTTAACTTTAGCTTTTCCTAGACGTAAAACGGGCGGGACTTTCGGGTTAAATATCTTGATTGTCGAAAGCGTTTCGGAGCGTCGTAAAATTGAGCCGCCCCGTCCGGCAACCCAAAGGTCTGCGCCACCGCGATAAGCAATGGCTTGCAGAGAATTGCTCGTAATATTCGGCTGAGCTTCCCAGGTTTTTCCACCGTCTTCGGTTCGCAAAACCGCGCCCAATTCGCCAACTGCAACGGCTTCGTTTTGACTATAAGCGGAAACGGCATAAAGGTTCATTTTTACCGGTGCTTCTTGGTCTTGCCACGTTTCGCCACCATCGGTCGTCAGCAAAATCGTGCCGTTGGCGCCAACAGCGAAACCCGTTTTTTTATCGTAAAAATTAAGGGCGTAGAGATTTTCCTTGAGATTCGTTTTTACCTTTTTCCAAGACAAACCGCCGTCAACTGTAAGTAAAATTGTGCCTTTATCGCCGACGACCGCGCCGCGTTTTTCATCAAAAAATTTAACGTCCTCAAGCCAGAGGCGCGTGCCTGATTCGAGAACTTCCCAGTATGCTCCGCCCGAATCCGAGCGCAAAATCATACCGTTTGCGCCAACGGCAAAGCCTGTTTTTTGATTAACAAAATAAACGCCCAAAAGATCTTCTTTGACGTTTGAAACACCTTTTCCCCAACTTGCGCCACCGTTATTTGTGCGCAGAATTGTCCCTTTATCCCCGACTATAAAGCCGCGTTCGGCATCAACAAAATTAAGCGCGTTCAAGTTTTCTTCGACATCCGAATAAACGGGAAGCCAATTTTTGCCCGCGTCATTTGTAATCCAGATGCGCCCACGTGAGGCGACTGCTACACCGATATCTTTATCAAAAAAAGCGATGTCATTAACATCTTCGCGTCCGCCTTCGGAAAGCCTCTGCCAGCCGTAACCGCCGTCGTCGGTACGAATTATCAAACCGTTTTCGCCGACCGCCCAACCTGTATATTGGTCGGCAAAATACAGCGATACTAATTTCGGATTCGTTCGCACGTTAAACGGCAGCCAAGTTGTTCCGCCATCTCCGGTGAGCCAAACCATTCCGCCCGCATCGGTCATAAAGCCGTTTTTTTCATCGGCAAAACATAAGGTTAAAAAATCTGCGCGGCTGAAAACATTAATGCGCGTCCACGTCTCGCCGCCATCTTCGCTTCGCGCCACGCAGCCGCCATAACCGACAGCGATAAGTTTTTCTGCGGAAAGATAACCCGCGCCGGTCAGCAGAGAATTTTCGCACGGTTTATTGGATTTCCAGTTTACCCCGCTATTTTTGGTTGTAATGATTGTGCCATTTGTGCCGACGGCAATTCCGTTTGACGGATTGAAAAACGATACCTTTAAAAGATGTTCGGTTGTTTCGCTGTTTTGATTTTGCCAACTAGCGCCGCCATCCAAAGTTCTTAAAATTCTTCCGTATGTTCCGACAGTCCAGCCGTTTTGGAAATTTTCGCCTGTAAACGTAATGCTGTAAAGATGATCTTTAGTTCCGGTTTCAAGTTGTTTCCATTCCTTTCCGCCGTTGGCAGTTAAGAAAATCGAGCCGCGCGCGCCGACAATGACGGCGTTTTGTTTATCCTTTACAAAAACTCCAGAAAGTGTTGCATCACTTGGTGAGTATTGCCTTTGCCAATTAAAACCACCGTCTTCGGTGCGTAAAATCGTATTATCCGCGCCAACACCGTAGCCGATTTCTTTATCTCCGGCAAAGTGAATAGCATAAAGCGAATTTCCCTGTGGAAGCGGATTTTGCCAAATCCAGCCGAGAGAATTTTTTTTCTGAGAAAAGACAGAAGAATAGCTGCAAAAAGGCACAAAAAGCATACAAAAAAGACACGTCAATTTGTATTTATCTATGTGCATTTGCAATTTCATGGTGAGTATTTTGTGAATTTTTGCTGCTGTCAAATCTCTTTGATTCCAATTTCCGCGACGGCTTCATCTAAAATTTTCTCGTCAATTCTTCCCATTTCAGCTGTTTTTCGCGCCATTTTATCGGCGATTTCTTGTATCTCGTGTCCGGCGTGTCCTTTTGTCCATTGCCACGAAATTTTGTGTCTCCGCGCGGCTTCGTCAAGTTTTTCCCACCATTCGAGATTTGATTTTTTACGAAACTTTCCGGTCATTGTTTCGACAACGTAACGCGAATCGGTCAGAAGTTTGACCTGGCAAGGCTCGCTCAAAGTTCTCAGCCCAATCCAAGCTGCCGCTATTTCCGCTTGTTGATTGGTTGCCGCGCCTAGATACTCGCCGAATGCCCGCCAGTAGCCGCGATAGCCAAGCACTGCAATTGCCGCCGCGCGCGGTTTTCCTTTGCCGTTGCCGAGACTTGAGCCGTCGCAAACGATTGTAACTTCTTTCATAAAGCACAAGAGATAATGTCAGGGATGAGATTTGAGAGATAAAAGAGAGATAAAATTTGAAATTCAGGAAATGAAATCTGAGGAAGAGACTACTTGAATTACCTTTTTTCGTCTTTCAAATCTCATTTCTTTTTATCCGCCGGTTTATTCTTCAAACTCTAACTGCTCCAAAATTTGCTGCGCATCTTCGTTTTCAAACTCGAAAGCCTGTTGTTCGAGCGCGTTGCGGGCAATTTCGAAATAAAGCGAATCGTCCAAAAGAGGCAGAAGAAATGGAACCGGCATAATTGTTAAAGTTTCGTAAGCGATAGCGCGAATTTGCGCAAGCTCCGTTTGGCGAATAATCTCCGCTATTTCGCCAGCCGAAAATCGCTCGGCAAGCACGTTGGCTAAACGGTCGAGCCGGTTAAAATCGTTGCGCTGGATGAAGCGTTCAGCAAGCTGTATGAAAACTTCGGCTGATTCGGTTTGAGCCTGCAAAACAGACGCGCAAGTTTCCGCCAGCTGTCTTATCTCGCGCAATTTTTCCGCGTTTTTTTTAACTTCGGCATCTTTTATTTGCTCGTCTAAAACAGAAAGTAAGCGGCTAAGTTCCCAATCGGCGTGTGTATCATAGGAAAATTTTTGTGCTTGAGCGGTGGGCAAATTTCCGCTTCTTTCCTGTAAGACACCGACCAGCATTTTTTTTGTCATTGGACGCAAGCCTTCCCAGACACTGACGACTCGCGCTCCAAAATCTTTAATTGTCATTTTAACACTTAAGTTTGCAATAAATGCGTATGTTTGTAAATCGGAAATCAAAATTAAAAAAGCTAGTTTCGATTCTGAACTTTCGATGCCAATCGACTCAATCTCGTTTCCATTTCTTTACGTGTCTCTTGGCGAACTTCTTCATCGTCTTCGCTTTCAAAAACTTCGACCAGTGCAAACGGCGTTCCGCCTAAACTACGAAGTTCCCATGCTTCATTGTCTTTACCGGAAGCGCGTGAAAACCACACGGCATCAATTTCGGACGCAACGATTTCCGCTTCGCCAAAAAGAGCCTTTAATGAATCGGTCAAAAGTTCTACATTTTTCACAGAAAGCAAAACACGGCGTAAATTCCAGCCGTGTCTTTTGTATTGCAGCAAGATTTCTCGCGTTTGTTGTTCATTAATCACTTTTTCGGTTTGTTTTCGAGCGGAACTTCAATACTTTTACTTTTTGAATTTGAAGAAAAATTACCGTTTGTATTAGGAAACATCGGAACTACGTTATTTCCTGAAGTATTCGAGGTTTCTTGTTCAATTTGTGATTGTCCTTTGCCCGGCGATTTGTATGTGCCACCCCAGGCGTCGCCAACGGCAAGTTTCCAGCCCGTTTCTTCTTTGATAAACGGCAAATCTTCCCATCTTTTTTCTTTCTGGTTATACACTTCAACTGAGCCGAAGTTATCTTTCACGCGCTCGTCACGGATTTCTGGCAGCGAATCGGCAAAAGTCGTCGCCGTAAATCCGTTTTCATAACTTTTTTCAATAGGCTGTTTAAATTGTGCCGCCATAAATTCAGCCAGCCCGTGCGTATTCTTTGAAACTGCCTGTTTTATTTTTTCCGTATCTTTCGCCTTTACAGCCGCGAAAAGCATTTTGTACGAATCGGTCGGCGTTTGCGCGTTGACCGTCTGAGTTATAGCCTGCGTAGCAGTTTGTTTTTGACACGAAAAACTCAAAAGCGCGAAAGCCAGTACGAGATTAATACTGATAATTTGGTTGCTCATTCTAAAATTCATTGTTTTCGTTTTGCTTTGTAAATCGTTTGGAAAAGTATAAAGAGAGTTTCTGTAAAAGTAAATTTTAGACGCGCCCGGATTTTTCAAATTACAAATTGTTCCGCCAAGGATTTTTCACAAAAAAATTACCTTGCATAGTGTTACTTATTTATGTTAAACAATAAACGGAGTTGAGATCTAATTGACTCAACCCCATACCTTGAATGACAAGTCTTTCAAATCAAAAGTCCAGCCAACGAAAAATATTTTGAAATCATCTTTATTAACGCTGACTTGACCGAAAATTTTCGGGAAGGTCATTTTTGAAAATCGTCTATATTTTAACAAAACGCGTAGAAGAAAAAATTTTAACAAAACGCGTAGAAGAAAAAGCGTTTTCTAAGTTGACGAGGAGAAAAACAAGAATGAAAAACGAAATGGCTAAAAAGAAACAAGTTGTCGAAAAAGCAGTTTTACTTGACCCCGACAGGAAAAGTCCGCGAGCTAAAGATTTTGAAGACAAGCTGTCGGCTTTTATCGTTGGACAAGAACGCGCCGTCAGGCGGATGAGCGGACTCTTCCAGATATATCTGGCGGGAATGAATAATCCTGCGCGTCCGGTCGGCACGATGCTTTTCTTAGGTCCGACAGGTTCGGGTAAAACCCGCGTCGTCGAAGCCGCGGCACAAGTTTTGTTTGGCGAACCACACGCGGTTGTTAAAATTGACTGCGCGGAATTTCAGCATTCGCACGAAATTGCTAAACTTATCGGCTCGCCTCCAGGTTATCTCGGTCACCGCGAAACTTCGCCGATGCTGACGCAGGAAAATTTGGATAAAGCGCATACCGAAGACACGAAATTGACCTTTGTTCTCTTCGATGAAATTGAAAAGGCATCGGACGCGCTTTGGCAGCTTCTTTTAGGCATTTTGGACAAGGCGACCTTAACTTTGGGAGATAATCGTCGAGTGGATTTCTCGAGATCGGTTGTTATTATGACTTCTAATCTCGGCGCACGCGAAATGAGTGATATGATTTCCGGCGGAATAGGCTTTGCTCCCGGTAAAGGAACGAAAGGTCCTGATGACAATGAAATTGATACAAAAATTTATCGCACCGCTTTAGAAGCAGCGAAGCGTAAATTCTCTCCGGAATTTATGAACCGTATTGATAAGGTTGTCGTGTTCAGAAGTTTGAAAGAACATCATCTGCGACAAATTCTGGACATCGAACTTCGCGGCGTCCAAGACCGCATCACTGAATCTGCCGGAACGAAATTTATCTTTGAATGCACAAACGTAGCTAAAGAATTTTTGCTCGGCGAAGGTATTGATTTAAAGTACGGCGCGCGACACCTAAAACGCGCTATCGAACGCTTTTTGGTTTATCCTTTGTCGAATTTGGTAGCAACGGAGCAGGTTGAAACAGGCGATTTGGTAACGGTTGATTTTGATACCGAGCAAAACAAACTTATTTTTACGAAACAATCCGGCAAAATGATTGTTAATGATTCAGAAGAAAATTTGTTTGATAACGAACCGGAAGTCAAAACCGATGCCGTTGGGTTACCGCTTCCCCAAGCACAAGCGTTCACTGTAAGTAGGTCGTCGAGTGATAATCACGAAAATTAATCTGTAGAAAATAATTTGCAGAGAATGAGGGACAAGACATTTGTTCCTCGTTTTTATTTTCCTCTAAATTCTCAGATTTTATTTTTAACTGATTACTTTTACAAAAGTATCGTTTAAATACTTACGAATTTGATCGCGGATACGGCGAAACGACGTGAGTTTTGTTTCCTCATCACCCTCAATTACCGCCGGGTCTTCAAATGAACGATGAATAACTCTCGTTTGAGCAGGAAAATACGGACAATTTTCTTTTGCATTGTCGCAAACCGTCAAAACATAATCAATCTCTTTTTCGGAAAATTCATCAACTGATTTTGAACGATTTTTCGAAATATCAATACCAATTTCCTGCAAAACTTTTACTGCCTCAGGGCGGATAACACTTGGTTTTGTTCCCGCGCTATAAACTTCGAATTTATCTTGGCAAATGTGTCTTAACAAGCCTTCTGCCATTTGGCTTCTGGCTGAGTTTCCGGTGCAAAGTATCAAAATTTTTTTCTTTTCATTCATCTCATTTTTTATCTTTTAAAAGCCAACTAAAAATTAAAGTTGCTGCAAATGCACCCAAAAGTTGTGCTACCAGAAACATCGGTATATTGTTTGGATTTATTCCCGCAAAAGTATTTGACAGCGAGCGGGCTAAAGTTACGGCTGGATTTGCAAAAGATGTCGAAGAAGTAAACCAATACGCCGAAGTTATGTAGGCTGCGACCATCAGGAAAACCAAGTTGGGACGAAATTTCATACCTGCTTGGATAACGGCGATGAGTCCGAAAGTTGCGATAAACTCGCTTAAAAATTGTGAGTTTCCCGTTCTAATTTTTGTCGAAGCAGCAAAAGCAGGCAGTTCAAACATCAAATTTGCAACCCCGACACCAAAAAATGCGCCTAAAATTTGACATAAAATATAAAATGGAGCTTCGCGCCAACTCATATTTCCGCGAAAACTTTCGGTTAAAGTTACCGCTGGATTAAAATGTGCACCGGAGATTTCGCCAAAACTCAAAATCAAAAAAGCTAAACCCGCACCCGTAGCGATTGTGTTTGCGATAAGGGCAATTGCTACGTTACCACTGGAAAGTTTCTCGCCCATAATTCCCGAACCGACTACAACTGCCAATAAAAATGCCGTGCCGAGAAATTCGGCGAATAGTTTT
>MWVV01000269.1_pt1 | contig 18728 bp, 27 predicted proteins | sample 1047281 | NCBI WGS metagenome assembly MWVV01 (sample SAMN06349986, study PRJNA376086) | soil metagenome | isolation source: PT-2 sample Antarctic (ecotone) soil | place: Antarctica | collected 2015-01-13 | reverse complement strand
TCGGCCCAGTTCACGTGCTCGATCCGTTCGGTGTGTCGGGTCAGCCCGGCGGTGCGTTCAACCCTATGGACGGGCTCGATCCCCACGGCCTCGATGTCGCCGAAGACGCGGCGGTGCTCGCCGAAGCCCTGGTGTACGATCCTCCGGGCCAAGCCGGCGACGCACATTGGAACGAAGAAGCCAAGGCGCTGATCGCGGGCGTGATCCTCCACGTCGTCACCTCCGAACCCCCCGATCGCCGCAACCTGGCGACGGTGCGCGAGCACCTGACCGCCGCGCCCACGGCGTTTAAACGGCTCTCGACGACATGGCCGCGTCCTCGGCCGCAGGCGGGCTCGTCGCGCGCGCCGCCAATCGCCAGCTCGGAAAGTCCGACCGCGAAGCCGCGGGCGTGCTGTCGTCCGCGCAACGCCACACCCACTTCCTCGATAGTCCGCGCATGACTGCGGTGATGAGCCGATCGGATTTCTCGTCCGCCGATCTGAAAGCCGGCGTGGCGAGTGTATACCTGGTGCTCCCGCCCGATCGCCTCGGCGTGTACGGCCGCTGGCTTCGCCTGCTGGTGTCGCAAGCCGTCACCGATATGGCACGTTCGCCCGCCAAGCCCCCCTTCCCCGTCCTGTTCCTGCTGGACGAGTTCGCGGCGCTCGGCCGTCTCGAGCCCGTCGAACGCGCGTTCGGGCTGATGGCGGGTTACGGAATCCAGCTCTGGCCGATCCTCCAGGACCTCCACCAGCTGCGCTCCACTTATGGCGAGCGCCACGGCACGTTCCTATCGAACGCCGGGCTCGTCCAGCTGTTCAACGTCGCCGATGTCGATACCGCCTCCTGGGTGTCGCGCACGATCGGCAACGTTACCGAAAGCTACGAGACGAGTTCGCAAAGCATCTCGGACAGCCCTGGGCACCTGCTCTCGACCCGCGGCACAAGCACGTCGGTCAACCTAGCCAAGCGCGAGCTGCTGACGCCCGATGAAGTTATGCGGCTCGATGCCGGAACCGAGATCCTGCTTCGCCAGGGCCGGCGCCCTGCCCTCGCCCGCAAGGTGCGGTACTACGAGGATCGGGAGTTCACTGGGCTGTACGACGCCGGATGACATCCGCTCTGGCCTCGCCGGCCGCACGGATATCGGGGTTTGGCCCCGTTCGATCCTCGAAAAGTGAGTTTTGGGGTATCGGCTCACCCCTTGGGAGCATTCTGATAGTCTGCGAGCTACGAAAACTCGGTCCGGCTGAGCGGTTCTAAGCGTGCTGGAAGGGTTGAAGGGTATCGACCCCTCCACTGAGATGTGTTTTGCGGCTCCACGGCCCGAAAAGCGGCCTTGGCGGGGCTATATGCAGCGAACCGGCCCTCGATTTTTCGCACCGGAGGTTTTGCCTGGCTTCCCCCGGATGCCAATTCGGTGGTTTGAATGGATGCTGGTCTGCGGATTTTGATGCAGTAGTATCTTCTGCGAAAACGCGTCGGCCGATCAGGCCGACTCATTTTGCCCTTCTCTCCTCCTTCGGTGGAGCTGATCTGGTTATCCACGGGTGGTCCTACCCCAACACTCACCGCCCGCCTTCAGATTCTATAATTCTTCTTAGATTCAAGATTCGTGGCTCCAAACGCCGCAGAAGTCAGCCGAAAACTGGCTTGAAAGGTGAGTGTTGGGGCCGAGTCTGGTGAGCTTTGGGGTAGCCTCAGGTGAGTTTCGGGGCCGGTTTAGGTGAGTGTTAGGGCAGGCAACCGTGAGCTTTGGGGTACGTCCGGAATTGACGGTGAGTTTTGGGGTAGCTGCTTTGCTGAAAAGCGAGGTTAACGGTTTACCGGCCTCACCTTTCGTGGTTAAGGTGAGTTGGCCTTCAATCCTGACTCACTTTCGGACGGCGCAATGTCACAGGTTGTCCCGATCAACGCGGAAGTCCGCACCCTAGCTCAAAAGGGTCGCGGCAACCCCTTCGATCCCGCCAATTATGGGGAAATCGTCAAGCCCGGCGAGCTGGTCGATATCGTCGAGCTGAGCCCCCTCACCCTCGCCGATCGCCGCATCTACAACCTGCTGATCGCCAACGCCTGGGACCGGATCGGCGAGCCGATCATCCATCGGATCGCTAAGACGGCGCTGAAAGGCACGCACCAGGGCAACGAGCGGATCGAAAGCTCGCTACTGCGTCTGATGGGAACGATCGCGATCGTCACCATTCGCAAAGCCGGAAAGAGCTACAAGCGCCGCGTCCAGCTCCTCGGCCCCAGCGACGAAAGCCTCGAAAAGGACGGCTTCCTCCATTACCGTATTCCCGAAGAACTGATCGAAATTCTGCGCAACAGCGAGGTCTATGCTCGCCTGAAAACACAGGTCATGTACTGCTTCGAGTCAAAATACGCGCTCTGCCTCTACGAGATGATCGAGCGCCGCATCGGCCTCAATTATAAGCAAACGGAGGAGTTCACGATCGAGGAAATCCGCGGCCTCCTCAACGTCCCTTCCGGCAAGCTCGAACGCTTTGCCGATCTCAACAAATACTGCCTCAAGGTCGCCCTAGAGGAGATCAACAAGCTCTGCCCCTTCTATGTCGACTTCACGCCGATCAAGAAGGGCCGCAAGGTCGAGCGCGTCGCGCTCCACTGGTACCCGAAGACGCTTAGCGGCAGGCGGGACGCACAAAGCCTAATCGACCAACACAGCATCGTCCGGCGCGCCAAGCTGCGCGGCGGCATACCCGAGCTGCCGGTGCTGGTTGATTTCAGCCTTTCCGCTGAAAGGTGAGCCGGTACCCCAAAACTCACCTTTCGTGTGGATGGCTTTAGGACAGGCGCTTAGCGATCTCCCGCCGGTAGTCTTCGTCCCGGTGCATCCGCTCGCCGGCCCGGATCATTCGCTCGATCCAAGCCTCGGTCGACGGCGAGACAGGGAAGCCCTCTTGCTCTTCGCCTGACGGAGGAGACAGTCCGACCTCGGGGTCGGAACCTCGCTTCATAACGCAACCTCAACTCTGCAATTATGCACTCTTGCAAGTGTGCACATCATCAAGCTCGCCCGAACTGCTTGTCCGCGTCGTACTTTGCGACCAGCTCGGCAATGGCCTCTGCCAGTAGGTCTTGATGGCTGCGCCGGGTTCGAGCCGCCAGCACTCGGAACGCCTCGGCCGTGGGGTCCGCAGGATCGAAGTAGGCTCCGAGGTGGTACTTGCCCGGCCGCTTACCGCTCGGCCGCGCGGTCGCCGCTATCGGGGTCGCCGTTGGCTCCGCCTGGGTCTCGGCGGCTTGAGGCGGTCGCGGCGTCACTGCTGGACCTAAAAGGGACGATCGCTTAGCCATCAGTATCAAGCCTTCAATTTTGCAGGTGTGCAGTTTTGCAATTCTTCAAGGATGAATTGCTGCAAGGCTGCAATCTCTAGCGCCGCCTTACCCTTTGGCTCATGCTCGACGACACCGAGTCCGTAAGGCCACGCCGCCCGATAGGCACTGCGTTCGCGAAGTACCGCGCGCGCGACCTTCAACCCAGTCGTTTCGGCAAGCGTCCTCGCGTCGTCTAGCAGCGTCGATGCCGTGGGCGGGGCGGCGTTCAACACCACGAGCCCCGGTCGGCCGGTGCTCACGATAAGCTGGGCGGTCCGCTTGATGGCGTCCAGGTCGATCAAGGAAGGGCGGCAAGGGATCACCACCAAGTCCGCGCGCTGGGCGGCTGCGGCTGCCTCGGCTCCGGCCGCGGGTGGCGTGTCTATTACGACCAAGCCGAACCCGTCCGCCTCGGCCGCGTCGATCGCCTGGCTCAAGCGCCGCGCGCTGATCGGCTCCACGTGCGGAAGCTCGGCCTCGCGTCGCTCGCTCCAGGCTGTCGCGCTCTCCTGCGGGTCAAGGTCGAACAGGGCGGTTTTGATGCCGCTTGCTTGCGCAGCGACGGCTAGATTTACCGCGACGGTCGTCTTGCCGACTCCACCTTTCTGAGCTGCAAGTGTGATTATCTGCAAGTGTGCACACCTTCAATATTGTTGTGCTGATTGTATGCAACTTACCAAGGCTGCACAATGAGCGGCTTCCACGCTGGGCCAAAGGTCTGCTGCCTGCTCATCTGCCTCGCTCCTTGCTGATCCGCAAAGCGGGTCACGCCGCGCGTGACCCTGCCGACCCGGCGAGGGGCGGGGAGAGAGGGGGGCAAGGGATCGCGGTCGGGGGTGGTGCGGGCGCAGCGAAGCGAGCCACGGCCCCGGGCGCGGCCCTTGCGGGGGAGGGAGGGGCGGTGTCCCTTCTTCCCCACGGCCAGATATGATCGAAGGCGCGCGCCGGCCTTAGCCGGCGCTCGATCCGCACGCGGCCGAAGGCGGCTATCGGCGCGTCAGCGCGCGTGAGGGATCGTTCGTTAACAGCGCTGTTGGTCAAGCCCTCATGTGCGACTCCTTGGTTGGACCGCCCTGGGAAGTTGGTGTCGCTGCCGGGCACAAGGTTCGTTCCGAGGTCGATCAGGTCGCCTCACGATGGGTGTCCGTTGCTGGTGCTGCCTCAATGTCACTGCCGCGCGGGTCAATGCCGCTACGATCGCTTCGAGGTCAGCGCCGGCGCGCGTCCCGGCAAGGACGCCTCCCCTGGGAGGGAGCTTGGGCGGAAAAGGGCCTTACGCGGAGGCTCTCCACTCGAACTCGGTGCCATCGGACCAGATGGCATGCATCGTCACCGCAAGCTTGCGGGCGACGGCTACCTGGGCCTTCTTGAGACCCGTGCGCTCCTTTAGACGCAGGCCCCACGCGCGCAGCGGCGTGGGCCGGGTAACGCGGGTGAGGATCACGTTGGCGGCCTCGAACAGGTAGCTGCGCGTCATGCCGTCGCCGGTCTTGGTGATCCGCCCCGTTTTGTCGATCTCACCCGACTGGTGGACGCGTGGCGTCAGCCCGAGATACGGCCCGACGTCGACAGAGCGCTTGAACCGCGCCGGGTATCGTCATCAGCCGGCTGACCGTCTCGTTATCGCGCGCTATGGCGCGAAGCTGACGGTCGTAGCACCTGATCTGGTCGAGCACGGTGTGCAACACGGCCAGGATCGGCGATGCGAACGCCGCATAGCCGGAGTCGCGATCGAGCACATCGGCGGCCCGGTGCGTGAACGTGCGTCCTGCCGTCTTGGTGATGATCAGGCCAAAGCGCTTCACCGCGCCCTCAGCGTGTTCTCGAGCGTGCGCTTGGTCGCCAGCAGCATCCTGCGGCCGAGCAGCAGGCTTCTGATCGCCTGCGCCGATGCGCCGCGGACCCATGCCTCGCGATACCATCCGATGCGTACCAGCTCGGCGAGACCGCGCGCATCATTGCGATCGGTCTTGTTCGTTCTCGCGGAGAGCACCTTGTGCGCGTGACGCGTCTCGATGCAGACGACGGGCAGCTCGGCGGCCTTCATTGCCCTGAAGAGCACTCCCGTGGTCTGGCCCGTCTCGATCCCGATGCGTTCGGCGTCGCCTGCGTGCTTGCGGACACAATCGACCAGATCCTCGGGCCGGCTCCTGACCTTGCCTTCGAACCGCACCTGGCCGTCGCTGCCAAGCACGCATACACTCGTCTCCGCGAGGGAAACGTCTAAACCGACATAGCTCGTCATGGGGTGTTCCTCCGTCACAAGAGTGGCGGCAGCGCCACCTCGACGACAACGCGTCAGGTGAGCGGTCGCTGTTACCCCATGTCACGCGGCAGCGCGGAGACGCTTAAGGCGGCTCGGTCAAAGCGGAGCGGAGATAGAGCGCGGCCCCAAAGGGCGCGCCCTCAACCTTCGCAATCAAGCGATGGCCTGAAGCCCGCCTTTTCTCACGACGGAAAGAAGACGCAGGGCGGGACCGCCTGGCCGCTTGGCCCCACGCTCCCATTCGGAAACCAGGTTCTTCGAGACGTTGAGGTAGCGGGCGAACACCGGCTGCGACACGGCTTCCTGTTCCCGGATCGCCTTGATCTCGGCGGGGGAGAGGACAGGAGCGGGGGCAAGACACAGCTCGTCAAACTCGCGCATGGTCCGCTTGTCGATCAGGCCAACCTCATGCAAATCCTCGGCCGTCTCATGCACAGCGGCCGTGATCTCACTTCGATAGGTTTCGGGCTGCATCTTTGTCATCACACATCACCTCCTCGAACTTGCCCGCAGTAATCAGGCGGTCCAGCTCCACGTCCGCGAATTCCAGAACCTGCTTCGCCAACGCTTTCAAAGCCCGCTCATCGCCATCGTCGATATTATCCCGAGCACTCTTGGCGAACCCGAAGATAAAAACCGCCCGCGTCGCCGTCCGAAAGGCAAGAACCGTTCGATAGCCACCGGACTTTCCGGCACCTGGCCGTGCGACCCGTTGCTTCATCAAACCACCGCCAAGATCGGCGTCGATCAGCCCTGCTTCAATGCGGGCAACCGCCTCACACAATGCTGCATCGCTGATGTTCTCCTTGCGGGCAAACTTCCGAAACCAAGCGTTCTTGAATACGCGCATGGATCGGTCGCCTTTCACTTACCGACTTTGTATCATACAAGGTTTGACACTTCAACCCGGCCGCCTAGATCAGCACTCGTTCCACTTCGTCGAGCGTCACGTCGTCGGGCCGCCGATCGTAAAGCTGGGTGGTCCTGGTGCTGGCGTGGTTTGCCATCGTCGCGGCGCGCTCCAGCGTGCCGCCGTTTTTCAGATAGGCGGTAATCCCGGTCGCCCGGAACGAGTGGTTGCCGATCGCCGTCTCGATTTTGGCCGCCGATGCCCGCCGCCGTACCATCTGGAACGCGCTGGCCTGGGGCAGGGGGGTCTCGCTCAACCGCCTGGTTCCTCGCGCGATCGTGCGAAACAGCGGCCCCTTGCGATCGTCGCGCAAGCCGCACCCGTCGATGTAGGCAGTCAGATACTCCTCCAGATTGTGGTGGCAGGGCATTTCGTGCCGCTTGCCGCCCTTTTCGTGCAGCCGAACCCAAAGCCGCCGGTTCTGGACGAACACGTCCTCCACCCGCATCGCCAGCGCCGCGCCGATCCGCGCGAACGAATAGATCATCAACCCGATCAGCGCTCGATCGCGCAAGCCCGCGGGCGTGGTCACGTCGATGCTGTCGAGCAGCCGCCGCGCCTCGTCGGGCGCCAGCACCGGCGTCTTGCCGCGGCGAACGCTGTGGGCGGGTCCGCGCACCGACGCCGCCGGGTTCACGGGCACGACCTGGCCCGTCACAAGCCAGTCGAACAGATGGCGCACGCCTGCGAGCCGCTGCTTGACCGTGGGCGCACTGACCTCGCGCCCTAGCATCTCGATCCAGGCTGCGACGTGGAGCGGCTGCACCGCCGCGATCGACGTCACCCCGCGTGCTGCGCACCAACCCAAAAACTCACCCGTGGCGCGCGCGTAGGCGCGGCGGGTATGCGGGTTGCGGATGTTGGCGGCGAAGAACTCCAGGAAGCGGAGCTGCGCGCGGTCGTCGGCTATCGCAATCAACGCCGGGAACGCGAACGCCGGGGAGGGCAGGGGAACGAGCTGGTTCATGCGCCCACTGGCTGACGCTTCGCTCGCATCTGCGTCCACGTCAGGCGGCCTCGGCGATCTGCATCTCGACATGAAGGCCGGCGCTAGCCAGCATGTTGACCAGCGCGTCGATGCCGAACAGGCTGATCTTACCGCGCATCAAGTCCGACATCCGGGGCCGGGTCACGCCGAACAGCCTGGCGGCTTCGGCCTGGTTCATGCCAGATGTCTCGATACGCTGCTGCAACGCCATCATGAGCGAGGATCGCATCTTCATGTTCTCGGCCTCGGCCGGGGTGTCCTCGATAGCATCCCATACGCTGGCGAAACGCTCGTTCGTCATTGCCTTGGCTCCTTTGGCAACCGCCCGCTGATCGCGAGAAAGTCGCGCACGGTTGCGATCTTCGTTCCTTCGTAGCGGCCCATGCTCAACAGGTCGGCCTTGTCCCCGGTGATCAGAAAATCGGCCAAGCCGACCGAAGCCGTTGCCAACAGGTAATTGTCGTCAGGATCGGCGCAGGCGGTCACGGTCGGTAGGTCCGCCACGGTGATCGCCACGTCGCGCAACTCGTTGATCAGTCGACCCGCCAGGGCGGGCGCCAGGCGCTCGCGGATTTTGGGATAGCGCGTCACGCGCATCAACTCTTCCAACTGCTTGCTCGCGGTCAGCAGGTCGAACCGGCCTTCCCGCCACAGCACGATCAGGTGAGCGGGCAGCGACGTTCCCACGAGCAAGGCGCTGACCAGGACATTGGTATCGACAACGATCCGCACGAGGTCAGCCGGCGGCGGCAGTGCGGGATTGGCGCGTCGCCACGACGGCCTCGTCGATTAGGGCCTCCAGCTCGTCCGCCGGCACGTCATCGAACTTGGCGCGCGCCTCCGCGACGGTCTGATCAAATACCCGCCATTTGACGGCCTCCTCAATGAACTTCGACAGGTCGCCCTTCTTCATGCCGCGCTGGGCAAGGAAGCTACGCACCGCGATGTCGGTGTCTCTGGAAACCGAAACGGTCCAGCGGGTGAGGGCAACCATCACGATCTCCGTCCATGCGTATCGGCTTAGCTGTGTAGCATGATAAGCGCTTATCCGCAATCCGATTGGGCCCACATTACATCCGATAAAGGACATTATCATATGTATCGGCGCAAGCAAGCTGAGGGGGGTTTCCCCTCAGGACTTGCGAGCAACATGGATGATTGTGACGCGGTGTGCGCGTCGGCGTTTGCACGTCAGCGTACCGTCTTTAAACAGTTCTCGACTTCCGGCGCATGGCGTGACGATCCTGAATGTTAAGGTTCAGGAGCAGGCGAGCTATGAGCATCTTTTGCGAAATACTCGGACACAAGCGCTCCCGCACCCCGCGTATAACGACATGACGATGGTCGCTTTAGAAGCGTTTGCCGTCGATGTAGGCAGCCCATGGTCAAGACAGAATCAGGAAAATGGCGGCTCGTTCATGATGAATACAATGATGCTGAATTACCCGAGTCATGGCTTCGTCTGTTTAATTCCGGCTACGGAGCATTGCCTGTGATGATCGCGAACGCTCATGGCTCCTGTCGCAACATCCTCCTTCGTTCGATGCTGCCGGAGGACTTTGCCCTCCTCGCACCCGTTCTCAGTCGTGTCACCGTAGAAGTAGACGAAGTGCTCGCCGTGCCTGGTCAGCCAATCGAAACGGTCTTCTTCCCGGAAACGGGTATCATCACCTTATCCGAGCTCATGGACGATGGGAGCCGCATCGGAGTTGGGCACACCGGCTATGAGGGGTTGGTAGGCTGGCCCGTGCTACTCGGCTCCGATCTGGCGCCGCACGAGGCGAGAATGACCGCCGTGGGCGGCACCGCCTTTCGGATCTCCACTGGAGACATCCTGACTGCGTGCCGTGCCAGCGAAACGCTTCATGATCTGCTGCTGCGGTTCGTACGGGCGTTCACGGTCCAACTCAGTTACACGATCGTGTCCAGCCTCACGCAGTCGGTGGAGACCCGGCTGTGCCGGTGGACCCTCATGGCGCATGATCGAGTGCAAGGTGACGAGATCGAGGTCACGCATGATGAGATTGCCGTCATGCTTGCCGTGCGGAGGGCGAGCGTGACGGATGCGCTGCACGTCTTGGAGGGTGAAGCGATGATCCGGTGTCAACGCGGTCGGGTGCATATCTTGGATCGAAGCGGCCTGCGGCGACGCACTAGCGATACCTACGGTGTCGCAGAAGCGGAGTATAGTCGGCTTATCGCCCCGTTCCCCAGGGATCGAACCTAAGCACGACTGCCGTTATTTGTTTTATGTGGAATGGTGACGAGCTGAAACCGCAGCCGAGAGGATTCGCCGATAGGTTATCGTGAGAAAGGACGGCAAGTTGCAGTCTCGAAAAGCCCTCCTCCCAAATCTCGATTGAGGCGTCAAATGTCCTCTCTCAAAAGCAATAGACAGATATGAGAGACGCCGCGGCCTGGGTTCGGTGAGTGGGACGCTGGCCAAGGCGGCTCTCCGAAAATCGATCGAGACTGTTGAAAAAGTCGGACAGCGCGCGAGTGCATGCCATTCGTGCCAAGTAGGCTAAATCTACACGTAACGATTTCAGCCACTTAACCAGCAAGCCGTACACAGGGGCGCTCAAATAGCGGTGTCAAATCGGCCGCGCCCGAGTTTTTCAACAGCCTCGTCCGTTTGCTGAACACTTCCCCAACGGTCCGCAAGAGATGCTACCGAAGGTAAACCATGATCTATGTTGGTCCAGGCATCCGCGCCAGACATAATAAAGATCAAGAAAGGAGCTTGGCGCTCCGTCGATGCGGGGTCGATCATTTCCAATCCATTGATAGCAAAGCTCGCGAACGTGATCGAATTGAGTCCCGAGGATCGGGCAACGCTCAATCACCTCTGCGGCACGATCCGGCATGTTACCGACAATCGGGATATTATCCGCGAAGGCGACAGGCCCAACCACGTGCATCTTGTGCTGAAGGGCTGGGCGGCGCGCTACAAGGTGCTGCCCGACGGCAGGCGACAGATTACCGCCTTCCTCGTTCCGGGCGACTTTTGCGACATGCACATCACGATACTGCAAGAGATGGATCATAGCATCTCGGCGCTTACGCCCGTCACCGTGGCGGACGTTCCGCATGACGCGATCGAGGAACTGGCGCGAAGCCGGCCCGACCTCACAAAGGCGCTCTGGTGGACGACACTCGTTGATGAAGCTGTGCTTCGCTCCTGGATCGTGAACCTTGGTCGCCGCAATGCCTTCGAGCGCATCGCGCACCTGATTTGCGAAATGCACCTGCGACTGACGCATGTAGGCTTGGTGAAAGACGATCGTTTTGGGCTCCCTCTCACTCAGGAAGAACTCGGCGACGCCACTGGCCTGACGCCGGTGCATATTAACCGCGTTCTAGGCCGCCTGCGCGCCGAAAACCTGTTTGAGTGGCAACGGGGGACTATCACGATTCTGGACATGGAAGGGCTGCGGCGGGTGGCCGGTTTTGACCCGAACTATCTGCACTCGAAGCCGCTGGCGGCTTCGCCTCGTCCTATGCCCCCTCGGTCTGCTTATCCCGGCGCGCGCTCCGACTCTGGCGCCATTCAGTAACTTTTAGAATATGCCTCTTTGAGGCGCACGGACAGTCCACGCAGCTCAACGCGATGCCTGCGGTCTGATCATAGGAGCTTGCAATGCCGGAAGAAAACACGCCCGAATATCACGCCAAGCGCGAGGAACAGGAGCGCGGCCTTGCCGCTGCTGCGACCGACCCGGCCATTCGCGCCATTCACCTCAATATGGCAGAGCGCTATGCCGCACTCCAAGGCGAAGCCGTTCAAAGCCGATCGCGTCTGCCGTTGCCGAACTAAGGGTAGACGAGTCGTTAGGTGTCGAGCGTGTGAGCAACCTGGAAGGTGATGCTGGCCGTGCGGCCATGTGGTTTATCGTCAGCATTCGGTCCTACCTGAAGGCCAAGGGCATCAAGAATCAGGCTGAGTTGGATGCCCTCGCCGATCGTCTGGAACGTCATGCCGAGTCACTGCCCGAGCGAGATAAAGCAGATGCCCGGCGTGCCGCACGCTGGACCCGGCGGCTTCTCGCCCCTGACGCTCCTGGTCCAACGCCCGAGTGAATGACGACGCGGCTTGCTACGGGAGACAATGCCGCCACCTGTTCAACAGTCTCGAACGGTTTTGACATCGGCCATTGGCTCCCGGAAACGGTCGGGGCTGTTGAAAAAATGTCGAAGAGGGTCGGCCCGCCGGCGCATCCAAGTCGCGCATCCATTCGCTTACTCGCCCGTTCTCATATCGAAGCGAAGGCGCGGGCAAACGCGTTTCCACCTAGAGGAGAGAAAGATGATGTTATCGAACCGGACGAGGCGCATGCAAATCGCGGCGGCGCTCGGCCTCGCAACGCTCACTATTGTTCCCGCATCGGCGCAGATGTCGACGCCGCGGATGAGCGAGAGCCAGATGCGCGCCATGATGTCGGGCTGGCCGATGAGCGCGCGAATGGCGGCCGACGACATGATGAAAAAATACGGCGCGCCGCAGGAAGCGACCGCGACGATGCTTAAGTGGAACAACAACGGACCGTGGAAATACACGGTCATCTCGAACTACGAGACCCCGCATCGCTTCCCGATGCCCCACCCCGACGTGATGGAGCAGGCCATCGATTACCGGGTTCCGGTCGCCATGTTCGACGATCTGGCGGCTTATGACGGTAGTGTCACGGCCGATCGTACCCAAGGTCATCTCGCCGCCCGTTGCGACAAGGAAGGGGCCAACTTCCTGGCGATCAACCTTGCCAACGATGTCGTCACCCGCCGCAAGACCGTTCCGGCGGCTCGCGCCTATTATGCACGGGCGATCAGCACGTACATGAAGACCAAGCGCATGGACCCGTACATGCAACGGTTGCAGTTCACGCCGCCACAGCGCGCCAACGATCCGGACATGCCCGCCAAAATGTAAATGGCTCGCGCAACGTGATTTGGCTGATCCTCGCGCGCGCGTGACGACCTCGGCGTCGTGATGGTCGCGTTTACGATCAACGATCATCCGCTCGCGCCTCGTCCGCCTCCGTTGCGGGGATGGGGCGGGTAGGCGGGTCTATCTTGATGGTGCAACGCCGCGCCCGCCTGGTCCGCGCGGCGTCCTCCCTGCACGCGTCCAACGCTTGCCTGTTAGCCGTGTCTGGCTCCGCGGCCTGGGCGATGCGGTCCCACGCCTCGGGCGCGTGGCTCGCCATCATGCGTTCCCGGGCCGTCCAGCGATCGGTCCCGACCACGCCCGCCGCAAGCCTCTCGAGAACGCGCCAGCTCGTCGGCAGCATCCGCGCCACGGGCAACAACAGCAACGCCCATGCGAACACTCACGCCGCCAATCCACCGATCGCGGCCCGCCATACCCGGCCGCGCTGCTCCTCGCGTGTCCTGATCGCGCCCGCGGTGCAATCGATAAAGTAGCAGTTTGGGGTCTAGAGTTCGCTACCCTGGAACCTAAAGTTCATTCAACCCTTGGGCCCGGTCGTCATCAACGAGCCGCCATTTCCCTGAATCCGTTTTGACCATAGGCAGCTCACATCGGCGACAAACGCTTTTAAAATGACCGTCCTGATGGCGGAATACGCGAGTGCGGGATCGCTTGTGTCCAAGTATTTCGCAGAAGATGCTCATGTCTTCCTGCTCCTAAACCTTTATAATCAAGGTGGACAGCAAGGTGTTTGAGGTCGCTCAACGGCCACGCGCGTGTGCCTCGGTCGCCCCCGGCACGGGGGAGGGGCGGGGGGGCGGGCTTACCTGAACGGTGCAGCGCTGCGACCTGCCGGTTCTAGCCGCGTCTTTCCCGCATTTGTCCAGCGCCTCCCGGTTCGCGGTCTCCAGCCCCGCCCCTTGTGCAATCCGCTCCCAAGCCTCTGGCCCGTAGCTCGCCATCATGCGCTCCCCGGCTGTCCAGCGATTGGTGCCGACGACGCCCGCAGCCAGCTTCTCTGGAAGGCTCCATCTGTCGGGCAGTATTCGCGCGATCGGCAGCAACACCAACGCCCATACGAATACCCCCGCCGCCATCCCGCCGATCGCGGCCCGCAACACCCAGCGCCGCTGCTCCTCGCGCGTCCTGACCCCGCCTAGTGCGCGCTCCAGGGTGCCCGTCAGCGTCTGCACCCGTTGCAGCTCGGCCGCTGCTGGCCGCGCCGCATCGTCCGCGGCGCGGCCGATCTGCGCCGCGTAGCTGTCCGGCGTCAGTCTCATCGCCGGGCGCTCCGCCATGGTGACGGTGGCGAGCGTCAGCTTTTCCAGCTTCTGCGCGAACTCCGCCAAGGTCGGCGCGTAGTCCGTCGGCTTCTTAGCCTCCAGCGCCTCCACGGCGCGGCGCATCACCCTCACCTCGGCCGCTAGGTCCTCGAACGCGCGCGCCGCGTCGTCCTGCTCCTCCTCGTGCGCCACGTGGCTAGCGCTCCATGTCCCGACCACGCGAGCGTGACAGTTCCCTCTCGCGAACCCTGTCCTTCGCCCGCTCACGCGGTTCCGCGTTCATCGCCTCCACGCCCCGGCTTGCCTCGCCCCGGCCGATAACCCGGTCCAATCCCGCCGTCCGTTCCAATGCCCCGGCAAGGTCCCTCGCCCCGTGCGGGCGCTGCGCGTCCAGCGCCGCGCCCGCGCGGTCCAGCTCCTGAGTCTGGTGCGGCAACACGGGCAACCGCTGCGCCGTCATGCGCTCGGCGTCCCGCCACGCCTCGGCATAGCCGCTCACCGCCTGCTCAAGCCGATCGCCGGTTTCACGCTGCGGAGCCTCGGCCTGGTCGCGCCTGCCAAGCTTCAAGCCCGCGAACCGGCCTTTCGTCGGCGCGCCAACCTGCTGATCCATCTGCCGATCGCCGACTTCCCGTCCAAGTCTGAGCCCCGCGAACGGCCCACGCGCACGATCACGCGCCCTCGCCGGAACCTCGATCCCATTCTTGGCCGGGATAATCCCGCGCCGCTCGGCAAAGCTCTCGGCGTAGTCCAGCGTCGTGTCTTTCGGCCGCTCGCGGCCTAGCGTCCTGGCAAGCTGCTCACGGCCATCCTTGAAGTCGTCGGCGCCATAGTGCAGCGCCACGCCCTCGCGGTGCCGGGTCAGCCCCACATATGCCATGTGCCGGTCCATCGTCGGGGTAGCGAGAACATGCGCGCGATCGACAGTGACGCCCTGCGCCTTGTGGACCGTCGCCGCGTAGCCGTGGTCGACGTCGGCGTAGTCCTTCACGTCGAACGCGACGTGCCGCTTCTCCGCCCCATCCAGCCTGACGCCGAACCGATCGCCCTCGATGTGCTCCACGGTGCCGAGCGTGCCGTTCTTCACGCCCATGCTCCGCTCGTTCTTCAAGAACATCAACCGATCGCCCGCGGCGAACGCCCGCTCGCCCCGGCCTGTCTGCACGGCCTGGTCGCGGCCAAGCTCGCCAGCGTCCCTAAGCTTGGCTCTGGCGAGCTGGTTCATCTCCGCCACGTCCGCGCGCGTATGCGCAAGCATAACCTGGCTCTTGCTCGGGTTGGCCGTCCGCTCGGCCGCCCACCCCTCCACAAGCGCCGCCTTGGCCTCCTGACGGCTCGCATGGCCCTGAACCATGCCCGCGCCCGCATAGCGGTCCAGCGCCTCGCCCGTGCGACCCGTCGCCAGTTCCCGCGTGGCGTCTCGCTGCCACGCGTCGCGCTGCCGGCGTACTTGCGTGATTTCCGCGGCCCCGTGCCGCTCCGCCAAGGCCCGGAACGCCGCTCCCGCCTCGATCGCCTGTAGCTGCTCGGGGTCGCCGACAAGCACGACCTTGGCTCCGGCGGCTCGGGCGTGGGACAGCACCCGCTCCATCTGCCGTGATCCAACCATCCCGGCCTCGTCGACCACGAGCACGTCCCTGCCCGTAAGCTCGTCGCGCTCCTTGCCCCACGCATGTTCGTAGCTTGCCAGCGTCCGCGATTGGATGCCGGACCCGGCCTCAAGGTTCTCGGCCGCGATGCCGGACAAGGCCGCGCCGCGAACCGTGTAGCCTTCGCGCTCCCAAGCTTCCCGCGCGACGCCAAGCATCGCGCTCTTGCCCGTACCGGCGTAGCCGACGATCAAAGCCAGATCCCGGTCGCCGGTGACGTGGCGTAGAGCGTCGCCCTGCTCCTCGCCAAGGCTAAGCCCCCTGCCCTCCGCGGCTGACAATGCACGGTCCTGCCCGGCCCGGTCGACCCGGTGCCCGCGCCGCTCGGAAAGCTTCTCAGCCGCGTTCTCAAGCCGCGCCTCCGTGTCCAGCATCTCGCGGCTCGTGAACCGCTCCCGCCCGCGCCCGTCCTCGCCAAGCGCGATGAACGCGGGTGAGGATCGCACCGCCCCCATGGCGCGGTCGAACTGCTCCTTGCCGTCGCTGTGACGGTGAACGAACATCGCAAGGTCGCGTGTCGTGAACGTCGATTGCTGCCGCGTGATCGCGTCCAGCGCGATGCCCGGCTCCGCGATGATCCTGGCGCCGTTGTCGCGCGCGATCCGCACGTGATCGGCCGCGCGCTCCGCGTCCTCGCCGCGCTCCGCCCGCCGCTGTCCCGCCGGTCCGATCTTGTGCTGGGGCTCTAACTCGACGCCCTGATCCTTCAAGCTGCGGTGATCGATGCTGGCGTCGATGCCCAGCTCGGCAAGCCGCTGGTTGACGTGGGCTCCCCACCGCTCCCGCCACCCGGTCAGCTCCGATGTCGCGTTCCACTCCCGAACCTTCTTCCCGAACCCCTCAGGCCCTACCTCGCGCATCGCCAGCATGACATGCGCGTGCGGCTTGGGGCTGCCATCCCGTGCAAAGTCCCAATGCACGTTGAGGTCCGCCGTCATGCCGCGGTCCACGAACTCGCGCTGTACGAAGTCGCGGGCAAGCGCCACGCCGTCGGCCTGGCTCATCTCTCGCGGAATCGAGAACTCTACCTCGCGGGCAAGCTGCGCGTCCTTTCGCTTTTCGCCAGCCTCGACCTCGTTCCACAACGTCGTACGATCGGACAGACGCTCAGGCGCGCCCTCCGGCAACATGATTTCCGAATGCACGACACCCGTCTTGTCGCTGTAGTCGTGCGAGCGCCCTAGCCGCTCGTCTTGCAGCTCCGACGCCGAACGATATGCGGCCGCGGCGACGGCGCTGCGGCCCGTCGCGCGGCTGATGACCTTGGCGGAGAAGTGGTAGATCGCCATCGGGCGCGATCATGCCTCAGTGTGCGGTGTTTCTCAAGAGCACGTCGGCACGACGTATAAGCGCGCATTCCTCTCAACCTGCGGTCTCGGCAATGATGGACAGCTCACGGTAAGATTGAGTAGATCGGTGCTCATGCGAAAACCACGCGACATCGATGCTGAACTCAAGGCGCTCTCCGACAAGGCGCGCGTCCTCAAAGCCAAACAACGGACGCAGCTGGGCGAGCTGGTCGCTGCCACTGGGGCCGATGCCCTCGATCCCGAAACGCTCGCCGGTGCGCTGCTCGATGCGGTCGAACGCGCAAAGGCCGATGCTAATGCAAAGGAGGCGTGGCGGGCGAAAGGCGCGGCCTTCTTTCACCGCGGCAAGCGCAGCCGCCCGGTCACCCCTGAAAACCTGGCTGCCGCTTTGGAAAACGCTGGCGATGCAGGTTCGGCGAACGGCGGCGACGACGCGGCTGGCGGAAGCGCTGGCGACGCGAACGGATAGGCGGAGCTGGGTCGTGCAACGCCGGGAACGCACTCGTCATCTGATCGAGCTGGGCGGGCTCATCCAAAAAGCCGGACTGGTCGACCTAACCGACGACGATCGCGCCACGATCCTGGGCGCACTGCTCGGGCTCGCCAATATCCTCAAGGGCAACGAAGGAACGCAGGCGGCGGAGCTGTGGCGACGCCGCGGGCTGCGCGCTTTCGAGGCCGAGCGGAACGCGGTCGACCCCGCTAATGATCCGGTGAAAGGCTGATCCTTGCCGTAGTCGCTTTTAGCTTCGTACAAGGCCCATAGCTCAGTTGGTGATTAACCCGCCCTTTACCTCCGCTGCTTAATGCCTCCTCATCAAACGGAGTGCCTCCGCATGTGGCGAATGATTACTGCAACTACCATTATGATGCTCCCAATGGGATGCGCGAACGCGAGTGAGCCCACGTTCGACAGCGATAATCCTGTGAGCTGTTTGGCGATTTTCGGCGCTACAGCTAACAGTGCAAAGCAAGCGTCAAATGCTACCAGAGCAGTTGCCGTAGCAGATGATATGGCCAAGAGGATCATTTTCCTCGCCGAGCAACATGGCGGAGTGGAGTGGCTCAAGAAGGTAACGCCAGAAGCCATGCGGATCGGAGCGAAAATGGAAGCGGCCAACGACGGTTCGGCAGCTATCAAGTTTTTTGATGAATGCGTCGCGAAGCAAAATGCCGATCCTGCATTTCGGTCACGCGTGAGCAAGCGGTAACCTCGGCCCTGAACTATTCCAGGCGCAGTCAAGGTCTATGTCGACCTGTGGAGTTCAGAATTCCTAACGCGACCGAGAACAAACCGCCATTCTCGGACGTTCCCGCGCAATGACCCCATGACTCAGATTGCTAAACTGTACCGCCCGGCCGCTGCGAGTACACCGCGCTCGTCACGATGGGGATGAACACGTAGGTGTCTGACGACGCGCGCCACGGCGCCCGCGACGCACTCCGGGCTCCTCCTGGGAGGCTGTCTCCGTTCGATCGTGTCATTCTTTGGGTACAGGTCGCCGTGGGGTTTGGCGTCGGGTTCATCCTGAGCAACATCGCCGTCTACGTTCTGTCGCTGCTGGTCCAGGCACGATGGGGCGGTGGCCTGATGCTGACGGGAGTGGGGCTCGGGCTGCTCACCGGCCTGATCGGCGCGCGCAACGCGTACCACAGATTTTTTGATGACGACCGGGATGACAGCCACGGCTCCGCACGCTTCGCCTACCGGGGCGAGGTTCGCGCCGATCTCGCCGGCGACGCGGGCCTGATCGTCGGCCGCGAACTGCTTGGCCGCAAGCTCCTTCGCTACGACGGTCCCGCCCATCTGCTGACGATCGCGCCGACACGATCGGGCAAGGGCGTCGGCACGATCATCCCCAACCTGCTCGTCGCCGATCGCTCGGTCCTCTGCATCGATCCCAAAGGGCGAGAACGCCCGCGTCACGGCGCGTGCCCGCGCCCGGCTCGGCCCAGTTCACGTGCTCGATCCGTTCGGTGTGTCGGGTCAGCCCGGCGGTGCGTTCAACCCTATGGACGGGCTCGATCCCCACGGCCTCGATGTCGCCGAAGACGCGGCGGTGCTCGCCGAAGC
>MWVV01000268.1_pt1 | contig 18766 bp, 22 predicted proteins | sample 1047281 | NCBI WGS metagenome assembly MWVV01 (sample SAMN06349986, study PRJNA376086) | soil metagenome | isolation source: PT-2 sample Antarctic (ecotone) soil | place: Antarctica | collected 2015-01-13 | reverse complement strand
CTCCGCAAGATATTGCTGCTTCATCGACTCAAGGTCGAGGGGATTGTTTTTCTTTTCCATTATCTGTGTTTTGAAGTTAAGATTTTAACTTCTGACACAGTTCATTTTACAGTCTCAAGTTACCTGCCCCTTCTTAATCATCCTTACCATTTCTATTCCTGTCAATGTTCTCGATGCTGATTCAAAATTTTTAAATCCAAGCATATTATGTGTTCGCCATTTTATAAACCGACGATCCCCTTCTTTGCCTGATCCTTATTTTCTTTATGCACCTTTTATTGTAGGTTCTGATCGCTCCCTTGTTCGCTCCACTCTTATCAATATTAATCACTTTTGGACAGCCATTATTAGCAATAATTTGCGGGTTCAAGTCCTTGTCACTTCTGATTTTCTCCTCTTTTTGCGACTCTGTAGTTCGGTAAAAAAAATCCTAACTCTAATAGTACTTCTTGCCGCTTGGAGGGTCTTATAGTTTGATTTAGATGAAATAGAATCGCTTCAAATGGACAAACAATACTTTATGCTGTTGCTGAAGAGGTATCTGAAAGGGCAGGCAAGCAGTCAAGAGCAGGAATTTCTACTTACGTATTATGAACTGTTTCGACATGAAGCTGATTTTGTAAGTCTGCTCGAAGAAGAGGAAAGGGAAAAATTGAGAGAAGACATAGAAACTTCTATTTGGAATAACATAAACAATACTGAAGTTTCCACTGCTAACATTATTCGAATAAGGCGCTTAATACGAGCGGTTGCAGCAGCAACCTTGGTGGTGATGAGCGTTACAGTGATTAGTCTTCTACTGAACAACAGTGGTGTCCCTTCGACTACTTCGCTTATAACACATAAACAACAAGAAAACTATTTTTTTCGATTGCCGGATGGAAGTACTGTAATAGTTGATTCTGGAAGTAAATTAACGTATCCGCCTTCCTTTGACCAGTTAGAAAAGAGAGAAGTGTACCTGGAAGGGCAAGCCTTTTTCGACATAAAGCATAACACTTCGAAGCCTTTTATCGTTCATACAGGCCACATAACTACAACTGTACTCGGAACATCGTTTATTATTAAAGCCCTTCCCTCGAGTAAAACAATCTCTGTAATCGTGACGAGGGGCAAGGTTAAGGTGGCCGATAAGAATAAGACATTAGCGGTTCTAAAAAAAGATGAGCAGGTCGTTTTTAACAAGGAGAGTTCTACCACTTTGCAGCAAGAGGTTCAAGCCGAGTCTTTACAGGATTGGAAGGCGGAGGACCTGTTATTTAACGATGTAACAGTCGGAGAAGCAGCAACACTGCTGGAAAAAAAGTTTGGCGTAAGTATCCAATTTAAAGATCGAGAGGTACAGCACGAGCGATTTACGACAATGTTCACGAAGGATGAAAATCTTGAGCAAATGTTGAAGAGCATCTGTGGGTTTAACGGTGCTGAGTATAAATACTATAAAGAAAAAGGTATTGTAATCATTAATAAAAAATAAGTAACTGAGGGTATCAACAACGGTAATGGTTTTGTCTACATCAATAATTCAAATTAAAGAACATGCTCTATGCCCTGGACTCAACAAGCTGACCCATTAAAAAATATTACGTTGTCCGCAATGGTTGCAGCGGTACCAATTCTTGTGATTTTTTGGGCCTTATCATTAAAAAGCTTAAAGGGTACGTTGCCAGTATACTAGCTCTTACAACTGCTTCCGCGATAGCTGTTCTTGTGTATACCATGCCTGTTAAGCTTACTCTTTTATCTGCGCTAGTGGCGCACTTTATGGTTTGTTTCCTATTTGCTGGATAATAGTAGCTTCTGTATTCCTATTTAATCTAACAGTCAAAAGTGGGTACTTTGACGTCATTAAAAAGTTTACGGGGTCTCTTACTGAAGATAGAAGGTTGCAGGCGTTGTTAATAGCTTTTTCGTTTGGGGCATTCCTTGAAGCTACTGCTGGTTTTGGTGCGCCTGTTGCGATAACGGCTGCAATGCTGTTGGCCTTGGATTTCAACCCGTTTATGCTGCTGGAATTTGCCTCAACGCCAACACGAAATGTGACGAAAAGAAATAACTTGCCACGAAGGGCTACCCCAAATGTTGCGTACCAAGGGCACGCTATTAAATATGAATTCATTCTTCTGCTACTACTACAACCATGTTGCCCCGATGGGGTCTCGAATATAAAGTCATAAATGATATTAGTTTGAACGCACGCTACTTATTAGGTGTAAGTCACATAGGAATTGGACAACGTTCAAATGTGAAAGAATTTAAAATAGAACAACTTCAATTAACTGCGGGCAAAAGCTTCTAATGTTTTTAGGTTTACGTTTTCGACATCAGGAAACTTTATTCCTAAGAATACAGTAAGATCAGAATGAACCACGCTATCCTTATCCTAACAACCTTGCAGCATCCTTTCCAAAGTAAGTAGCTATCAAATCCGCACCAGCTCTTTTAAAACCAGTTAATGTTTCAAGTATAGCTTTGTCTTCATTTACCCAACCCATTTTAGCAGCCGCTTTAATCATTGCATATTCGCCGCTAATATTGTACACGCTTACAGGAACATCAACAGCATTTTTTACATCGCGAACAATGTCTAAATACGGAAGACCTGGTTTTACCATAACAATGTCTGCACCTTCTTCTATATCCATCAAAGCTTCTTTCACTGCTTCAATCCTGTTTGCATAATCCATTTGATAAGACTTTTTATCACCAAAGCCAGGGGCGCTATCTAACGCATCTCTGAACGGACCATAAAAACAGGAAGCATATTTGGCACTATAAGCCATTATGCCAACTTTGGTAAATCCACTCCCTTCCAGTCCCTCACGAATAGCTCCTATACGTCCATCCATCATATCGCTTGGAGCAACCATATCAACACCTGCTTCTGCATGGCTGATACTCATTTTTACCAACGCTTCAACTGTTGGGTCGTTTACGATTTCTCCATTCTCAACTATACCATCATGTCCATAAGATGAGTAAGGATCTAAGGCAACATCAGTCATCACATACATTTCCGGAACTGCATCTTTTATGGCCTTGATGCTTCTTTGCATTAGTCCATCTTTGTTCCATGCTTCCTTACCGGTATTGTCTTTCAATTCATCTTTACACTTTATAAAGAGTAATACACTTTTAATACCGATGCTCCAAAGTTCTTTTACTTCTTTTACTGTCAGGTCTGTGCTTCTGCGGTAATAGTTAGGCATGGAAGTTATCTCCGTCTCAACGTTTTCACCTTCATCTATAAATAACGGTACAATAAAATCCTTCGGTGTAAGTATAGTTTCAGCAACCAGGCTTCTTATGGCAGGATTGGCTCTTAATATTCTGTTTCGTCTTTGTAAAAACATAAGATGTATAATGTATTATGTATGATGGATGATTTACTTTTTATTATTAGACTTTGCAGTTTTATTTGTAGCAGTAAAGATTGCTGTTAATTCATTTGCCTCAATTATCAATCTATCTAATTCTTTTCCTTTTAATAAATCTGCGTCGTCTCTCATAACTTCCACCAATATTGTGTTTCGTCTGCTTCTTCAATTATTATTTGAATTTTGTTTATGAAATCAGCCTTTGATTTTGCTCTTGCTGATGCTCTATAATTTGCTCCAACAGAACCTGCTGACCTAATTACTTGTTTTGCAATCTCAAATCCTGCTGCATTTTTAGGCAAATTTTCACAAAGCCTAATGACATCAACGTGAAATTGTTTTGTTCTTTGTTGTAAAATTTTTCTATCCATAAACTGCAATTGTAATCTATGACAGCATAAAAAAATCAATACATCATCAATCATACATCATCAATCATACATATTCCTTTGGATGCAAACAAGCCTGCAACAACTTATCTTCTTCAGTTCCTGGTTGAGGTTGATAGTTATATTCGAAGCGCACAGTTGGTGGTAAGCTCATTAATATACTTTCAATTCGTCCGTTGGTTTTTAGTCCAAAGATTGTTCCCCTGTCATGAACTAAGTTGAATTCTGTATAACGACCTCTGCGTATTTCCTGCCAATGTTTATGTTCTGGTGTAAATGCTGTCTGCTTTCTTTTTTCTACGATAGGAATGTATGAATCGATAAAGGCATAACCGCATGCCTTAGCAAAGTTCATCCAAAAATTTACATCTTTATCTTCTGTTGGCTTTTGATAGTCATAAAATATTCCACCTATTCCACGTCTTTCATTATTACGATGCGTGTTAACAAAATAGTTGTCGCACTCTTTTTTGAACTTAGGATAAAACGAAGGCTCAAAAGCATCGCAGGCATCTTTATAAGTTTGATGAAAATGTTTAGCATCTTCTTCAAAAAGATAATAAGGAGTTAAGTCAGTACCACCACCAAACCAACGGGCCCCAGAGCCCCCGGAAGGGGGGATTGAAGTACTGTTTTTATCGTCGTAAAGTTCAAACATTCTATAGTTACAATGCACCGTTGGAACAAATGGATTAAACGGATGAATAACTAAAGAAAGCCCACATGCAAACCATGCCGCCTCACCCCCTAAATGGGGAATACGAAGTTGAGTACGCATAGGTTCAGTTACTTCACCCCAAACAACAGATGTATTCACGCCACCTTTTTCAAACACCTTACCATTTGCAATAACACGTGTTTTGCCTCCGCCTCCTTGGGGTCGTTGCCAGGCATCTTCTGTAAATTTAGCTTTGCCATCTGCTTGCTCTAATGCAACACAAATGTCATCCTGGAGTTGCTGAATAAAGTTTATCCAGTTATCTTTTATGCTCATAATATCTTTTTGAACCACCAAGGCACAAGGGCACAGAGAAACACAAAGAATTCTTCATTTCCTAACAATCCCACAAATCCCATAAATCCAGGTTCAGACAATTTGAGCCACGAGGCGCAAAGGGAACTAAGTAGCACAAAGAATAACCACATTTTCTAATAATCCTTGCAATCCTTTAAATCGTGGTTCTGTACTCCTTCACCGCCTCAACAAAAGCCTTAGCATGATCAACAGGAACGTTAGGCATAATACCATGACCAAGGTTTGCAATGTATCGTTGCATTCCAAAACCATCAATCATTTCCTTTACCGCTTTTTTGATTTCGGGTATTGGTGCTAATAATTTAGATGGGTCAAAGTTGCCTTGCAGTGTTACACGTTCACCGGCAAAAGCCCGGGCTTGTTGAGGTGTAATAGTCCAATCAACTCCAATTCCACTTGCAGAACTATAACTTAAATCTTCTATCGCATACCACGTTCCTTTTGGAAATAATATAACAGGCACGTCATCTCTTAATGCATCGGCTATTTGTATTAAGCAAGGTTGTGCAAATGCTTTAAAATCTGCCGGACTTAATGAACCTGCCCAGCTATCAAATACCTGAACTAAATCGGCCCCAGCTTTTGCCTGGGCTTTTAAATAATTTATAGTTATGGCAGTTATCTTTTGTAGTAACTGATGTGCTAACGCCGGTTGTGTATATGCAAACTGTTTTGCTTTGTCCCATGTTTTGCTGCCTTTGCCTTCAACCATGTAACATAATATTGTCCAGGGTGCACCGGCAAAACCAATTAATGGAACTCTTCCGTTCAATTCTTTTTTTGTAAGTGATAGAGCATCTGTAACATATTTCAAACTTTCTTCAACACCATCAATTCTTAAAGCATCTATGTCTTGCCGGGTCTTTATAACATTGGGTAACGACGGGCCTTTACCTTCTTCCATCAATACTTCAATTCCCATCGCCTGCGGAATAACCAATATGTCTGAAAATATAATTGCGGCATCTACACCAACCTGGTCAATTGGTTGTAAGGTTATTTCTGTAGCAAGCTCCGGCGTTTGAACTCTTGTGAAGAAATCATATTTTGCTTTCAACTTTAAATAATCGGGTAAGTAACGACCTGCCTGCCTCATCATCCATACCGGTGGTCTTTCAACTCTTTCTCCGCGAAGTGCTCTTAATATTAGGTCGTTTTTTAATTCGGTCATTGAAATCCTTCTTGTTTAATTTAACCGCCACGGGCACTAAGGGTTAGACGAGTTTACCTTAGTGTTCTTGGTGAATGTGTTCTTTGTGTTCCTGGTGGTTAGAGTACTTTAAAATACTCTATCGCTTTCTCCGCTAATTGTTCTTTGTTTGGATGTTCGCCAACTAATATTTTATTGTTGCTAAGCTTTCTTAATTCCACGGCAGTAGTTGTGCCGATCGCAAATAAAACAGTATCAGCATCAATTTTGTTTATAGAAAAAAAACTTCTGGCTGCGCTGGGGCTAAAGAACAAGATGCCGTTATACTTATTATCAATTTTTAGCGGTGTTTCGATGGTTTCGTAAACTACCACTTCGCTCACTTTTATGTTTTCATTTTGTAGCAGCTTTGGTAGTTCTTCTCTTCTTTGGTTGCCACAGAAAAAAACAACTTCTTCCGGCTCATCTTCAATAATCGCTTCAGCGAGTTGTGTCGAATTAATTGCATCAGCTATAATCTCGCTATCAACAAAGTAATTTTTTATAATGGTTTGAGTAATGCCACCTAAAGAATAAATTGTCCAATCAGGTATAATGCTATCTAACTGTAAACAATCAATAACAGCTTCGGCAGCATTCATGCTCGTGAAAATAACGGAAGCATCTTGTGCAGCAAGTTGCCTGATCTTTTCCGCACCGGATTGATTAATGATGTTATTTGTTTCTATAAAAGAAGCAGTATCAATTTCAATACCTGCATCTGTAGCTTTTAACATAGTAGTATGGGCTAAAGGACGGGTAGTTAATATAGAGATTTTATTTCCCTTCATGGTATTGTATCGGCAATGGCTTGTCCGCCGTTGTTTAGTAGTTCCTTTGCCGCTTCATTTCCTATGTTGGTCGCATTGGCTATAGACACAGTTCTTTCAACTTCAGCCCTTTGCCTGCCATCAACAGAAAATATACTTCCCCTAAAAATCAATTGCTCATTTTTTATTTCTGCCAAAGCACTTATAGGAGTAGAGCAACCGCCCATTAGTGTTCTTAGAAAATCTTTTTCAGTTTTAGTACATAATGCTGCTTGCTCATCATTAAAATGCTGACAAGCTTCAAATGCATATTCATTTCCGAGTCTGCAAACAACCATTATTGCACCTTGTGCCGGAGCAGGCAGCATCCAATCTAATTCAACAGAAGTTTCAGGGCGAAGATTAATTCTTTCGAGTCCGGCAGCTGCAAAAATGGCTCCGTTCCAATTGCTTTCATCAACCTTTTTTAATCGGGTGTTTACGTTGCCTCTTATATTTTCTAAAGTATGATTTGGATAGCGATTAAGCCATTGAGCCTTTCTGCGGATACTGCTGGTTGCTACAGTAAATGTTGAATGTTGAATGTTGAATATTGAATGTTGAATGTTTGTTTCTTTGCGAACTAACCATTGACCATCTACAATACCTAATGCATCTTCAACGCTTTTCTTGTCTCCTTTATAAACGAACAGATCTTTATAAGAAGCTCTTTTTAAAACTGCAGATTGTATAATCCCCTCCGGTAATACTGTTGGCACATCTTTCATGCTATGAACAGCCAGGTCTATTCGATTATGAAGTAAAGCAATATCGAGGCTGCGGGTAAAAATTCCCTGAACACCCATTTCGTACAAAGGTGTTTTTAAATCAATATCACCTTCACTTTTTATGTAAACAAGCTCAGCGTCGTAACCGTATTCTGCTAATAAATTTTTCACAAGTGTAGCCTGCCATACGGCCAGTTGACTTTCCCTGGTGCCGATCCTCAACAACTTACTGGTCATCTTAATTTCTGTGCGTAGTGATAAAATCGTTGATTGCTTCTATATAAGAGCAACCTGGCTGATGTTGCTGGCGCATTTTAACCGCCATATTTTTTATAACCTTTTGTATTGCGATTTGATTAAGTGCAACATTAGGATGAGTAGTGGTGGTAGTGGTGTTACGGGCAGAAAGAAACATCTGGCACTGGTGCATGTCGTGCAACTTTTGTTTCACTGCTCTTATAACAGGAGCATTTTTTCGCATGTTGCTCCACTCAATAAATTCAGCTTTATGCTCAACGATAATTGCTTTTGCTTTTGGAACTTCAGCCTCCCGTTTTGCTAATGTTTCGTCTTTCAGTTTAGAAAGCCCATCAACATTTATTAAAGTTACATTCGGTAGTTGCTGCGCTTCGGCTTCAACGTTATAAGGTATAGAAAGATCAATGATTAACTTATCACCGCAATTTTCTAAATGTGATTTTAGAATAGTTGGTTCGGTTGAATTGGTGGCAACCAAAATAATGTCAGAAGCTTTGATCTGAGCGTCAAGTTCATTTATTGAAGCATGCTTTAAACCCAGTTCTGAAGCAAGTTCTGCAGCTTTGTCTTCGGTACGATTGATTAGAGTAATTTTTTTTGTACCTAAATAATCAACAAGATTTTTACAAGTGTTGCGGCCAATCTTTCCAACACCTAACAACAAAATATTTTTATCTGAAATCTTAGTAAGGTTCCTTTTAATATATTGAACTGCTGCAAACGAAACTGAAACTGTTCCGCCGCTTAATGCAGTTTGGTTTTTAATAACCTTGGTAGATTGCAAAACACTGTTTACTAATCTTTCGGTAAAGGCACCAATAAATCCATTTTCCTTCGCAAACTTTACAGCCATTTTTATCTGACCAATAATTTCATAATCGCCTAGAATCTGAGATTCCAAACCAGCGCCTACTTCAAACAAATGTTGTACTGCATCAAGACCTTGCTTAACGTAGCATAATTGATTAAAGGTTTCTTTAGTGCCGGTAGTTTGTGTGCAAAGAATATCTATTAATTGTGAGGCGTTTTCTGCAAAGCCATAAATTTCGGTACGGTTGCAGGTGGAAAGAATAAAGAATTCTGAAAGTAAAACGGAAGGAGCTAAAGTGAGGACGTTTGCATATTGAACGTTATTAATAGCAAACTGGCCTCTGACTAATGCATCGGTTTTTTTGTAATTAATCCCGGCTATAAAATATTTTGATAAACCTTGGGGTCCGTTCGACATTTTTAGTTGGTGATTCTGTTGCAAAGGTACTTGCACGAATTTCTGCTACCGAATTTCTATGTCATGCCAACGTCATAAAAATTTATGTTTTATGTCATTAGGTAAAAAGCGTGGTTGAGATGTACTTTTTGGGGTATGACCTGTAAAATTTCTTTGCAATAAAATTTTAGAAGCACAGCATACTAAACAAAAAACTCTTGCAGGTGTTTAGGACTACAACTACTTAAATTTCTTCTGCTGTTAAAAGTGGAAGCATAATTTTGCAGCTATGGCAGAAACAGCAAAGCGGGGAATTATTTTAATGAATTTGGGTTCCCCCAATTCTACAGCGGTTAAGGATGTGGCTGAATATCTCAACGAGTTTTTAATGGATGGAAGGGTGATTGATTACCCCTGGTTGTTTAGAAAAATTTTAATAAGTGGAATTATAGTTCCATCACGTGCACCAAAATCAGCGGAAGCTTATAAAACGGTTTGGACTAAAGAAGGTTCGCCATTGGTTGTGATAACAAAGCAACAACAGGCAGCTTTGCAGCAACAGGTTCAAGAACCAGTAGAGGTTGCTATGCGATATGGAAAGCCAACCATGCAACATGCATTCGATAGTTTAGTGCAAAAAGTTTGGGGGCTCGAAGAAGTGATTGCAATTCCCTTGTATCCGCATTACGCAATGTCATCTTACGAAACTGCAGTTGAGCATGCAAAAACAATACATAAGAAATACAACTATACTTTCAAGCTATCATTTATTAAGCCTTTTTATAACGAACAGAATTTTATTAATGCCCTTACTGAAAGTTTACGGCCTTACCTTCAACAGGATTACGATCAGATATTATTCAGCTACCACGGCTTACCACAACGCCATATGACAAAGGCTGACCCAACGCATCGCCATTGCATGAAGTCGCCTGATTGTTGTGAAGTTTCATCACCTGCCCATGCTACTTGTTATCGTCATCAATGCCGAACGACTACCCGATTAGTTGTAGAGAGATTGCAAATACCACAGGAGAAAGTTGGCTTTTCATTTCAATCAAGGTTGGGAAGAGAGGAATGGCTAAAGCCGTATACAGCAGTGCGGTTAGAAGAATTGCCAAAGGAAGGCGTAAAAAAATTATTGGTTGTATGTCCTGCCTTTGTAAGTGATTGCCTGGAAACACTGGAAGAGATTGCCATTGCAGGTAAAGAAAGTTTTCTACATGCAGGAGGAGAAGAGTATACGTTTATTCCTTGCCTCGATATTCAGCCCCTATGGATAGAAGCACTCACCACATACGCAAAAGATTTTGCTGCCGGAAAAAAGGAAATGGTGTTGGCTTAACAATTCTGCTAATACTTGCATAATCCTAATTGTAATCTTATTTTTAGCTGATGAGAACATTCAATAACTTTTTAATTGCAGCAGTAATAGCAGGCCTTGCATTAATTATATCGTTTTGGATAGTATCATCAGCTATAAAGTATCGTTCAAAATCTGCAGAAACTATTGTAGTAACAGGCCTTGCTGAAAAAGATTTTGCAAGCGATCTTATCGTTTGGAACGGCTCTTATTCCCGCAAGTCTTTGGATCTTAAAGGTGCTTATTCATCATTGAAGCAAGATGAAAATATGATCAGGCAATATCTTAGAGGTAAAGGAATTTCACCAGATGAAATGGTTTTTAATTCAGTGATCATCAATAAAGAATTTAATACAAGAACAGACGAAAATGGAAGGCAGGTTGGGCAGGAGTTTTCGGGCTATAATTTATCGCAGGTGGTAAAAGTTGAGTCGAAGGATGTAAATAAAGTTGAACGGATTTCAAGAGAAGTAACTGAATTAATTGAGAGAGGTATAGAATTTAATTCATCTCCACCATTATATTATTACTCTAAGTTAGCCGATGTAAAAATTGACCTGTTAGGTAGAGCAAGCACTGATGCAAAGGCACGTGCAGAAACGATTGCAAAAAATTCGGGGAGTTCTCTTGGCAAATTAAGAAAAGCTAATATGGGTGTTTTCCAGATTACCGGTAAGAACAGCAACGAAGATTATAGTTATGGCGGAGCTTTTAATACGTCCTCTAAAAATAAAACCGGTTCTATTACTATAAAGATGGAGTTTGCAGCTAACTAAGTTTGCTATTTAAAATACTCATTTCATCTAAATGACTCTATACCTTAAGGCCCTTCATATAATTTTTGTAGTAACCTGGTTTAGTGGTCTTTTTTACATAGTAAGATTGTTTATTTATAACACAGAAGCAGAAGAACGCACAGAAGTTGAGAGAAATATTTTGCGCCAACAATTTACCATTATGATTAAGAGGTTGTGGTTTGGCATAACGTGGCCTTCTGCAATCCTAACCTTAATTTTCGGTCCTTTGGTTATGTACACATTTGGTTACTTTAACGCTGTTCCTGGTTGGCTTTGGATCAAGATTGTTTTTGTGCTTGGATTATATTCCTATCATCTTTCGCTTCATTCTATATATAAACAACAGATGAAAGGGATCTTTAAATATTCATCTCAAAAACTCCGTGTATGGAATGAAGTAGCTACTGTCTTTCTCGTTGCAATTGTTATCCTCGTTGTAGTAAAACAAAGTATGAGTTGGGTTTGGGGATTAACCGGTTTAATCTTGTTCATTATTCTTTTAATGAGCGCTATCAGAATTTATAAACTTATTCGAACAAAATCTAAGTAGCTTCATTCTTTTACTTTTGCTGCTTAACACTCTGTACCATGCGTTGGATGCTTTTATATGTATTTCTATTCTTTATCTTATTCTCTAATTGTAAATCTGCTAATGAAGTTGATACAATTGTTCATAATGGTGTTGTTTACACAGTTAATGAGCAATTTGCAACAGCACAAGCTCTTGCTGTAAGTGATGGAAAGATTGTAGCTGTTGGAATGAACGATGAGATAATCTCAAAGTATAAAGCCAAAGAAACGATTGATGCAAAAGGCCAGGCAGTTTACCCTGGCTTTATTGATGCACATGCGCATTTCGTGGGATATGGACAATCACTTTTCCAGGTAGATTTATTTGGAGCCACAAGCTGGGATGAGATAGTTGAACGTGTCCAAAAGTTTGCCAAAGAACATCATGATGAAGCATGGATAAGAGGAAGAGGATGGGATCAAAATAAATGGCCTGGCAAGGCGTATCCAACAAACGAAAAGCTTAATGAATTATTTCCTGATAAGGCTGTTTTATTAACCAGAGTGGATGGACATGCGGCAATAGTAAACCAAAAGCTATTAGCTCTCGCAGGCGTTAAACCCGGGCAAACATTAACAGGTGGTGAGGTCGAAACAAAGGATGGGAAGTTAACAGGAGTTTTAATTGATAATGCTGTTGATCTTGTTACCGCTAAAATTCCTGCATCAACTATTGATGATTATGTAAAGTGGCTGACTGCAGCACAAAATAATTGCTTTGCTGTTGGTCTTACTACTGTTACTGATTGCGGGTTGATGTATAACGATGTGCAAACTATTGATGGCTTGCAAAAAGAAGGTAAAATTAATATGCGCATGTATATTATGCTTAGCGATGACAGCACCAATTATAAAAGATACCTAAATGATGGGCCTTTCAAAACAGATAAGATATATGTAAAGGGAATTAAGGTTTATGCTGACGGCGCTTTGGGTAGCAGGGGCGCTTGCCTGCTTCAGCCTTATGCTGATAAACCGGGTTGGTTTGGCTTTCTGCTAAGCAATAAATCTCATTTTGATTCTGTTGCTGATGTATTAGTAAAAACAGATTTTCAGATGTGTACACATGCAATTGGCGACAGCGCAAATCGTGAGATGTTACAAATTTATAATCGGGTACTAAACGGCAAAAATGATAAGCGTTGGAGAATAGAACATGCCCAAGTTATTAATCAAAATGATTTCAATCTGTTTGGTAAGGCAAGTGTGGTGCCATCTGTACAACCAACACATGCAACAAGCGATATGTATTGGGCCGAAGAAAGGTTGGGCCCTGAAAGAATGAAAGGTGCTTATTCCTACAAACAATTATTACAGCAGAACGGATGGTTGCCTTTAGGAACAGACTTCCCGGTTGAAGATATCAGCCCGTTTAAAACATTTTTAGCAGCCGTAGTTCGTAAAGACGAAAAAGGTTTTCCTGACAAAGGCTTTCAAAAAGAAAATGCATTAACCCGTGAAGAAGCCATAAAAGGCATGACGATATGGGCTGCAAAAGCAGGCTTTTTAGAAAAAGAAGTTGGTAGTGTAGAAGTTGGTAAAAAGGCAGATTTTATTATTCTGGATAAGGATTTAATGAAGGTTGAGGAGAAGGATATTTTGAATACAAAGGTCGTATCAACTTTTATTGGGGGTAAGAAGGTGTATAATCGCTGATTAAACGGATTATAGGATTGCACGGATTATTATGATTAATTGTTGAAAGCATTATAGGACTTGTGAGAATACTCTTATTCCTATTTTCTATACTTAATGCGATTTTATATTAAATTATTTAGATAGAATAAGCCTCTTAAATTCTAAGCTCTTTGCTCCAAAATTTTATTAGCAGTCCAATTTCCAACCTATACGCTTTTAAATAATTAAGAGCTTGAGCCATTTGTACAGCTTCCTGTTTTGAAATTGCTTTTAGTTTTTTATGTTTAGATATGACTACAGGTGCTGAAAAATGGAACAGCGATGTTGACTTGCAAGGAGATGTGATGGCTTATAAACTTGCCGGCAACAAACTTATTCTTGCTACAGAAAGGGACCAGGGAAATAATTATATGAGCATTGTAGATTTAGATGCAGGTAGTTCTATTACTAAGGAGCCATTACCTATTAAAGGAGAGATAAGAGATCTACAACTGGTGCCTCAAGGTTTATATTATCGCACCGCAAGTGAAATAAACATTCTTGATCTTGAAACCGGCGACAAAACCTGGAAAAAAGGGTTTTCTATAAAAAATTGTGTGGGCGAAAATGTAAGTGGAAAAACAGGATACGTTTACGCTAACGGAACCATTTATAAAATAGATTTTGAAAAAGGTGATTTAACTGAATGGGTAACCGGGATAAATTTTGACGGAAAGGAAGATCCTGCATCGCTTCAGGTAAGAGAAAAAGGTATTTTACTATCATCAGATCAAAATATAAGATTGTATGGTTATGATGGAAAACAAAGTTGGCATACCTATCAACCTGCACCGGGAAGAACAATGGCAGGTAAAGCGCTTAGTGGATTAGGTGGATTAGCTTCAGCTTTGATAGCTGCTGAACAAATGGCTGAATCAGCACAATTAAGTTATGCAAAAGGTTATAACGGTAGCACTGACCCAGCTTTAGACCAAAGTATAAAAAATGCAAATGCTTCAAACTTTGCTGGTTCAGCAGCATCAAGTTTTGCTTTCGATAAGCCGCAGATTTAAAGCAACTAAACAAGCCAATAATTATATGTCGATGCTTGCAAATTTTGGAAAAAAAGCAATGAAGCAAAGATGCCGGTGTAATGATGATTGATAAAAACACCGGCAAAGAAATCCGCAAAATTTTGTTTGGTGATAAAAAAGACCCCGACTATAAATTAGATGAATTGGGCAGGTTAGTATATTACAAATCAAATGGAAATGAAATACAGGGATTTTTATTCTAAAAAAGTATATCTCTTTAGTAAAGACTAAAATTTTTTATTTTGTAAGATTGGCAGGGGCAAGAAATGAAAAGCCGGGTGCCAATAATGCTAACGCACTCAATTTTCCTTATAGCAAAGGAGAGCCTTATAGTATAACTGAAGCTGCAGACAAGTTTAGTTGTGGAAGGAGTTTAATATGTATGGGCACTATGAACTTATTATTTAGACGCATACAGTATCTATCTGCAAAGGCGACTTATGACATTACTATGCCAGGGAAAATCATACAGTAAAGTTTGCTTGTTAGCCATTTCAAAATCATTAAAATCGAAGCCTGGAGCAACTGTACAACCTACTAATGCAAACGCAGCGTTTGGCGAAGGTTCACTTGCAAACCAGGCGGCAGCAGGTACAATAAACTGAAATCTTTCACCTTGATCAATATTAGCTCCAAGCTTGACACAAAAATATTTTCCGGTGCTTTCAATTACATGAATAAGTAATGTTTCACCTGCATAGAAGTGCCAGCATTCATCACTTCTAATACGATGGAAAGCAGAGAAATCTCCCTGTTGCAACAGGTAATAAATAGCAGTTGAAAAGTTACGATCACCATTAAAACGGTTTGGTAAACTATCAGCAGGAATACTTTCAGCAGCGCGATAAGTTTCTTTGAAATAACCACCTTCAGGATGGGGTTGAAGGTTGAGATGTGTTATATAAAAGTTTGCTTCCATCTGCTAATCTTATCACTATAAAAATTTTTACTTGTTGACTTTGTGTGTAGCTAATCCTTTTCCCTCATATGCAAATTCAATCATTTTTTCAACATGCTCTTTGCCTGGTTTATTATAATCATACAAATAAAGATATTCATCTTTGAACTTTACTAAAATACCTTTCTCAACTATTTTAAAAGCCGTAACACCAGAGCCATTCTCACTTTTATATTTGTTCATAACAATAGCATTTCCACTATTGATTATGTTTTTGATGTTGGTTATTGTATCTTTTTTCTTTGCCATCCTGCACTTGTTTCGGCAATGATTTTTATTGGATGGAGTATTTTATAATTGAGCAATTAGGTTGTTATAATCTTCATGAGAGCCAATCCAAAACCAAATAATTGATTCGTCCTGTTTAATACCTAATACTCTATAAGATAGTCCTACTCTGACAGAATAAATAGGTTTCCGTCTATTCACTTGTTTGAAATGTAAACTTCGACGGTAGTTATCTATTTTCCATAATTATATGCGTTCTTGCTCCCTCCTGAATGTCTTTAGGAAGTTTATTAAAAGCTTTTCTGAAACTCTCTGTAATAACTAATTTCAATTACAATCTGCTTGTTTAGTTTTGCCCGCATTATGCTCATTTAAAGCTTCTTCGGCTAATTTGATTAATTGGCTTTCGCTATTTTGTAATGTACTATCCCATTTAAGTTCATCATCAATCAACTTAGCAATTTGTCTTTGTCCTTCATTGTCAAGTTGTTCAACTTTGGAAATCACTTCTTTCAATTCTGCAATCATAACTACTTTGTTTTTTTAAAATTAAACAATTAAACCTAAAATTGAGTTATTACACATCGTGCTTTATGGGTGGCGAGGAACGAAGCAATCTGCTGTTGTAATATTTATCTTTTTGCCTCTATTAAGCATTTGACACTTTCTTTTTCTTGATACAAAAAAAGTAACCAAAGAAAATTTAAGACGGGAACGATAACAGCCCGTTGCCGTCTTGGTTCCTTGATTAAGCCTTGGTACTACCATGGCTTGGACAGGGTTTACTTATCTATTTCAAAAAGTTCTTTTGGAAGTTGTGACTGGCGGATGATTGATTGTAGCGTTCCAATTTTTATTTCAGGATGATTGGGGACAGGAACTGTAATTGTTTGTTCATTTTGTTTCTTCTGCATTATTATGTGACTTCCTTTTTGGCGTACTTGTACAAATCCCTGTTCATATAGGATTTTACATACGTCTTTGCCTGAAAGTATTTTGAGTTTACCCAACTGCTACCTGAACATTTGTTATGAATACATCTCCTTTTAGCCTCGTTTCAAGCTCTTCTTTTGAGGCATGCTCAAAGAAGAGTTCAATTGCTTCCTGTAGATTAGCCTTAGCTTCCTCTACACTATCTCCCTGGCTGGCAACATCTAATTCGGGACATAAGGATACGTACATGTCATCTTCCTTTTCAATGATTGCCGTAAAATTTTGAATAGTTTTCATCGCCTGTTATTTGTATAAAGCTAAGACAAATGTTGAGGAACGAAGCAATCTGCTGTAGCAATATTAGGCTTTGTGCTTTGCTTCAGCATCTGTCACTTTCTTTGCCTTGATGCAAAGAAAGTAACCAAAGAAAAATCAAGAAAGGAACGATAACAGCCCGTTCCTTTCATTGTTCGTTGATTAAGCTTTTGTGGTACTGTGGCTTCAACATTTGTTTTTCATGCTTTGTCTTTTAGAAACTGCGGTGGAGTTGGGTTGGGGTTAGCGGTGATGGTTGTTCGTCATTGTAAGGAACGAAGCAATCTGCTGTAGCAATATTAAGCTTTAGGCTATTGCTTCAGCATCTGTCACTTTCTTTGCCTTGATGCAAAGAAAGTAACCAAAGAAAAATCAAGACGGGAACGATAGCAGCCCGTTCCCGTCGTGGTTCGCTGTTAAGCTTTGGTACTACTGCGGCTTTGACAGCGGCTTTTTATTTAACGGTTATTATAAAAGTGTAGTTTACTGAAGTCGTTTGGCTTTTCGTCATTGTAAGGAACAAAGCAATCTGCTGTTGCAATATGTAAGCTCTTTACCTCTTTTAAGCATTTGTCACTTTCTTTGTCTTGATACAAAGAAAGTAATCAAAGTAAAATCCAGACGGGAACGATGACAACCATTTTATAATTTCCTGTATTTCCCTTTTGGGTTTCTTTTATGATTATAAATGGAGGAGACTACAATTAGAGATTTATCTTCTTCTATTGTATAGATAATCGTAAGGGATACTTCTTCAAACTAATTTCATGAAAGTTTTTATACTTGTTTCTCCACCTTGTTGGATTATCACATATCAGTTGAAGTGTATTATCTATTGCCACAACAAACTTTTCAGCAGCGTCAACACTTCTTTCCATGTACCACTTTAAAGACTGTTCATAATCCTTTTGTGCATGCCTATGAAGAATATAAGCATAACTCATTTCTTCCTTCCTGTGTTTAGAATTTTATCAATTCTTTTTTTACTTTCAGAAGCAGTTATCATTTCCGCTGTTCCTTTTTTATATTCAGCGTATCGTTTATCCAGTTCATTCTTTAATTCATCAGGATATTCAAAATCATTTTCCTGAATGTCTTTTTCAATAATGGTGTAAATGGCTTTAACTTTTTTATCATCCGCTACTTCAAGGTAGTTGTGTAATTGTTGTCGGATTGTGGCTGTGTCCATAACTTTTAAGATTATAATACGAATTTACAGTTTTTGTGGTGCGAGGAACAGCCTGTTCCAAACTTGTTCCGGAAAAAGCAACTGCTGTCGCAATCTTCAGCATCAGTTTTCAATCATCATCTTTTACTTTCTTTGCCTTGATGCAAAGAAAAAGTAACCAAAGAAAAATCAAGAAAGGAACGATTACAGCCCGTTCCTTTCATTGTTCGTTGATTTAGCTTTTGTAGTACTGTGGCTTCAGCATTTGTTTTTCATGCTTTATCTTTTTTGAAATTTCGGCTTGGAGTGGGTTTTAACGGTGGTAAATCTTTCAGCTTTAGCTATTGCTGTATTTTACTTCCTTTCCTTTTCTTTTTTCTCGCTCAACTATTCTAACACTCTTACACTTTCTCTTTCCAAAACTAGAAATGAATGTTTTTCTAATAACGCTAAAATGGTAGCTACATTTCTGTTGAAGTAATCTTTTAAATCTTGCAGTCGCATGTTGCCAAGTTTTACCAAAACTAATTTGACTGGTTTCTTTGTAGCAACATAAGAGTAGTAAAAGTCATTGTCTTTTGTAATGAGAATGCGATCTTCAAGAACAGAAAGTGTATTGATTATTGCATCTTTTGTACGATTGCCATTTTCTAATTCAGATGTATGCACAACATCGTGATCGTTAAAAAAAGCAGCAATTGATTTTGGCAGATGGGCATCTATAATAAAC
>MWVV01000267.1_pt1 | contig 18772 bp, 16 predicted proteins | sample 1047281 | NCBI WGS metagenome assembly MWVV01 (sample SAMN06349986, study PRJNA376086) | soil metagenome | isolation source: PT-2 sample Antarctic (ecotone) soil | place: Antarctica | collected 2015-01-13 | reverse complement strand
CGACGCCGCCGGTTAATGTCGGCGTGCGCTCGACACCGAACTACGAGACAAACCTCGCCGAGCCTTCGATCGCCACAGTTCAGACCGGCGCAGGCGCCATCAGAATGTTCGCCGGGCAGCGCGAGGAAGCTTTCAACGTTGACCTCGGCTCGATTTTCGACCTTGTCGGTCTGCGTCCGTTCAACAACGCCCACATCGCGCCGTTACCGGTTTCCAGGGGCGTAGATGCTCTTGCCGGTGCCAACGTCCATACGGTTGCAATTCAGATTCCGACCCAACTGCTGACGCGCACCGGCGCGCTGCCGACGGGACTGAACGATCCGACTGCAATCATCGGCATTTACTCGACAGCGAGCCGTCCGGGAACCACAGTGCTGAACACCAACGGCACAAGGACCGCGGATTTGAATGCTGCCTGCGGTACGGCTGCAGCGCCGGGCGGCATATCGCCGAGCGCAGCCTGCGTGCAGGTTTCGCGTGTAGGGAATCCGCTCTTCAACGAGTTGTTCATCCCGATGGGCACTTCGACGGCAGTCTCGGAGAACGATAAAGACCGATTCAACGCGGAACTTCCGGCGTCAGACGTGAACCGCATTGGCTTTGTGATCGGCACGGCAACACGTCCGGTCGAGCCGGTGAAGCTCATCAACTTACTTTTTCCGCCGGTTGCTGACGCCCCGACATCGGGACGCATTGACCTGGGCCGCGTGTATCTGACAGGCGTCCCCGCCGGAACCGCCACCGCAGGCGGACCCAGCCCTGCGGGAACGCGCTTCCCGTTCGTGGCTGACCCAAATGATCCGACAGCGGGACTCGGCTCGGCTCCGGCGGAGTATCTCCGTCTGAATACGGCTGTCCCGGCGACGGCGCCAGGATCAGAAAACCGCATCGGCTTTGCCGCGGGCGACTTTGCCGGTTATCCTAATGGTCGGCGCTTGGGCGACGATGTGGTTGACATCACGTTGCGCGCGGCGGCGGGAATCCTGCTTCCGGGCAACGCTTGCGCAGGCGGCACGGTTAGTTGTAACACGGCGCCGAATAACATCCTCGGCGACGGCGTCAATCAGAACGAAAGGGCTTTCCGCTCGACGTTCCCGTATCTGGCATCGCCTTATGACGGATATCAGTTCCCGAGAGGCATAGGCGGTCGCGAGTGCGCTGCAGACACGACTTCGCCTTGCCCGTCGCCAAGTCCTTCACCGAGACCGTAATGACTCAGCGAATAAGACGGTCATAACCACGACCGTAGACATAAAACTAAAGAGGGCTGATGTATTTCTTTCAGCCTTCTTCAGTTTCGATAATTTGAGTAAGAAATAAAATTCGTGGGCGTTGTTTGAATTAAAACACCGCCCACGAATTTATGTCTTCGGTATCTAAACGATATGCGTAAACAACTTTTATTAATAATTATTACGGGGGTTGGCATCGGAATTATTGTAGCTTTGGTAATTATGACGGCAACCAAGAGCGCGCCTTCACCTGAAGCTGAACTTTTACAACCCGTAAAAACCAATACCAAGCAAGCGACGCTGGCTGACCGGAATATCAGCGCGGCTCAAGGAGTTATTGAAAAACACCCTGCCGACCCGAAAGGATACAATATGTTATCCGCCGCGTTTATGCAGAAATCCCGCGAGACCGGAGATTTCAGTTTTAACGCGCGTGCCGAAGAATCGCTTAAACATTCTTTCAGAGTCGCTCCCGACAATTACGATGGAATGAAACTTCAAGCGGCGCTGTTGCTTAATTACCATCGCTTCTCCGAAGCATTACAAGTCGCACAACGCGCCCAGGCGATTAATCCGCGAAACCATGATGTTTATGGCGCAATGGTAGACGCGTTCGTTGAGCTGGGCGATTATAAAGGCGCTGTTGACGCCGCTCAGAAGATGGTTGATCTGAGACCCGATACGGCTTCTTATTCAAGAATTTCGTATTTGCGCGCACTTCACGGCGACTCGAAAGGGGCGATTGAGGCAATGAAAATGGCTGCCGAATCCGCTAATCCCGGAAATCCCGAAAGCGGTGCGTGGTGTCGTGTTCATCTGGGCGATGAATTGATGAACACAGGTAAATTGAAAGAAGCCGAACGCGAATACGATTACGCTCTATATTTGTTTCCCGATTACCATCTGGCGCTTGCGGCAAAGGCTCGCGCAAGATATGCCGCCGGCGACACCGACAACGCAATAGTATTTTATAAACGGGCAGTCGAGCGCGTTCCTCTGCCCGATTACATTGCCGCTCTCGGAGACTTATACGCGAAACTCGGTCGCGCGGATGAAGCGAAACAACAATACGAACAGGTTGAGTTTATCGAAAAAATGGGGGCTAACAGCGGAACTTATTCTCGTCAGCTGGCACTATTCTGGGCTGACCACGAAGTGCGTTTAGATGAAGCCTTAGCCGTCGCGGAACGTGAACGCGCGGCGCGTAACGACATTTATACTTCTGACGTTCTAGCCTGGTGTCTCTATAAGAAAGGCAGATTTGAAGAGGCGAAGACTGCGATTGACCAGGCATTGCGCTTAGGCACACGCGACCCTCGATTACTCTACCACGCAGGAATGATTGCGTTATCAACTGGCGACAATCAAAAAGGCGCGGACTATCTGAAGCAGGCTTTAGCCATTAACCCGTCATTTGATATTCTTCAAGCAGAAGTGGCTAAGGAAAAATTGAACTCCCTCAAAGGCAAATAATTATTTTGAATTCGTGATAGTTTTTTTCAGACTTCGATAACTGCGGACGAATGGTCTGGCGATTGGAATCAAATACCCGAGCATTTCATAAAATAAGCCATAACCTAATCCATATTCGAAATAAAGCGCGTCGGGTTTTGTCATTTTAGCCTTACAGATAATAAATGCCTTGATTCCCAACTCCCTTTTAACGAATCGCGGAAAATCTTTCTTAAATGCCGGATCGTTGTTAAGGTCGCAGCTGACGCCGCCCTCTTGATAATCGGCGATATGAAGCGGAACGTATCGTTCATTTATTCCCTGATGAAGAAAACATTTCAAATTCAGCATCCAATCGGCAAATACTTTATATCTTAAATCATATTTTCCGATAATATCGAAGATTGAGCGGTGATAAAATTCACCTTGATGACAAATGTTAGTCCAGGTAAAGTCAGAACTGCTGAATTTTCTACCGTCGAAACCCTTCCTTTTGACAAAATAACAATTCCCGTAAACCAGAGTCGGAGTCTCCAGCGGCAAAAACTCTTTGACTCGGTCTAAAACGCCCGGTTGAAGGCAGTCGCCTGCACCGATAAAATAAATGTATTTTCCTGTCGCTAAATCTATTCCTTTATTAAAAGCATAATAAATTCCGTCATCTTTTTCGGACACTAGAGTTAAATCGCTTTCATATTTCTTTATACAATCAAGAGTGTTATCTGTAGAAGCGCTGTCAATAACAATTAGCTCGAATAATTCTTTATTTTGTGAAAAAATTGACTGCAGAGTATTTTCAACCTTCTGACCGCAATTATAAGTTGCCATTATGATTGAAAACATTTTTTGATTTACTGTTTCGGACAATGCCATAAGATGATGAACAAATTAACTTCTTGCGGTATCACTTAAAAGCTTCCGGATACAATCGGATACAAGACCTATTGTATCCGATTGTTAAATTTTTTTTCTACATTGTTGTAGGGCGCGGCACACATAATCTATGTCATTCTCAGTTAAGCCAGCCCAGGTAGGTAAGCTGATGCCGTTACCCGACAGATTTTCGGCAACCGGAAACCTGTCGCCGCCCACGGAATTTATATAGGGCGGTAAGGAATGCGCTGGATAAAAGATGGGTCTGGTCTCGACCCCTTGTTCACGTAACATATCGATGACAACGTCTCGGTTCTGCCAGAACTCTTGTTCAAGAACGATGCTGAACATCCAATAAACGTGACGCGCCCAACTCTGCTCAGCCTGCCATGTAAGTCCGGTCACTTTCTGCAAACGCTCACGATAAAGCCCTGCGATGCCGGAGCGTAACTCAAGCTGTTGGTCTATCTTTTCGAGTTGTGCAAGTCCAATCGCTGCCGGCAAATTCATCATGCGGTAGTTGTATCCCACAACCGGGTGCCAGTAACGACGGTTTGGGTCCATGCCCTGACCACGCAATAACCGCGCACGTTCTGCCAGCGCGTCATCGTTGGTCACTACCATACCGCCTTCGCCGGTAGTTATAATTTTATTGGCGTAAAAACTAAAAGTAGCCGCATCACCGAGCGAACCCACAATGCTCCCGTCATACATTGCTCCGTGAGCCTCTGCCGCATCTTCCAACAAGAATAAATTATGACGGCGTGCAATTTCCTTTAACTCATACATTTTGGCGGGATGTCCATATAAGTGAACGGCGATTATACCTTTTGTGCGCGGCGTAATTTTGGCTTCAACTTGGTTCGGATCAAGATTCCATGTTTCCATTTCCGAATCAACGAAAACAGGTTTTGCGCCGCAATAAGTAACTGCGTTTGGGGTTGCAACAAAAGTTAAGGTCGGCACAATCACCTCAGCGCCCGGCTGCACGCCGAGCGCGAGCAGTGCCAGATGCAGAGCCACCGTGCCGTTACAACATGCAATAGCGTGTTTGACGCCGCAGTATTCGGCAAAGCCGGTCTCGAACAGCTCGACATATTTACCTGCCGATGAAATCCATCCCGATTCCATGCAGTCATCTACATATTTTTTTTCATTGCCGATAAACGAAGGGCTGGCGACGGGAATATCGTATAACATTAGTAATTAAATTTTCTTATCAAATTTCTTGGAGTTGTTTTTATTTATTTCGAGCAATGCGGATACGATTTTTCAAATGGTCGAAAGATAATTGCATGATATAAAAAGCGCTGCCCGCAGGCGCGAGTGTAAAAGCAGTTGCGATAGATTGTAAAGCTTCTAAAGAAAAACCGTCGTGCCGCCAATTCAAACGCCCGAAGTCAAAATAATGAGTCGCTAACCTTCTCTGCAACCTGGCTTTTTCTACAAAAGTTAATTGTTCTTGAAAACGCCGGGCAAACAGCGGCTCATCATGAAATCCTAAATCTCTGATTATCTCCAGCTTTTCTCTGCCATCATAAATGTTGCTGTCGTGTATATGTTTTGTCCAATACGGAGATAAAGTAAAAGCCGCGCGGCAAGATTTGGTTAATACCATCTCTAAAATCAGATACCAGTCATCGGCGATTTTCATCTCTTCATTCCAAGATGAAACGAACGAGGAACGTCGAATCAATAATGCTGAAGAAGGCGCCGGGCACATTTTGAGGAACAGTTCTCGAACTTCTTCTGCATTTAACACTGACCATTGCCCGTCTCGGTTATTGAAATACTTTCGCCACGTTTTGCTTCGTTCCCAACCACTCAGAGATTGTTTGGTTTCAGAGATTTCAGTCCAATTGAGAAAAACAAAATCCGCTTGATACCGCTCCAGAGCAGCGACAGCGATTTTGAGAAAGTCCTTGTGCCAACGGTCATCGGAATCGAGCGAAGCGATGTATTCACCTTTAGCGTATCTTAATCCTAAATTGCGTGCTGCTGCCTGCCCTTTGTTTTCCTGATAGTAGTATTCGACGTTTTCAAACTTTGCAACGCTCTGCGCCGTGTTGTCCTCGGAACCATCATCGGCAACAATTATCTGAATTGCCGGATAGCTTTGGGCTTTGGCGCTCTCGATGGCTTCGACCACCAGGTGAGCGCGATTATAGGTCGGTATAATTATGGAAACTAATTTCTGATGCGTCATTGGTGATTACTCCACCACCAAACCAAAGCGTTTGGAAGTGGCTTCTAAGGATTGAATACCTAGAGAATCTAATCCAATTCTCAATATATTTTTAGCGGCGTTCAAATCCGCATTTTCAGTATGATAGCATTTTACGCATTCAAAAACGGCTTGAGTTTTACGGTTTGCTTTTTCGCAATAACCGCAAATTCGGCACGTCTGCGATGTGTAAGCAGGGTTAATCTGAATCAAAGTTCGTCCAGCGTTTTCAGCTTTGTATCGAACTTGTTCAATCAGTTGACCCCAAGACGCATCGGAAATAGACTTTGCCAAACAATGGTTTTTGACCATATTCAGCATTTGCAGTTTCTCGAAAACAATTAAGTCATAGTTATTAACGAGAAAGCGCGAAAGTTGGTGTGTGAAGTTAGAGCGTTGATTCTTAATCTTATTGTGAATCTTCGCAACGATTTTACGTTTTTGATGCCGCTCTTTACTTCCTTTAACTTGCGCGGAAAGCCTTCGCTGTGCCATTGCCAACCGCTTTTCGGACTTCCTAAAAAATCGCGGATTCTCAATTTCGGTTTCGTCAGAGAATTTCGCGTAAATCGCCAGTCCTGCGTCAATTCCAACCTGTTGGCTAGTTGGCTCAAGAATCTCTTTAGCTGTTTCGACGGAAAAACAGGCAAACCATTTGCCGCAAGAATCTCTGGTAATAGTCAGCGTTTTAACCTTGCCAACAATAGCACGGTGAAGTTTGATTTTGATTTTGCCGATTTTGGAAAGCGTCAAACGGCTGTTTGTCAAAGAGAATCCGCTTTGGGCAAAGGTAAAGGAATTGTATCTATGCTTTCCTTGAAAGCGCGGAAAACCTGCCTTTTCCTTTTTAGATTTAATTCTACGGAAAAACGCTTGAAATGCTTTATCAACTCTTTTCAAAACATCTTGAGAAACTTGGCTGTGAACGTCTTTATATTCGGAATTGGTTTCTTTAATTTCCTTGAGTTGGTTGGCTTGGTCGTAATAGCTAATCGAAATTCGATTAAGCCGATAGGCATCGCGCCTTTCCTGCAAAGCCGCATTATACAAATTTCGACACAAATCAAGGGTATTTACGAGTTTGGTTGTTTGTGTCTTACTCGGAAAAATGCGAAACCGAAAAGATTTTTGTATTATGGATTCAGCCATCTGCTTTTACTCTACGTCTTTTTGTTCAAGGTAATTCAAAACATTTCTGATTCCAGAGATGTTATCACCGAACATACCCAATCCCCTGTTGCACTTACCGCAAAGAAGTCCGCGAATTTTTCCTGTGTTGTGGCAATGGTCAACCTGCAAAGATTTTTCACTGGATTTTTTACAAATAGCACAAACACCTTTTTGTTGTTTTACCGTTTCGTTATAAACATCATCAGTAATGCCATACAAACACTTTCGCAAATAAATCCGTTGCTTGTCAGGGCGTGGGTTGGCTTTACGCCATTTACGCATACTTTCTTTCTTTCTTTCTTTACCTTCTTTGGTTTGGTAGAGTTTTTGGTTAGAAGACAAGGTGCAGGATTTGCACATACTACTCAACCCGTCCGTCTTGGAACGGTTTCTATAAAAATCTTGAAAAGACTTCTGTGTCTGGCAAGAGTGGCAGAATTTAGATATATTATGGTTAGTCATTCTGTTTATACCTCCAGTATAAATAGGTTGGTTAGGCTCGTTAGGAAATGTCCGTTTCCTTTCGGGCTGTTTTCATTATACACGGAAACCAAAACAAAATACACAAAGGAACGCCCTTTATCCACCACCAAACCGAAACGGCTTGGAAGTGGTCTTGGGCTAATTTTTGATAAAGAAAAATTTGAAGATAGTTTATTCGCTCACAATTTGCAAAAAATGCTTTTGCAAATTGCGCCACCGGATTAAACGGAACGATTTTATCTAAGACCTATACAATCAAACGGCGAGTTTCGGACCCGGTTCGTGGTGTTCACGGTTGAAATTGACTTTGAAAGCAAAGAAATCGAAATTCATTACTAAAAGCCTCTAAATGTTAGTACCATACAATAGTCCGTATTTTCGTTAGTTTGTATTTTGAAAATTACTTGGCTATCTAAATCAAGTATATCTTTCAATGATGAAATTTGAATTATGTTTTAATATAATTTTCGTCGATAAAATTTGAATTCACTATTTTTTATGAGCCAAACAATTTTAATTACAGGCGGCACGGGCTTTCTAGGCAGAAATCTTGCTCTTGGATTGAAAAATGATTATGAAGTTATTTTAACTGGCAGAAATAACAGGCAAAATATGTATGCACACCAGATTACGGGTTGTCGAGTACTGCCGATGGATGTTGTTAATATCGAAGCCGTGCGCGATACATTCACAGAAACACGCCCCGATAAAGTGATTCACGCGGCGGCGACAAAATTTGTTGACCTTGCCGAGAAGCAACCGATGGAATGTGTGGATGTAAATGTGATTGGTTCGCAAAATGTAGCCCGCATAGCAGTAGAGAAGGGCGTTGAGTGTGTGTTGGGTATTTCTACTGATAAAGCTGCTCCGCCGGTGCGAAATACGTACGGCTTATCAAAAGCGATGATGGAGCGCGTTTTCTGCTCGATGAATGGTAAAACCAATACTAAATTTGCTTGTGTTCGATATGGTAATGTCGCTTGGTCAACCGGCTCGGTCCTGCCGATTTGGAAAAAAATGCACGAGGAAACAAATGTCATCAAAACTACGGGACCGGAAATGCGCCGCTTCTTTTTTACGGTTGATGATGCCGTCAAACTCGTGCTGACCGCGCTTGAGAACATCGACCAGCTACAAGGCAGAGTTTTGTCGAGATATATGAAAGCTGCACAGATAAAGGATTTGCTGGAAACCTGGACGCGGGCTAAAGGCGGTTCTTGGGAGCCGATGAAGGGTCGTCCCGGCGAGCGCGACGACGAATTTCTCATCGGCGAAATCGAATTGCCGTATACCCGCGAAGAAGTTTACGACGGCATAAAACATTATATTGTTTCCTTTAACGAAAAATCCCTCTCACCTGTCCGGGAAGTCCTCTCGTCGGCTAATACGGAAAGACTAAGCGAAGAAGAAATGTTAAACTTAATAAGTTCACCGAAAGAATAGCACCGAAAGAATAGCACCGAAAGAATAGCAATGATAAAAACAGTGTTAATTATGGCGGCGGGGCGCGGAGCGCGAATGGCGCCGCTAACCGATGATATTCCGAAACCGATGGCGCCTTATGGCGATTCGACGCTGATTGCTAAAGGTATTCACCGTTTGACGGACAGCGTTGAAAATATTTACGTTACGGTTGGATATAAAAAAGCGATGCTGGCGCAGCACGTTATTGAACACGGCGCAAACGCCGTTTTTAACACCGAAGACAAAGGTAATTCGTGGTGGATTTATAATACTCTGATGCGGCATTTCGATGAGCCAATTTGCGTTTTGACCGCTGACAATGTTGTCGATTTAGACTTTGATTTAATCGAAGAGGATTACAAATTATTAAAAGAGCCGCATTGTATGCTCGTTCCGGTTAAACCCGTCAAAGGTCTTGAAGGAGATTATATCTTTCACGAAAGCAGCGTGGTGACAAAACTTTCGCGCCATGAACCGAGGGAGATGTATTGTTCGGGCATCCAAATTTTGAATCCGAAAAAGATAAATGAAACAACCGAAGCCTGCGAAGATTTTTATGCGGTTTGGCAGCAACTTATTGCAAAACACCAGTTGATGATGTGTTCCGTTTATCCGAAAAAGTGGTTCACGGTCGATACGATTGAACAGCTTGCGTTTTTGAATAACTCAACATTTTGATGTGCAAAAGTAATGAGCCAAAACCTGTTTTTCTCAATTATAATCCCAACTTATAATCGCGCGAATCTTATCAAAAATACGCTGAAAGGCGTTTTCGAGCAAACTTATCCCCATTATGAAATAATTGTCGTCGATAACTGCTCGACCGACAACACACGGGAAGTTCTTCAGCCTTTGATTGACCAGGGGAAAATCCGGTTTATAAAACACGAACGAAATTACGAACGCGCTCGTTCACGAAATACGGGAATGGAAAATGCACGCGGCGATTTTCTAACGCTTCTCGATTCCGACGATTTTATGTACCCGAATAATCTCGAAGACGCGGCGAAATTTGCGCAGGAAAATCCTGAAATAAAATGTTTTCATAATTTTTATGAATTGGTTGATGGCAACCGTAAAACAGTTTATAAAAACAAATTTCCGTCTTTGAAAAATCAACTCAAAGCTATCACAAACGGCAATTTTATGTCTTGTATCGGCAATTTTATTCACCGCGATATTTACACAAATTATAAGTTCGATACATTTCAGGATTTAATCGGCAGTGAAGATTGGGAGTTTTGGCTCAGAGTATTGGCTGACCACAAACTGGGAAGAATCGGGAAATACAATAACGGCATTCATCAGCATAGAGATCGAACCATGAACAATCAAAGTATCGAAACCATGGAAAAGGGAATGAAATATCTGGTCGAAAAGTTTCATAACGACGAGCATTTGTCGAAAATTTATGGTAAATACCTCAATCGAATCGAAGCAAGTTCGTTTTTGTATCTGAGTTTTCTGGCGAATGACAGGCATTTGGGCAAAAGGGCATTCAGTTACCTGCAGGCGGCGGTAAATAAAGATAAAAGTGTGTTTTTTACAAATCGTTTTTTACGCAGTTTGCGCCGGACGATGATGAATTACTCCAGGCAATAGATTCAAGTTTCTTGAATACAAATTTGACGCTATATGTAGCCGAAGCTATGAGCGGCGGCGGCGGCGGCGGCTAGTCGCCGACTAAAGTTAATGAACCTGAAGGTCAGAGAAGTTTGGTCTCGCGCCGGTGTCAAAGACATTCAAAGACTTCCAAATCCGGGACGGAATCTAAAAGGCAGGCACCCGAGTCGCTGAATTTGTTAATGAATCAGAACCATAAAACTAGATTCCACACGCTTTATCTCTGCTATTCCTGGCTTAACGAGCCGCTCGTGCAAACGCAGGTTTTGCCGTATCTTAGAGAACTTCAAAAAGACGGTATTAAAGTCAGCTTGATGACGTTCGAGCGCGAAATGAGCAGGAATTGGACGGTCGAGAAAATCGAAGAACAAAGATTAAAACTTGCTCAGGAAGGAATTGATTGGTATGCGCTGCCATATCACAAAAGTCCGTCGGTCCCGGTAACGCTGTACGATATATATAACGGAGCGAGATCGGTTCAGAAGTTAATTCGAGAAAGGAAAGTTGACGTCCTGCACGCGCGCGTTCACGTTCCGGCTTTAATGGCGGCCATTGCCCGAAAATTCTCACGCCGCAAACCAAAAATGATTTTTGACATTCGCGGCTTTATGGCGGAAGAATACACCGATGCGGGAACCTGGAAACCAAACGGCATTTTGTTCCGCACGCTAAAGCGCGTCGAACGCTGGCTGATGCATGAAGCCGATGCTTTTGTAGTTTTGACCGAGGCGGCGCGGAAAGTTTTGTTCCCTGAAAGCCGCGAAACCAGCAGAGATAGACTAGGCAGACCCGTCGAAGTGATTCCCTGCTGTATTGACCGGCAGCGATTTCAAGCGGCCGATAACTTGTCGCCTGACGTGATTCGGCGCGAGCTAAATTTGGACGGTCGCAATGTAATTGTTCACACCGGCTCGCTCAGCGGGCTTTACCTGACCGATAAAATCGTTGATTTGCTCGCGGTTTATCGTCAAAAAGACGCTTCCGTTTTCGCACTGATTTTAACCCAAAGCGATCCGGATTTGATTATTTCCCTGCTGCGCAAAAGTGGTTTCACGGACGCGGATTTTCTTGTCACGAGCGTGTCTCCAGATGAAGTTCCGCGTTATTTGAAAGCTGCCAATATAGCGGTTTCCTTCGTTAAATCCGGCTACGCGACGGTTTCACGCTCTCCGACTAAAATTCCCGAGTACCTTGCCTGTGGTTTGCCGGTAATTTCAAACACAGGGGTAGGTGATGTTGACGAGCAAATTCAAACTGACAGAACCGGTGCGCTAGTCGAAGATTTAACGCCGGAAGGTTATCTGAAGGCCTTGCAAAAAATCGAAGATTTGCAAAAAACCGAAGATTTGGCGGCGTCCTGCCGCAGCTCTGCCTGGAACCGGTTTGATTTGAAAACGATTGGCAGAGAGAAATATCGTCGTTTGTACGATAGATTGATGGCAAAAGAATAATCGCTCGTTTTGTTTGATTTCTTCTTGTTTGATTTCTTCGCTAAATTTGTGGTGTAATCATTTGGTAAAACAGTTTATGAAAATGTCTTTTTCATAAACTGTTTTACCAGCATTTAAGTTCCAGTCTGCCCGGCTTCTTTGTGGACGTTGACGCGTTTTATCCTTATAACCTTACGTACAAATCATCTTTACCAGTGCAGCGGGCGAGGTATAAATATCGAACCGGTTCTGAACTTAAAATAAAGTAAGGAAAAAGTTCCTCCACTTGGATGCAAAGGAATGCAAAGATATGCAAACTTTTGACGAATTAACAACTAAGCATGTCGGGTCCTTTTCGCCCGCGTGAATTTTGCCCAGATACTGCAATCCTTGAACGTCGAGAAAAGGATCTAACCTATCGACTTTTTTAATGTCGGGGTTGATCATCGTCACGTCCAGCCATGGAGAAAGCAGAACAAGATCGGACGGCTGTTCGATGCTTTTGTCGCGAGCCTGCATCGCCAGTGCAAGACCCATTCCGCCACCGGCAGAGTCGCCCATAACGATTAAGTTTGAAGAGTCCGCCGCGATGAGCAGTTCCTCGTAAAGCGGGAATACCATGTCGAAAGTGTCTTGCACTTGATGTTCGGGCGTAAGTGGATAGTCCGGGGCAACGACGGTACAACCAAGTGCGGTAACAAGATTGGACATAAACTGCCAATGCAGCCCGGAAAAGCCGTTCACGTAACCGCCGCCGTGCAGATAGAGAATGTACTTTTCACTCGCATGCTTTTTCGGAGATATAGTCCAAACCATGCGCTCTTTGAACGCGCGCGTCGAAATACAGTGTTTTTCGTAAACTCTGCTCGACGGCTTATCGTTGAGTCTCTTTCTTTTCCCGATTTCGATTAACTCCTGGGCGCGATTGACTCGCCTTTTCATTCCGCGCTGGCGCAGTATGATTTTAATAATTCTGCTATTCAAACCCAGCATAACTGATTTTTTCCTAGCTCTTTTCGCTCATCTCCCGACCAAATTGTTTGAGAGAAAATTCGTTCATAAAAGCGGCAGTTTCGCGCTTTCCTGCATCACTCAGATAAGGATTGAAAAGCCAAATGAGCTGCGCGAATCCTTCTTTGACATGGCTTTCCGTAATCTCCCGGATGGTTTCCCGTATTTGCAAAAAACGGAGCCAGTTTGATTGGACAATCCAGGCGTTGATTGCCAAAGCACGTGCTTCCTCGGGCGATAAAACGAGCATTTCGCGGCGGTGCATATTGTCGAGAATGCGTTCGACGTTTTGTTGTCCGCGCACCGTTAATTCTCGAATGCGCTTGACCGCATTTTCGTCCTTTCCCCGGTCGTAACGGTCACGGAATAAAAAGCGGTATTCCCACAAATACTCGAAAGCGCGTGCCGCATAGCGAATAAAATCTCTAAAATTGAGGTTTTCCTCTGGCAGGCGGGATAGATTCTTATCGACTTCCGTTTCGAGTCGGCAGAAAAGCTCAAACACGATGTCGCGCTTTGTTCGGAAGTGATACCACAGATTACCTTCGCTGATCTTGAGGTACTCGGCGATTTGCGCCGTCGTCACCGAACCCTCTCCGTTTTCGTTAAATAACTTTAACGCGCCGTCCAAAATTCTCTCTTTCGTTGGCACCAAGCCTTTCGATTTTTTCTCTTTTGCTTTCATAATCACTTGACTTTTTACTCTAGGGTAAATACACTAAATCATTCTAGGGTATTTACCCTAATTTTGCAAGTATGGAACATTTCGATGTATTAATCGTGGGGGCGGGGCTTTCAGGTATCGGTGCGGCGGCACATCTAAAGATGGAATGCCCGCAGAAGAACTTCGCGATTCTAGAAGGACGCGCGGCGATGGGTGGCACATGGGACTTATTTCGTTATCCAGGCATCCGCTCGGACTCTGATATGTACACGCTTGGTTACAGATTCCGCCCGTGGAGCGACCTCAACGCAATAGCCGATGGGTCTTCCATCCTTAATTACATCCGCGAAACGGCGCAAGAATTCAAAATTGACGAAAAGGTTCGCTACAACCATCGCGTAAATAAAGCCTCCTGGTCGTCGGAAAACGCGCTCTGGACGGTCGAGGCCCAAACAGGTGAGGATAATTCCAATATTCGTCTGACCTGTAACTTTCTCTACCTTTGCACCGGATATTACGACTACGAAAACGGTTACACGCCTGAATGGTCGGGGATGAATCGTTTCGGGGGGCGAATCGTGCATCCGCAAAAATGGACTGAAGATATTGATTATGCGGGTAAGCGTGTCGTCGTAATCGGCAGCGGCGCGACCGCCGTTACGCTCGTCCCGGCAATGGCGGAACGCGCCGTGCAGGTGACGATGCTTCAGCGTTCGCCGACTTACATCGTTTCGCGCCCTGCCAAGGACAAGATAGCGAACCGGCTTCGCGCAATTCTTCCCGCTCGCGCCGCTTATGCGATTACGCGATGGAAAAATGTGCTGTTGGGAACATTTTTCTATAACTTAGCGCGCAAGCGACCGTCGGTAATGAAGAGACTTATTGCGAAAGGCGTGAAGAAAGAATTGGGCGAGGAGTTCGACCTCAAGCATTTTACGCCGAGTTACAACCCATGGGATCAGCGGCTTTGCTTAATCCCGGATTCCGATCTTTTCCGGGCAATCCGAGAAGGCAGAGCTTCGGTCGTTACCGATCATATAGAAACCTTCACGGAAACCGGTCTTCAGTTAAAATCCGGCGAGCATCTAGATGCGGACATCATCGTGACCGCGACCGGGCTTGTTCTCAAATTTATGGTTGGACTGCAATTAGTAGTGGACGACACGCCCGTCGATATGTCGAAGACATTTGCCTACAAAGGAATGATGTATAGCGACGTGCCGAATCTTGCTTCCGCTTTCGGTTACACGAATGCTTCGTGGACGCTAAAATGCGACCTGACGGCAGAATACGTCTGCCGACTGCTGAAATATATGGAAAGGCACGATTACGATATTTGCACGCCGCGCGTGAACGATCCGTCCATCGAAGCTGAGCCTGTCCTGGATTTCACGTCCGGCTATGTCCAGAGGTCGCTCGACACCTTGCCGCGACAGGGATCGAAACCGCCTTGGCGGTTGCATCAAAACTACGTTAAAGACCTCGGAATGCTTCGATACGGGCGCGTTGACGACGATACGATGGAGTTCAAAGCGTCTTCGGCTGCACGCCGTTCTTGCGGAAAGGCAGCGGAGTCAAATTCGTTATAAATTTATGAGCCTAACCAAAGAAAGCGTTGTTGTAATAACCGGCGCGGCTTCGGGAATCGGTCGTGCGCTGGCAATTCGTTTGGCGCAGGAACCAATTGCGGGAATCGCCATTTCCGATGTCAATGCGGAAGCACTAACTGAAACACAAAAACTGATTAACAAACCGAATCTGAAAGTAACGATGCACCGCGTCAACGCCGCCGACGAATCAGAAATGCGCGACTTTGCCGGAGAAGTCGTGAAGAACCACGGGCGCGTGACACATGTCGTCAATAATGCTGGCGTCGCGCTCGGCGGATCAGTTAAGGAAATTTCGCTTGACGATATGCGCTGGTTGATGAACATTAACTTTTGGGGTGTGGTTTACGGGACGAAACTTTTTCTGCCCTTTCTCGAAAAGGAAAAATCGGCGCACATCGTCAATTTTTCGAGCCTGTTCGGACTTATCGCGCCGCCCGGTCAGGCAGCTTACGCGGCGAGCAAGTTCGCCGTGCGCGGGTTTACCGAAGTGCTTCGTCACGAACTCGAAGGCACGAACATCAGTGTTTCAGTCGTCCATCCGGGCGGTGTCAAAACCAACATCGCCAACAATGCCAAGATCGGCAAAGGTGTTATATTAACCGAACAAGAGCTTCAGGAAAGAAAAGAAAAAATCAATCGCAATCTAAACCGCACGACGCCCGAACAAGCCGCTGAAATTATCGTGGGCGGCATCAAAACGCGAAATCCCCGAATAATTATTGGAACCGACGCTCGCCTGTTGAGTCTGCTCGGACGATTTTTCCCGCGTCGTTATTTTTCGATCATTAATTTTATCAGCGGCGGCAGACTGAAAAACGTTTAGGTTAAATAGGCGTTGTTGGAATAGTCCACCACTGATGTCAGGAACAATTCAGAAAAAGGTAATGTCTAAAAGGTAAATTTTTCCCATACTCTTAAAAAATGAAGGGTGCGCGAAAGCTACCCCTTTTTGGACACTAAGCAATTTAACTATTTAACATTAGAATTGAACAAGCGACCAAAATCTCCGAAGGGTGGTTTTTCCGGTATCCTATTAACATTGCGAAAGTGGAAGATCAAGAAATCTTTCAGTCGCTGGAAATTTGGCGGACTACCCGCTTTCAATTTTTGTAATTATAATTTGCAAAAAATTAGAAAAATCAAATATAACTTGCGAGCAGACAATAGTGCCGTTGAGCAGTTATTAAAAATATTATGAAAAATGGAAAACAGAATCGGCGCGAGTTTTTGAAAGTAAGTGCAGCGGGTGCTGCCGTGATGAGTCTGGTGAAAAAGACAGAGGCTGGTAAAACCGTTTTCGTCGAAACTCAAATTGAACTGAGTGAGATTAGTGCTTTAGAACTCCAGACTGGAATGAAGTCAGGCAAATTTTCCTCCCGGATGCTCGTCGAAAATTACCTGGAAAGAATCAAGGAAATTGATCCGAAAATAAATTCCGTAGTCGAAATCAATCCCGACGTGCTCCTTATCGCCGACCAAATGGACAAAGAGCGTAAGCGCGGCAAAGTACGTTCGCCGCTGCACGGCATTCCGATTTTGATTAAAGATAATATCGATACGACGGACCGTATGAAAACGACCGCCGGAAGCCTCGCGCTGGTTGATGCGCCGCCGCCCGAACGCGACGCATTTATTGTCACTCGATTGCGGAAAGCGGGCGCGGTGATTATCGGCAAAACGAATTTATCCGAGTGGGCGAATTTTCGTTCGACCAAATCAATCAGCGGCTGGTCGGGACGCGGCGGGCAGACGAATAATCCATACGTTTTAGATAAAAATCCGTGCGGCTCCTCTGCCGGGACGGGCGCAGCAATTTCCGCTAATCTGGCGGCAATCGGCATCGGTACGGAAACCAACGGTTCGATCATTTGCCCGGCGACGCGCAGCGGTATCGTCGGCATCAAACCGACGCTCGGATTAATTTCGCGTAGCGGCATTATTCCCATCGCGCATACGCAGGATACCGCCGGACCGATGGCGCGCACCGTGAGCGACGCGGCGATTCTGCTTGGTGTTTTAGTCAAGCGCGACAAGCGCGATGCTACGACCGCCGACAGCAAAAAAGGCGATAAAGATTACACGAAATTTTTAGACTCGGATGGTTTGAGTGGCGCGCGAATCGGCGTGGCACGGCAGTTTGTCGGCACCAATGCCAAACAAAAAGAGTTGTTTGAATCGAACCTCGGAAACTTGAAAAGTGGCGGGGCGACTTTGATTGATGTTAATTTTAACGAAGATTACGGCAAACTTGCCGACGACCGGCTGCTCGTTCTGCTTTACGAATTCAAAACCGATCTGAATAAATATCTTGCCGAAAGAGGCGGCGCGTATCGGACGCTCGCCGATTTGATTAAATTCAACGAAGAAAACAAAACGCGCGAGATGCCGCTTTTCGGGCAGGAGTTATTCGAGCAGTCGCAGAGCAAGGGCAATTTGACGGATAAAGTTTACATTGACACGCTCAATCGGATAAAGCAGGCGACGCGGGAAAAAGGAATTGACGCGGTGGTCGCCAAAGACAAATTGAATGCCATCGTCGCGCCCGCCACCGGCGCAACCTGGTCAATCGCGGCGGTGGCAGGTTATCCTTACATTACCGTTCCCGCCGGTTTTATTGACGCTTTGCCTGTCGGTATCGGCTTTTTTGGTCGCGCCTTCACCGAACCGCAGCTAATCAGAATCGCTTACGCCTTTGAACAAAAAACCAGAGCGCGCCGCGCGCCGCAATTTATGCCGAAATCGCCGACATAGATTTACTTAAGATAATTAACTACTCACCTTCTTTCGCGAATGGATCCGTTTTTGTCATCTTAATCGAATATATTATTAATCGAATATAATAAAGCCAGCCAAAGTTTCACTGATAACAGATGCGGTGTGAGTATTTAATATGAAGGTTAGGTCGCCTCCTTATGAAACCGCTCGCACTGTTTCTGATGCAGTTTTAGACGACCTCGAGCGTTTAGTCATTCGCGTCTGCGATGTTCCGATTGCTCTCATAAATTCGGTTGATGCGGAGCGTCAAGAGAGCGAATCAAGCGCAAGCGGGTCATTCCAATCGTGCAGCATACTAACCGAATGAAAAAGATGTTACTCTGCCTTTATTGACTATTGCTAGATGTAACGGCATAAATCATTGAGCGAAAGGTTTCCTCCGCAAAGAATTAAAACTACATTGTTATCCTGATCGAATTGATTTTTTAATCGAGAAGCTGCCGCCAATGTGCAGGAAGCCGCCGGTTCTGTCAACACTTTCAATCGTTCGAGAATAAATTGCAGGGCTTGTACTGCCTCCTCGTCCGAAACAACTGTTACTCTTTCTAATTGTTCTTGCGCTAAAGCTAAAGTCTGAAGGGAGACCGACGGCGCGCCCAGAGTCTTGGCAATCGAAGTAATTGCCGGAAGCTCGACCGGATGTCCGGCGGCGAGAGCCTGCGCCATACTATCGGCGCCAACTGTTTCTACGCCCCAAATTCTTACTTCGGGTTTGATTGCTTTAACGGCTGTCGCTACTCCGGCTGCCAAACCGCCTCCGC
>MWVV01000266.1_pt1 | contig 18808 bp, 17 predicted proteins | sample 1047281 | NCBI WGS metagenome assembly MWVV01 (sample SAMN06349986, study PRJNA376086) | soil metagenome | isolation source: PT-2 sample Antarctic (ecotone) soil | place: Antarctica | collected 2015-01-13 | reverse complement strand
TTTTCCCACTGTTTTGTTTCGGTCAAAGCCCGCGTTACGTCTTCATCAATAGTATGCGCCATCAAGGTCAGCAAATCGCTCAACGCGTCGTTGCTTTCGAGCAGCCCGTTGATAATCGTGTAAGCGAAGATTTGCCGAAAGTTCATCATCAGTTTCGCGAAACTTATCCGTATGTGAAAAAACACGCGCTCGTCGTTGGCGGCGGAAACTCGGCGGGCGAAGCGGCGCTTTTTTTGGCGCAGGAAGGCGCGTTTGCGACTCTTGCGACGTTTCGCAAAGATTGGGAAGAAACCGACCCGAAGCAAGGCTGCATAAAACATTGGGTTAAAGAGCCGCTCGAAGCGCAACTCGAAAAAAATTGTCTCGACGTTTTTTTCTTAAAATCAGTCGTCGAAATCCGCGAGAAAGACATTGTTTTGCAGAGCGAAGATGGCAACGTCGAAGTTTTACCGAACGATGTTGTTTTTATCTTAATCGGCTCGGACGCCGATTTGACGATGCTAAAAAATCTGGGCGTCGAAACCAGAAATTCAAAATACGGCGAAGTCCCGGTTTATTCGGAAGAAACTTTTGAAACGAATGTCAAAGGCGTTTATGTCGTTGGGCATTTCACCGAAGCAAGACACATCGCCGGCGCAATCGAAGTTCCGAAAAAGATTATTCCAAAACTTGCCCAAAAATTTGAACGGGCAAAGTCTGTTAATTAAAATAGTTGTTAAATGAGCATCAAGCGCGCACAGGAAATTCTTAAACGGCAATTCGGCTTCGATTCGTTTCGGATGAATCAGCAGGCGGCGATTGAGACTGTTTTGCAGGGAAACGACGCGCTTGTTTTGATGCCGACCGGCGGCGGCAAATCGCTTTGCTATCAAATTCCGGCGCTGTTGTTCGACGGTTTGACGGTTGTTATTTCGCCTCTAATTGCGCTGATGAAAGACCAAGTTGATGCGCTGAAAAACAACGGCGTCGAGGCGGCTTTTTTCAATTCGACACAAACGGGACAGGAGCAAACGGAAGTTTTTCGCGCCGTTAGAAGCGGCAAATTAAAACTTTTATATGTCGCGCCCGAACGACTTTTGCAAAGCGGCGAGCAGTTTGTCGATTTTTTGAAATCGGTCAATGTGTCGATGTTTGCCATTGACGAAGCGCATTGTATTTCGAGCTGGGGACACGATTTTCGTCCCGAATATATGCAGCTCGCGCGTTTGAAAAGCTATTTTCCGCACGTTCCGCTAATTGCGTTGACGGCGACCGCCGACAAACTCGTTCGCAAAGATATTGTCGACCGTCTCAGATTGCAAAATGCACCGCAATTCGTGTCGAGTTTTAATCGTCCGAACATTTCTTACACGGTCGAGCCGAAACGAAATACGTTTGCGCGCCTCCTCGAATATCTCGAAAAACGACGGGATGAAAGCGGAATTGTTTATTGCTTGAGCCGCAATTCGGCGGAAAGCCTTGCCGAAGATTTGCGCGCCGAAGGCTTTGACGCGCTGCCGTATCACGCCGGACTTGAGAAGGAAACGCGCGACAAAAATCAGGAATTGTTCTTAAAAGACGAAGTGAAAATCGTCGTCGCCACAATCGCATTCGGAATGGGTATCGACAAATCAAACGTGCGTTTTGTCGTTCACACGGACTTGCCGAAGAACATCGAAAGTTATTATCAGGAAACGGGACGCGCCGGACGAGACGGAGTTGAAAGCGAAGCATTGTTGTTTTTCAGTTGGGGCGATGTCAACAAATTAAAAGGTTTCGCCGAAGTCGAAGGCAACCGAGCGCAGACCGAGATAATGTTAAAAAAGCTCAGTAAAATGGGCGAATTCGGCGATTTGAAAACTTGTCGCCGCAAGTTTTTACTGAATTATTTTTCGGAAGAACTCGTCGAAGACTGCGGCAACTGCGACAACTGCAACACGGTTTTCGAGAAGTTTGACGGAACGATTACCGCGCAAAAGGCTTTGAGCGCGGTTTATCGAACCGGACAGCGTTTCGGGTTGAGTTATCTGATTGATTTTCTGCGCGGTTCGCAGGCGAAAACAATCAGGGACGAGCATAAAAATTTGAAAACTTACGGCGTCGGCGCGGACATTTCAAAAAATAACTGGTTCGATTACTTTAAAGATTTAATCGGGCAAGGATATTTAGCGCAAACCGAAGGACAGTATCCGACGATTGTTTTAACGGAAAAAAGCGAAGCGGTTCTGCGCGGAAACGTGGCGGTCGAATTGATAAAAGTTGCGATTAAGGAAGACAAAAAAGCGTCTCAGAAAAAAGGCGGCGCGACGCAGAGTCTGCCCGATTATTTCAGAGATTTGTTCGACGATTTGAAGCGCGTTCGAACGAATTTTGCACGCAGCGAAAACGTGCCGCCGTATGTAGTTTTCTCGGACGCCACACTTCTTGAAATGGCGGCTTTTCTGCCGCAAACCGAAGCGGAAATGCGGCGAATTTCCGGCGTCGGCGATTTGAAAATGGAGAAATATGCAGCGGACTTTCTGCGCGAAATAAAAACATATTGCTCGCGCAAAAATCTCTCGTCGCGTATCGATTTAAAATCACCGAAGCGCGAGACTAAAGCACGAACAAAACGCGACTCCGACGGCAGCGATACTTATCACGTTTCGCTGGATATGTTTAAGTCCGGCTTGTCAATTGAAGAAATCGCCGAAGCGCGCACGATGGCGAAAAGCACGATTGAAATGCACCTCGTTCGCTTCGTTCAAAGCGGCGAAATAATGCTTGACGACCTTGTTTTATACAGCAAAATCGAGCCGATAAAAAATGCAATTGAACACATCAACGCCGGTTTTGCTGTCGCGCCGGTCAAAGAATTCTTGGGCGAAGATTACAGCTACGGCGAAATCCGCGCGGTGATGGCGACGATGATTTAAGCGAATTTGCAATTCGTGATTATTTTCTCTGCAAATTTTCCGTGTAAAGCTCACGGTAAGCGCGGTAATTGTTCATCACTTTGAAGACGTAGTTTTTCGATTCGGCAAAGCCGACTTCCGCAGCGAAAATGCCCGAATCCTTTGATTTCGCGCGTTCGAGCCAGCGCGCGGCGTTGTCTTCACCGCCGTTGTAACTTGCCGCTATTGCTTCATAAAGTCCGCCGAACTGGTTTTTTAATTCCGACATATAAACGCTTCCGATTGCGATATTGACAGCGGGGCGATATAAATCTTCGGCTTGAAGCGTTGGGAAACCGGCTTGTTTGTTGTATTTCAGAGCCGTATCGTATGTCAGTTGAAGGAGCCCGCGCGCGGCTGCCGGCGATTTGGCATCGCTTCGGAAACTGCTTTCCTGTTTCATAATTGCCAACACGAAACGCGGGTCGATGTTTCTGGTTTTTGCATATTTCATCAACTCGGCGCTAAAGGGCGCTGGGAAATCTTTTGCCGAAAGTGCCGAAACAATTGAAGTTTTTCTGAAAGCCAGCGGCGATAAAATTTTTAATTTTTCAATAGCCAATCCGCCGTAATAAGAATTTGAATTGTTAGGAATCGACGAATAAATGTTCACGGCTTCGGCGCGCCTTCCTGCTTTTTCGAGTGCGAACGCTTTTAAATATAAAATTTCGTTGGCGGTTGTCAAAGAGTCCGAAAAATTTCTCAAGCGCAGCAGTTCGTCGGCGGCGAGAATAGCTTTGTCATATTTTTGCCGGAAAATTTCCATTCGCACGCGCGCTTGCAAAGCGTTTGTCGCGGTCGCCATACCGGAAAATCTGGCGCGCGTTTTATCGACCCAGACGTTTGCTTCGTCGTATCGACGGGCTTCGCGCAGCGCGTCGATGACGTTTAAAAACGAAGTTTCGATGCGCTCGCCGTAGGGGAACATTACCGTGTATTGTTGATAAACTTTCGCCGCTTCGTCGTTTTTGCCGAGACGGACGAGCGACGCGCCTTTGAATGCGAGACCTTCGCGTCCTTCTTTCGTGTTTGTAAAATCTCGGGTCAAACGGTCAAAATAATCGACGGCTTTTTGATAATCGCGTTCCCACATAAAGGAGCGCGCCACGCCGAAAATCACTTTCGGCAAGCTCGCATCGGTTGGATAAACGTCCAAAATCTTTTGCCAGTGCGCCCGCGCTTCGGGAAAATGGCGGTTTTGCGAGTAAACGTCGGCGCGATAAATGTGTTCGGCGGCTGTTAAAGTTTGCAGTTTCGCTTGCGCGTCGCGGCTCGTTTTATCCTGTACAATGACGCGCAAAAGCGCCGCGTCATTGTAAGTCTGCGCGAAAATACCAAAGCTGAAAACGATTGTAAATGCGATTGAGAAGAAAATTTTTTTCATAATTTTATTAAAAAATCGGCGGGAAGAAGAAAAGAAACAGCATAACCGATTTTTAGACGTGCGGAAAATCGCGGACGTTGCCGCTTCTTTTGTTTCGGTTCACTACAGTTCTGCTTTGATTTTTCAGGTGCGATAAACGAAAATAATAAAAAACTTTGACGATGATTTTCGCGTAATACTCGCGCAACCGACAAATCGCTAAATCGTCAGCCGTATTTCCAGGAGAAAACAAAAAGTGTCTTTTAACCGTTTCTTTTCAATCGTTTTAATTTTATCGTGTGCAGCAACTGCTTTCGCACAATCGAAATCGAAGCCGTCGGACAAATTCCGCCAGCTTGAAGAAATCCTGCCGACGGCGAATGAACAGCGAACCGCTTCGGGCGCGCCCGGGAGTCGCTATTGGCAGCAGCGCGCCGATTACAACATCGACGTTGAGATTGACGACGCCAATCAAAGACTTACGGGCAAGGAAAACGTAACTTATAAAAATCTGTCGCCCGACACCTTAAATTATATATGGCTTCAGGTTGACCAAAATATCTACGCCAAAGATTCCGATTCGCAGGCGACGCGCACGATGTCGGATTTGAAAAACGTTACGCCCGCGCAAATCGAACAGCTTGCTGCGCGCGAATACGACGGGCGAATCAATATCACAAACGTCAGCGATTCTAAAAATGCTCCGCTTCGATACACGGTCGTAAAAACGATGATGCGCGTCGATTTGCCCGCGCCGCTCGCGCCGAACGGCACTTTTATCTTTAACGTCGCGTGGAATTACGCGATAAATAATCAGCGCGTTTTCGGCGGACGCGGCGGCTACGAATATTTTCCCACCGACAAAAATTACCTTTACGAAATCGCCCAGTGGTTTCCGCGAATGGCAGCTTACAACGATGTTTCCGGCTGGCAGCACAAACAGTTTTTGGGTTCGGGCGAATTTACATTGGAATTCGGCGATTACAACGTGAGAATAACAGTTCCGAACGACCACGTTGTTTCGTCGACCGGCGTTCTGCAAAATCCGCGCGAAGTTTTGACGGCAGCGCAAATACAAAGATTAAAACAAGCCGAAACCGTCAGAGAGCCAATAAAAATCATCACGCAGGCAGAAGCGACGGCAAATGAATCGAACCAGCCGACGGGCAAAAAAACGTGGGTTTTTAAGGCAAATAATGTTCGAGATTTTGCGTTCGCGTCATCAAGAAAATTCATCTGGGACGCGCAGGGTCATAACGTCGAAAACAACAAAGTGATGGCGATGTCGTTTTATCCGAAAGAGGGAAATCCGCTTTGGGAAAAGTATTCGACGCAGGCGATTATTCACACTCTGAACGTTTATTCGCGCTACAGTTTCGCCTATCCGTATCCGACCGCGCAGAGCGTCAACGGTCCGGTCGGCGGTATGGAATATCCGATGATTTGCTTTAACGGTCCGCGCCCGCAAGCCGACGGCACGTATTCGGCGCAGACGAAATACGGTTTGATTTCCGTCGTCATTCACGAAGTCGGACACAATTATTACCCGATGATTGTTAATTCCGACGAGCGGCAATGGACTTGGATGGACGAAGGTTTAAATACGTTTTTGCAGTATCTGGCGGAACAGGAATGGGAGAAAAATTATCCTTCGCGGCGCGGCGAACCGGCGAACATCGCCGATTATATGTCGAGCGAAGAACAAGTTCCGATTATGACGAACTCCGAGTCGCTTTTACAGTTCGGCAACAACGGTTACGCAAAGCCCGCAACCGCCTTAAATATTTTGCGCGAAACGGTTTTGGGACGTGAGAATTTCGATTTTGCATTCAAACAATACGCGCAGCGCTGGAAATTCAAACGCCCGATGCCCGCCGATTTTTTTCGCACGATGGAAGACGCTTCGGGCGTCGATTTGGATTGGTTCTGGCGCGGTTGGTTTTACACAACCGACCACACCGATATTTCAATCGAAAACGTTCGCCTATTTCAATTAAGCTCGCAAAACCCGGACGTTGAAAAAGAATTGCAGCGCAAACAAGCCGCCGCCGCGCCGCTGACTTTGTCGAGACAGAGAAACGAAAATATACCGAAACGAATCGACAAATATCCGTCGCTCAAAGATTTTTATAACGATTACGACCGCTTCAAAGTTACGGACGCCGAACGCAGCGAATATCAAACTTTCGTCGCCGGTTTGAGCGAAAACGAAAAACAGATCTTAAACGCCGGTTATAATTTCTACTTCGTCGATTTGAAAAACTTGGGCGGACTCGTAATGCCCGTGATTTTCCGCGTTGAATACGTTGACGGCACTACGGAAGAAATCCGCATTCCGGCGGAAATTTGGCGTTACAACAATTTCGATGTCTCGAAAATGATTGTAACGAAAAAGGAAGTCAAAGCGTTCGTTCTCGACCCGCGATTGGAGACGGCGGACACGGATTTGGCGAACAACTTTTTCCCGCGCCGAACCGTTCCGACGCGCTTCGAGCTTTACAAAAACGCGCCGCAGCAGCAGCAGCAGCAGCAAAGACGGCGACCGCAGTAAAAAAAGTTTATGATTTTTAAGAACTTTTATCGATTAATTTTTTCGCTCGGGCTGATTTTATTTTTGCTGGGAAATGTTTTCGCGCTCAATGCTCACACCTATCATACGAGCTTGACGCGTATAGATTACAAAACAAAGGAAAATCTCGTCGAGATAAGCATCCAGCTTTTTACGCACGATTTTGTTCCGGCGCTCGAACGGAGAGCGAAAAAACCGATTGATTTAGAAAAAACGCCGGAAATCGATAAAATCATTCTCGATTTCGTCAACGCCAATTTCGTTTTAAAAGATAAAACCGACCGTGCGAAAAAACTGGTCTTCGTCGGTAAGGAAATTCAAGTCGATACGGTTTTTGTCTACGTCGAAACGGATTCGGACGAAGATTTGGAAAATTTCAGCCTTCGGAACACGCTTTTTTTCGACGCATACGCCGAGCAGACCAACCGCGTCGTTGCGCGTTACAGCGACAAAAAAGCCGATTTAATTTTCAAAGCCGGCGATGAATTTAAAAAAATTCAGTCGGCTAAAACCGAGAAATAATAATTGACCGGACTGAAAATTAGAAATTTTAAAAAGGCGAAACCAAACTGGTTTCGCCTTTTTAATTTTCGGCAAATTTCCGTGTTACAATTCCCGCAAACAAAGTTTTTGATATTGGAGAAACGAATGAAAATAGCATTAAACGGCGCGACGACGATGCGCGCCGATTTGGAAACCGACATCCGCGCGGCAGGCGCGGCGGGCTTTGAATTGATTGAAATTTGGGCGGCAAAGATACGCGAATTTCTAAAAACACGCTCGGTCGTCGATTTGAAACGACTGCTCGAAGAAAACAATCTCGAACCGTATTCGATAAATTCCATCGAGCATATAACGTTCAGAAACGCGGATGATTACGAGAAAATAAAAGCAGAGTGTGAAGAATACTCAAAGATTGCGGGCGAAATTGGTTGCCCGTATGTCGTCGTCGTCCCGGGAAAATTGCCCGCAGGCGCGAGTGAAAATGAAATCGTTGACGAATCGGTCAAAGTCTTAAACGAGCTTGCCGACGTTGCCGAAAAACACGGCGTTGGTCTGGCGTTTGAATTTCTCGGTCAAGCCGACTGCAGCGTTCAAACACTTGATTTGGATAGAAAAATTATCGAAAAAGTTAATCGCAAAAACGTCGGTCTTGTGATTGATACGTTCCATTTTTATGCCGGAAATTCCAGCTTTGAAGCGCTTGAAACGCTCGACCCTGAAAAACTTTTCATCTTTCACATTAACGACGCCGAAGATTTGCCGCGCGGTGATTTAACAGACGCGCACAGGCTTTATCCGGGTGAAGGCATTTTGCCGATTCAGGAAATAAAAAAACGCTTTGATAAAATCGGCTATGACCGGATGGTTTCAATCGAGATTTTCCGCCCCGAATACTGGGCGCAGGACCCGTTTGAAGTGGCGCGAAAGGCGAAAGCGGCAACGGAAAAAGTTCTGGGTTTAACGCCGAAAGGGGCGAATGCGTAGAAAACTTTTAGCTGATAAAAATAAAATTTAACCGCAGATGAACGCCGCTAAAAACAGATAAAGGCGAGATAAAAAAATAAACAAAATCAATCCGCCTTCATCTGCAAAAATCCGCGTTTATCTGCGGTTAAATTTTTCGTTGTTTTCTGATGTGCGTAAAAATATATGGAAAAAGTAAAAATCGGAATCATCGGCACAGGCTATATCGGCAACGTTCACGCGCAGATTTTCGCCCGCGACGAGCGAGCTGAAATCGCCGCGCTTTATGACATCAAACCGGAACGCGCCGAGCGAACGGCGCGCATAGTCGGCGGCAAAGTTTGCGGCTCGCGCGAAGAATTGTTCGCAAATTGCGACGCCGTTCTCGTAACCGCGCCGAATAAAACGCACACGGAAATGGCTTCGGACGCGGTTGCGCACGGCAAACACGTTTTTTGCGAAAAGCCTTTTTCGATTGGTTTAGAAGACGCGCAGAAATTACTCGACATCGCGCAAAATTCAAGCGGCGTTTTCCAAGTCGGACATAATCGCCGTTACGCGCCGGTTTATGCGAAACTCAAAGAATTTTTAAATGAAGACAAGGCGCACTCAGCACATATAAAGATGAATCGAGGCGAATTGAAAAATCCGGTTTGGACGGGCGATGTGAATATTACAGGCGGTTTTTTGTATGAAACGACGATTCATCTTTTCGATATGATGCGTTTTCAATTCGGCGAAATCGACGAACTCATCGCTTACGGCTCGCAGCACGAATATCCCGAAACGGACGAGTTTTCGATTCTTTTCAAATTCAAAACCGGCTTTCACTGCACGTTCGCTTCGTCGTCGGACGCAAGCTGGCATTTCCCCTTCGAGCGCGTCGAAGTTTTCTGTCACCACCGCACGATTTTGACCGAGGAGATGGAACACTTGATTGACTCGCGCGGAATGGACGCAAATTTTGAAACGCTTTCGTGGGCGATGACCGAAAAGGAAGAACGCTGGGGTTATGTGCAGGAAGATAAAGCGTTTATCGACGCGATTTTAAATGATACGCCGCCGCCCGTAACTGCGCTCGACGGTTATAAATCGGTCGAACTGGTGGAAAAAGTTTATGAAGCAATTAAAACGGGCGAGAAAATTAAACTCAGTTAAATATTTTTTTCGTCTAACGGCTAATAATTTAAGAAGAAAAGTGGTTTTCTTTCGCGGAATTTAATCGGTTATGGAGGAGCGAAACAAAAACTGTTGTATATTTTACCTGTCGAACTTTTTGCCGGTTTCGACGTAAAAACTTTTGTTCGGGTAATTTCAAAATTTTAAAATCTGGAAATTTTCTCTTATGATACAGTGTCAAAATTGCGGTCGAACGAGCAATTTCGGAAACAATTTTTGCCGTTTTTGCGGCACGAAATTTCTTGTCAATCAAGTTTCTAAAATCGAGAGTTTTGAACAACAGCCGCCGCGTCCATACGCGTGGAAAACCGACGAATTTCAAATCGCCGACGACCAGCCGAAACCGAAAACGACGCAAATCAATCAGGTTCAGCCGCTCGGCAACCAAAATCCAATCTTTAATCCGCCGCCTTTTCAGCCGCCGCAGCCGCTCGCTTATCAAAAACCGCATCCCGTTGCTTCGGCAAATTATAAAACTTATTGCCCGCGCTGCGCCGGACAAATTTTCAGAGCCGAGCGAAAAGTCTCGACCGCCGGGTGGATTGTTTTTGCCGTGCTGATGGTCGTGTTTTTTCCGCTTTTCTGGATTGGATTGCTGATTAAAGAAGACGTGCGCATCTGTCAAAATTGTAATTTCAGATTTGTTTAATTCGGAATATGTTACAGGAAATTGCAAAGCTGATTGTAATTAAAAACTCGAAACTATCTGTAACTATCTGCAACTTTCCTGAAACTTTCTGAAAAATTTTTATCGATAAAAATAACCTTTCGGGTGGTTGATTTTAACATCGGGGTTTGTGCTTGTAATGTCGATTTTGTGATAACCTTTTTTAAAGTGCGTTGAAAGGTAAGTTAAAGCGAATTGACGGTTTAGTGCCGTATTCAAATCGCGGAAAAACGGTACGAACGAGACGGGCGAACTTGTGCCTTGAAAAAAAGCGCGCCCGCCGGTTTCGCTCGACAAGCGCTCAAGCGAACTTTGCCCGTTCAGAACGAGCGGCGGGCTGCCGTTTTCGGTAAAAGTCGCCGCATTGTAAAACGAATAAACGGCGATGCTTTTTCGCTGCGCTTTGAGAATGGCGCGGTCGAGGTCGATGCTTTGCGACTGCGAAAAATTGTCTATGCCGCGCGAAGCGTCCAAGCCGTCCGAGACAAGCAGAACTGCGCGCCTGCCATTCGGCAGAGCGTCAAATCTTTTTAACGCTTCGTCGACTTGTTCATAGGGACTTGCGGGCGCAAGCGCCGCCGAACCCGTAACGATGCGAATTGAAGACGCCGCCTTTTCCAGATCTTCAGTAAATTTCTCCCGAATCTGAAGCGAGCCGCCGCGCAGGTAGGCGACCATCACGCGCGAGCCTAACGGAAGATTGCGGACGAACCGGCGAATGTCTGGAAGCTGCAAATTGATGTCTGATGTTAAATCGTCCTGAATCAGCACGGCGATGGCGAGCGGCGTGTCGCTTCCGACGCTGCGAATCGACAAAATCACTTGTTCGTCGCCGTCTTCTCTGACGCTGATGTTTCCGGCTTGGACGAATTCTTCGCCTTGCTTTTCCTTTGATTCACGCCGTGTGAAAATCGAAACCGGAATTGTTACGGAGCGCACTTTTTGATTCGATTGCGGCGAATCGTTTTGTGTGCGCCGTGTTTGCTCCTCCTCCTGCGCGAAATTTGAAATGAGCAGCAAGTGAATTAAAAAGAAACCGACTGCGATTAATGAAAATCTATTGCTTGGCATATGCATCTTTTTTCGTTTCGGCGGCGGCGAAATTTACTTTACAATGATATAACATTTTTTCTTCACATTTTCTCGTGCGATTAAGTTTTCAGATGCGGCGAGATTGAATAAAGTTTGCGGACTTTGTAGAGTAAAGCGAGAAATATGAACGGGTTGGAACGCAGTTACACGGTTACGCGCAAAGATTTGGCGAAAGGCAAAGCACTCGCTTTAGGCGCTTGGGCGTCGCCGTTTTTTTTCGCTTTTATTCCGTCAATCGTTTTTTTTATTTTATATCTTCTATTCGGCTCAACTCCGCCGGTTGCCGCCACATATTTTTTCTTAAGTTTAATTTCGCTCTTCGCAGGCGGTTTTTTAGGTTTAATGATTTCCGGCGGATTGCTATATCACCGTTCACGCTGGTCTGCGCAGCTTCGTGAACGCATTGCCGCCGACGGTATCAAGGCGCAGGAAGTCGATTGGTTCAAAAAGGAATTATCAACGGCTGAAAAACATCTGCTCAAGGAAATCGAAGCGAAAAATCAGCCGCTGCTCACGGACGCCGTCCGCGATACTCTCGCCGTTCGCCTGACGGCGACGCGCATCTTAAAATCGACGAAACAGGAACTTCTGCTCGTCGAACGAAGGCAAAACAAGCTCAAATATCTGAAATCGGAAAATTCAAACAATTTACAAAATGATTTAAAAATCGACTTTGAAAAGCTCGAAATAATAAAATCGGAAGCTGAACAAATGCGCGTCGAAGCCGAAACGCGCCTGCAAATGCTCGACGCCGCCGCACGCCGCGGCACTACTTTTAACGACTCGGAACTGACTTTGAAAAAACTCGCAGCCCGCACCGCAGAGCTTCCGCTCGCACTCGAATCGGCGAAAATGGAACAGGAAATCAGAAGGGAACTTGAGAAGGAATTGGAAAGCGATAAATGATAACAAATGTGTAAAAACAAATTTACTAACCTTTTAGTTATCAATTAAACGAAGTCTTGTAATTTTTTGCGCCTTTCCGGTTTGCTCGTCAATTTCAATAACGACGGCACAAATCCAAACATCGCCGGTTGCCTGTTCGGCGCGCCGCGCAGGAAATTTTGTGAACCTTTCAATAATTTGATTTTTTTCCATTCCGATGCAGCCCGCGTAGCTGCCCGTCATTCCAACATCGGTAATATACGCCGTGCCGCCTTCAAGAATTCTTTCGTCCGCCGTCGGAACGTGCGTGTGCGAGCCGACCACCGCCGAAACACGCCCAGCAAGATGCCAGCCGAGCGCGTATTTTTCCGACGTGGCTTCGGCGTGAACATCGACTAGGCGAATTTTTACGTCGTCTGGAATTGAGGCGATGCAAGCGTCGGCAACGCGGAACGGGTCGTCAACCGGCGGCATAAAAACTCTGCCGAGCAGATTAAAAATTGCGATTTTATGACCGTTTATCTCGCCGACGAAAAGACCGTTTCCGGGCGTTTCGGGCGGATAATTTGCCGGTCGAAGAAGTCGCGGATTTCGTTTTATATACGGAATAATTTCGTGTTTGTCGAAAATATGATTGCCCGAAGTTATCAAATCGATGCCGTTTGCAAAAAAATCGTCGGCGATAGCAGGCGTAATCGAAAAACCGCCCGCGACGTTTTCGCCGTTCATCGTTGCGATGTCGATTTTATATTGCTCGCGCAAACTTTGAATGTTGTCAAGAACAGCGCGCCTGCCCGGACGCGAGACGACATCGGCAATCATTAAAATGTTCATAAAAAGTAAAAAGTTTCAGATTTCAGGTTTCTAGTTAAAGAAGTAATCTTACTAGAAATCTGAAACCTGAAACTTAAAAAAGCTGGCGAAAAATAAACCGCGCGAGCCGTTCCGAACAAATGAATTGAACCTATTTTTAATAGGTGGGCAGCTTTCTGTTTCTTCCCGATAGGAAGAAACATCGAAGCCGGTTTCTATGGCAAATCTTTTACTATGAAAGACTGCACCGAAGACCGGCGTTAGCTTCCCGATAATTCAAGTGTTGGCTCAATTATTAGTGTGTTCGGGAACAAACTTTGCAGAAAGAACTTTTCGCCTGAGAAAGATTATAACAAATGAAAAAGGAAAATGGAAAACAAAATTCATCGACTTCGTTTTCCATATTCCTTTTACCGTTTTTTATTATTTTCACTGTTCGGTTTCGACAACTTGCGGGGCGGCGTCTCTGTGCTTGAGAACGCGGTCGAGCATTTCGGCGCATTCGGCGCTGCGAGAGGCAAGCTGCGCGTCGGTTTGTTCCTGTTGATTTTTCAGTTGATGAAATTCGTCGGCGACGTGCAGCGCAGCTAAAATTGCGACTTTCAAGCTGTCGACCGTTAAAGTTCCGCTCGATATTTCGCGCATTTTACCGTCGACATATTCGGCGAGCCGCATAATATATTCGTTGTCGCCGTCCGAACGAATGTTGTAAGTTTGATTGTAAATCTCGACCCGAATCGATTGCGCCGCTGCGCCGTCCAATTTTCCCTTGCTTCCAATCATAGCTTTTCTCTTACCTCCGCACAGCTTCCGCCACGTCCGGCTCGATAATCGTTATCGCGTCGAGCATCGCTTCCACTTTCAGTTGAATCGCGTCGCGTTCCGAAAGTAAATCTTCCACCTTTTCTTCGAGCCGCGTTTTTTCCGTTAAAAGCGAGCTGACTTCGTGCCTTAGAGAAGTCATTTCACGTTCGACGCGCTCTTTTTCTTCGCGCATTTTTTTTGCGAATTCGATTGTCAAATAAATTTTGTCTTCGAGATGCGAAAATTTTTCCATTCCGGCAAGTCCGCCCATTTTTATTCTTCTCCGCCATCAAATTTTTAACTTCGGATTGATTATGTTTATTTTTACTTAAAACTTCAAGCTATTCGTTAATGTTTTGCAAAATTGCAAAATGGAGCAGCGACCTTAAACCGCAAATCGTAACGGCGGCGAGCAGAATTTGCGAATTGAAATAAGCATTTCTTTTTTAGAATCTTAACTTCGCGCCTAGTTTCGATTCTAAACTCTGCAAAAGCCGCGCGTGGATTTCGGCAACTTCTTCTTCGAGCAAAGTGCGCTCGTCGCTGCGATATTCGAGCCGCACGGTAATTGAGCGCTCGTCCTCGCTGACGCCTTTTCCTTCGTAGACATCAACAAACTCGACACTTCGGAGCAGCTCGAAATTTTCGCTTTCGATTGTTCGTTTTATTTCGGCAAAGCTGACGCCGCGTCTTGCGAGCAAAGAAACGTCGCGCACGACCGACGGAAAAACGGGCAGCGGTTTATACAAAACGTTTTGCTGCGGTTCACGAAGAACAATTTGCAAATCGATTTCGGCGACGAAAACAGGCTGTTTGAATTTGTATGTCGCCGCAATTTCGTCGCTGATGCGTCCGATTGTTCCGACCGCTTTTCCGCTCGCCAAAATTTCCGCCGATTGACCGCGCCGAAGATGTTTCGTGTCTTTGGCGGCAAATTCGAGCGTGGGCAAACAAAGGGCGCCCGTCGCCGCTTCAAGCGCGCCTTTGGCGTCGAAAAAATCAAGCTCGCGCTGCGTCCCGGCGCGATTTTCAAGCTGCTCACCGCCGGTTACAACGAGCGAAAACAATTCTCTTTCTTCCGGCAAATCGTTTTCTTGGTTTGAAGCTGAAAAAACTTTACCGATTTCAAACAATTTCAAATCCCTGCGCTGTTGATTGAAATTCGTGCGAACCGCGTCGAGCAACCCGGAAAGCAAACTCGGTCGCATCCGCGCCGCGCCTTCGACAATCGAATCTTTCAAGGTTACGAATTTTTCCGCCAAATTTTCGTCAACAAAATCGGGGACGAAATCGAATCTCTCGTCCGCGCGCTCGTCAATAAAACTATAAGAAATCGCTTCGTCGAAACCCAAATCGATTAGCGTTTTCCGCAACTGTTTTTTGCGCGCTTCGTCCGGCTGAAACTCGCCCGCGCTTCTTGATTCGGGAAGCTGCTCGCCGATTTTATCGTAACCGACGACGCGCGCGACTTCTTCGACCAAATCTTCTTCAATCGAAACATCGTGCCGCCATGAAGGAACAGTGAAGATTTTGGATTTTAAATTTTGGATTTTGGATTGGTCTTTTGCTTGAAATCCGAGCGCATTCAAAATCCTCGAAATTTCTTCGCGTTCAACTTCCAAACCTGTCAATCTTTTTACTGCTGATTGAATGTCGTTTGTTTCGATTTCATTAGGCTGAAATTTCGTCGGATAAACGTCGATAAAATCGCCCGCCGTTCCGTTTGCCAATTCGCAAACGAGCGCGGTTGCGCGGTTTGACGCGCGAATTAAATTTTCAACATCAACGCCGCGCTCGAAACGGTAGCTCGCTTCGGTTGAAAGATTAATGGCGCGCGAGGTCTGCCGGATATTTTCACGGTTGAAATAAGCGACTTCCAATAAAACATCGGTTGTATCGTTTGTAATCGACGAGTCGATTCCGCCCATAATTCCGGCAATGGCAACCGGCTTGTCCGCGTCGCAAATCGCCAGCATCGTTTCATCTAATTTTCTTTCCGCTTCATCTAAAGTTTTAATCGTTTCGCCCCTTTTCGCGCGGCGAACGACGATTCGATTTTCTGCGAGTTTATTCAAATCAAACGAGTGCATCGGCTGACCAAGCTCGTGCATTACGAAATTGGTAATGTCTGCGACGTTGTTTATAGAACGCTCGCCGACGGCTTCAAGACGTTTAACCAACCATTCGGGCGACGCGCCGATTTTTACATTGCGAATAATTCTTGCCGTAAAGCGATGGCACAAATCCGCATCCTGAATCGAAACCAAAGTTTGATTTTCTGACTTCGGACTTTGTTCTTCGTAACTTTTAATTTTTAATTTCGCATTTTCAATCGCCGCTACTTCACGACTCACGCCGAAATGCGACAAACAATCCGAACGGTTTGAAGTCAAATCAATATCGAACACAAAATCGTCCGCAAATTCGTGAACGCCTTCGACCGCCAAGCCGACGCTCGTCAACTTCGCCGCCAATTCCTGCGGCGACAAATCTACTTCAACCAAATCTTTCAGCCAGTTGTAACTGATGTTCATAAATTAATTTTCAGTTATCTATTGTTTTCATCAAAAATCTTTTCTACTGGAGTTTTACCTTTTTCGTCAAATGGCTCGACAAAATTTACTTGCGCCTCTCTAATTTGTTTTTGAGCAGTTTCGTTTTCGGCAGTGTTTATTTCTTTTCCCACTTTATCCATTTCGCAACTGCAATTAGAACAAGTCCAACCGCCCCACATCGCTTGACGCGTTGAAGTTGGTTTTCTGATTGCAGGAACTTTCTTTCCACATTTGGGACAATTTGGAAGACTTAAATTTACTCCCCAATCACTTTTTCCTTTTACTGAATCAACGACGATTTTATATAGCAAAATACTTACACCAGTAAAGATAAGTAGAATGATTAATAAAAAGATGATAGCCATTGATTTAAATATTAATGAAACTGCTCCAGAAATCTCACATCGTTCTCGAACATCAAACGAATATCGTCGAGCGAATACATCAGCGAACACATTCGCTCCAAGCCGAAGCCGAAGGCGAAGCCCGAATAAACTTGCGGGTCAACATTGCAGGCGCGCAAAACATTCGGGTGAACCATTCCAGAACCGCCGAGTTCAATCCAGCCCGAACCTTTGCACGGGCGACAGCGTTCGTTTTCAAACGCGCCTGTGCCGCCGCATTTGAAACAGGAAAAATCGAATTCCGCGCTCGGCTCGGTGAAAGGGAAGTAGGACGGGCGCAGGCGAATGCGCGTTTCCTTGCCGAACAGACGGCGCAGCCATTCGCCAACCGTGCCTTTCAAATGCGCCATCGTGATGTTTTTGTCCACGCACAAGCCTTCGATTTGGTGAAACATCGGCGTATGAGTCAAATCGGGCGTGTCGCGGCGGAAAACTCTGCCGGGCGCGATGATGCGAATCGGCACGCCGCGCCGTTCCATTGCGCGAATCTGCACCGTCGAAGTTTGCGAGCGAAGCGCAAAACCATTAGTTGTATAAAAAGTATCTTGCGACTCGCGCGCCGGATGACCTTCGGGAATGTTAAGCGCGTCGAAGTTGTAATAATCAGTTTCGATTTCGCGGTCGTCTTCAATCGAATAACCCAAGGAAACGAAAATCTCTTCAATCTTCTGCCGCAAAATCGTGAGCAAATGAAGATGTCCCGCGCGCGGACGAATTCCGGGCAAAGTAACGTCAATGCGCTCGCGCTCGATTTTCGCGTTTTCGACGAAACTCTTCAGCGTCGCTTCGGCTTCCGCCAAAGATTGATTGACATCGGCGACGAGCGATTGAACGAGCTTGCCGAACTCGGCGCGCTCTTCCGGCGCGATACGTCCGACGAGTTTATTCAAGCCTGCAATTTCAGATTTTTTGCCGGTGAATTTAACGCGCAGTTCGGCAATTTCTTTTTGCAAACTTTCGGCTTCGCTCAAAGTAAATTGTCGGGCGCTTAAATTATTAAAGCGTTCAAATTCTGCTTTGAACGCTTCGTGTGCCTGTCTCGCCTGTTCTTTCGGTTCAATCATAAATCAATCGAAACCGCAGGCAAACGGACAAACACCGACAAAATCGAAGAAGAAAAATCTGTGTTTATGAGCGTTTATCTGCGGTTTATTATTTCTCAAAATTTAAGCCGACGCTTGCGGTTGATTGTTTATCGCTTCTTTGACTTGTCCGGCTAAAGTCGCAAACGCTTCCGGCTGTTTGACGGCTAAATCGGCAAGAACTTTTCTGTCGAGTTCGATGCCGGCGACTTTCAAGCCGTGCATAAATTGCGAGTATTTCATTTCGTTAAGGCGGCACGCCGCGTTGATGCGGACAATCCACAGCTTGCGAAAATCGCGTTTCTTTAATTTGCGCCCCGTATAGGCGAAATTCAACGCGCGTTCGACCGATTCTTTCGCCGAACGATACAATTTCGATTTCGTTCCGTAATAACCACGGGCTAATTTTAATATCTTTTTGCGCCGCTCGGTGCGCTTATTTCCACGTTTTGCTCTTGGCATAATATTCTCCCAATAATTGAATAATGAATTAAAAATCAATCATTACTCGTCGTTTATAAATCTTATTTTCTACCATACGGCAGCATCGTTTCGACGCGCTCCTGGTCGCTCTTTGAAACGAGCGTGTCGATGTCGAGATTGCGTTTTCGCTTCGGCGATTTGCTCGTTAAAATATGGCGCGCGTATGCGTGTCCGCGCTTGAATTTGCCCGATGCGGTCGAGCGAAAACGCTTTGCCGCGCCTTTGTGTGTTTTTAATTTCGGCATTTTATATTGCTCCTTTTACCGCAATTTTTTACAAAAAACTGCGACTATATTTTTATCTTAAAACTTATTCTTTCTTCGCCGCCGGTGCTTTTACCGGCACTTGAACTTTTTTCGGCACGAAAATTACGAACATCTGATAGCCTTCCATCTTCGGCGTAACTTCAACGTCCGCAACATCCGCCAAATCGTCGCGCAGTTTTGCGAGCAGGTTTGCGCCTAATTCACGGTGAGTCATCTCGCGTCCGCGAAAAGCGATTGTCGCGCGCACTTTGCCGCCGTCAGCAATCC
>MWVV01000264.1_pt1 | contig 18833 bp, 17 predicted proteins | sample 1047281 | NCBI WGS metagenome assembly MWVV01 (sample SAMN06349986, study PRJNA376086) | soil metagenome | isolation source: PT-2 sample Antarctic (ecotone) soil | place: Antarctica | collected 2015-01-13 | reverse complement strand
GTTTGTAAATACTATTGCAATTGCCGTAATCGGCGGGCAATAAACGCCATTGCGAGCCTGAGCGAGTGATCCAAAAAACGGCTTCAAGGAAATTTCGGCAATCACTTTCTTGACCGATGTAAATGTTTTGACAAGTTTTCAGCAATGCGAGTATTTTCTCCCATTGCTGATTATTGAATTCTACAACTGACATTTAGTTAGTTTATACCAAATGTCAACAGAACCTAGGATAATTAAAAATGCAAAATTAAAAATTAAAATTGCGGAACTGATTTCAATTTTGCATTTTTAATTTTGCATTGCTTAAATTTGCGGCAAAAACAATTTACATAAAAATGAAATATGTAGCTTTCCTGCGCGGCATCAACGTCGGCGGACACAACAAAATTAAGATGGAAACCTTGCGCGAAATGTTCGCTGCGCTCCGGTTTGAAAGCGTCAAAACTTATATCAACAGCGGTAACGTAATTTTTGAAACGATTGAAGCCGACGATAATGCGCTTGCCGCTAAAATCGAACAAGCGATTCAAACCGGATTTTCATTGAATATCAAAGTGATGGTGCGAACGCTTTCAGAAATCGAGGATATAATTAAAAATAATCCGTTCGACGGGCAATTTACTAACGACAAGGATTTGCACGTTCTTTTTCTGGCTGAAGCATTATCCGAAGAGAAAAAGAATCTTCTGCTAGCAAACAATAACGAATTTGAACAATTCGCCGTCCGCAACCGCGAAGTTTTTTGCCATTTGCGCGTGAGCGTTTTGGACAGTTTGCTCGGCAAAGATTACATCGGCAAAAAGTTAAAGATTTTCGCAACGGCGCGAAACTGGCGAACGATTAATAAAATCACGGAGCTGTAAAATGTTTCATAAATTTAAGAAAATATCTTTTTACGCGCTGTTTATAATTTTGCTGACAAGCAATCAAATTTGCTTCGCGTCCGACCTCAAAGATTTACAAAAGAAATTAGAAGCGATTTCCAAAAACTTCAAAGGCAAAATCGGCGTGAGCCTGCATCATTTGAAAAGAGGCGACCGCTTTGATTTGCTCAGCGATGAAAAGTTTCCGACCGGCAGCACGATTAAAGTTGCAATGCTCTGCGCGGCGATGGAAAAGATACAAAAAGGCGAGTTGAATTATTATCAAAAGTTTGCTTTGACGGAAGATGATGTCGGCGGCGGAACGGGGTTTTTGAAAAATTATCAAATCGGCAAGCAAGCGACGCTCAAAGAGCTTTTGCACTTTATGATTACCGCCAGCGACAATACGGCGACGCGTATGGTTCTGAAAGCCGTCGGTTCGAACAAGGCAATCAACGATTGGCTAATCAAAAATAATCTGAGAAATACCCGGCTCAATGTTCCTTATCCGGTTAGCGAAGATGTATTAAAAGATGAAACGGCAAAAGGCAAACTGCTTGAACAATACAATCAATGGGGTTTGGGCGTTTCGACTCCGAACGAAATGCGGCTTCTGTTGGAAATAATTGCCGAGGGAAAAGCCGTAACAGTTGCCGCTTCCGATGAAATTCACCGGATTTTGAATCATCAATACTTCGACGACGGCATTGCCGGACAAATTCCGCCGTCAGTCGTCGTTGCCAGCAAAAACGGCGTGGAAAAACAATCGCGCTCGGATATTGCAATTGTTCACGCTCCGTCCGGCACATATATTCTGGCAATTTACACAAAAGAAGCACAGGATTTTCGCATCACGCGCGACAACGAGCAAGACACTGCGATTCGCTCGATTGCCCGTGCTGTTTGGCAACATTATCAACCTGAAAGCAAATATTTACCGCCAACCGGAACAGAAAAATTCTCGACCGGACCTGATTGGTAAAATAAATAGTGAGAACAATGAATTATGTCTATCAGAAAACCTTTTAATTTCAAACAATGGATTGACGAGCATCGTCATCTCTTAAAACCGCCGGTCGGAAATCAATGCGCTTACGACGCGGAAGATTTTATAGTGATGGTCGTCGGCGGACCAAATTCGCGCAAAGATTATCATTACGATGAAGGCGAGGAATTTTTCTATCAACTCGAAGGCGATATTCTCGTTAAAATTCAGGAAGATGGAAAAGCAGTAGATGTTCCGATTCGTGAAGGTGAAATGTTTCTGCTCCCGCCGCGCGTTCCGCACAATCCCGTTCGCGGCGCGAACACCATCGGGATGGTGATTGAACGCAAACGGCGCGATGGCGAGCGCGACGGTTTGCTATGGTTTTGCGAAAACTGCAACGAGAAATTGTATGAAGAATACTTTGAACTCGAAGACATCACGACGCAATTTCAGGGCGTTTTCAAACGCTTTTACGCGAGCGAAGAAATGCGAACGTGCAAAAATTGCGGCGCGGTGATGCAGCCTCCAAGTTGAGCCAAAAACAACCGTATTCAGAAAGTATAGAATAGGTATTCTATTTTATATTTTTAGTTGTCATTGGAGGAAATAATAATGTTTAAATGTGCAAACTGTAATTTAGGAATTGCTGATTCGTCAATTCCTTGTAAAAGTTGTGGCGCAATAGGTGTCGAACACAGAGATGTAAGAGTTTTTGATAGGAAAGATGAAGAAAATCTTCACAAATTGATTGAAGAAGGTTTTGAAGTTTTTAGTAAAAAGCGAATAACTGAAGTGTTTGACGAACAGGAATTTACTGGATTCGAGTATGAACTTCAAAGACCAATCTAAAAAATGGCGACGCTTTTAGAAGAACTTGATGCGTTGATTTCCGCACTGAACGAAACCGAAATCGAATACGCGGTTTGCGGCGGTTTGGCTTTGGCGATTCACGGATTTGCGCGGGCAACTTTGGATATTGATATTTTAATTCAATCTGAATCGCTCGAAAAAGCATATAAAATCGGCGCAGAAAAAGGTTTTGATATTCGCGAGTTTGATATTTCATTCAAGGAAAGAGCCGTCGAGATTCGACGCGTTTCCAAAATTGACGACAACGGCGAAGTGCTTTCGCTTGATTTAGTGATTGTTACTCCGCAGGTTCAGGACGTTTGGGAAGCGCGGGAAACGATTGATTTTTTGGGAAGTCAACTTTGGGTCGTTTCTCAAACAGGTTTGATAAAAATGAAACGGCTGGCGGGCAGACCGCAGGATTTGGCGGATATTGAGAGGTTGGAAAATGAAGAAAGTTGATATGTCCGAAACAGCGATTTTGCGGCGGTTGAAAACGGTTGACCAACTGCGAGAGCTTTGTCTGTCGTTGATGAAAGCGAAAAAAATTTCAGACGAAAAAGCGGAAAAGAATAAACAAACGGACGCAAAATCCGAAATTAAAAAATGAACAAACAAATTACGATTGCTTTTCAAGTTACGCTTAAATATCCTGACAGAACTAGATTTTAATTAAGACAGAAAGGTGTGTCAGTAGCCCAACGGGCTTTACGCTCTAAGCCCTCCCTGACGGTCGGGCTACCGACACAAACCTAATTTATTTCTTTCCCGAATCTTGCCAATCTACAATGTCGCCCGTGTCAACCTGACCTTTTTTGACGTTGACAGTGCGCGAGCCGAGAAGACGCTTGAAATTTGTAAAATATGACGGTAAGCCTTCGACTTCTTTTGCGCCGCCGCCGTTGCGGAGTTCGTAATGCAAATGCGGAAACAAAGATGAGCCTGCTGCGCCGATTGCCGCGATAACGTCGCCTTGTTTAACCGTCTGCCCGACTTTGACGCGCGAGCTTCCCTGTTTGATATGACCGAACCAACTGAACTCGCCGTTGAGATGGTCAATGACGATGTAATTTCCGGCGTAGGCGCGTTCGTCCGCCGCTAAATCAGCCGGATTAAATTTGCGGTCGTCCGCCTTTCCGTCCTGCACAAAGGCGACGCGCCCCGCGCCCGCCGCGTAAACGGGCGCGCCGAAACTGTAATAATCCTCCATCTTGTCCGGTCGGGCTTGATACCAATCGTCGTTGACGCGCCGCTCGCCTTTGTAATTCAAACCTTGCTCGTCAACAATCACGAAATCGTAACCGTAACGCTGAAAATTGGTTTTGTAGCCGCTCTTGACGAAATTCTCCTGAGTGTAATCGAAGCGGCGATGATGCGAGTTGTAATCGTGTCCGTCCCAAATGAGAACTCTGCCGCGCACGGGCAGAATCAAATCGGTTTTCGTTTCATAAAAAAGGGGCGCAACGTCTATCTCCGTTTTAAAATATCGTTTGCGGTCTTCACTGCTGAATGAAAATTCGTAATGCAGTTTTTTAAGCGGCACATCGGCGGCGAAAGTATGAAATGGATTGTAGAAAATCGTCTGGCTTTGCTTTTCGATTTTCGGTGTGGCGGTGAGTTCTAAAGAATTGCGCCCGTATTCGTCGTAGAATTCACGACGCGCTAATTTTCCCGCTTCGTCATAAACGGAAAGTTCGACTTTGTTAATAATCAGTTTTTCGTCCGATTGATTTTTCAGAATAAAGTCGAAGTTCAGATGTTGCCCCGCATCGCTGCGCTCGATGTAGATGTTTGCGGGCTTGGCGACGACGGTGACGACGGCGGCTTGATTGTTATCGCCATTCGGCAGAAGGAAAGCGAGAAAAAATGAAAATAAAAAGAACACAAATTTATTGACTCCTGTTTGTTTGAAATTTTAGAAAGTAAAATCAGAGAGGCAAACGAGCATTGCCCAAAAATTGTTCCGTAAAATATGTGTTTGGAAAATAAGTTGTCAATATAAATAAACCTTTCAAAAGAAAAAACTTAAAAGCGATATTTTCGGATGCTGCCGTTTTGACCGTTTTTTTGTCTGCAATTAGGAAAATAAATCGTTTCGGTTAAAATAAACCGAATGTTAAAAATTGATATTCACACGCATATTTTGCCCAGAGAAATTCCCGACTGGAAAGGGCGATTCGGCTACGGCGGATTTATTCGGCTTGAACATCACAAATCGTGCTGCGCCCGAATGTTGAAAGACGACGGAAAGTTTTTCCGCGAAGTCGAAGATAATATTTGGAGCGCGGAACGAAGAATCGGAGAATGCGATTCGGTCGGCGTGAATGTTCAGGTTCTGTCAACCGTTCCCGTGATGTTCAGCTATTGGGCAAAGCCGCACGATGGCGCGGAAATCTCGAAGTTTCTGAACGATGGGATTGCCGAAATCGTCGCAAAATTTCCGAAACGATTCATCGGTTTGGGAACTGTGCCGATGCAAGACACAACGCTTGCAATTCAAGAATTAGAACGATGCAAGCAAATCGGTTTGGTCGGCGTGCAAATCGGCACAAACGTCAATCAATTAAATCTGGGCGAGCCGCAATTTTTCGATTTTTTTACGGCGTGTGAAAACCTTGGAATGGCTGTTTTTGTTCACCCTTGGGAAATGATGGGCGAAGCCGAGATGCAAAAATACTGGCTGCCGTGGCTGGTCGGAATGCCCGCTGAAACTTCGCGGGCGATTTGCTCGCTGATTTTTTCGGGTGTGTTGGAAAAATGTAAAAATCTACGAATTTGTTTCGCGCACGGCGGCGGCTCGTTTCCCGCGACAATCGGGCGAATCGAACACGGTTTTGAAATGCGTCCTGATTTAGTTGCCGTTGATAATCCCCTTAATCCGCGAAATTACTTGGGAAAATTCTGGCTCGATTCGCTCGTTCACGAACCTGCGATGCTCGATTATTTAGTTAAAATAGTCGGCGCGGACAAAGTTGCTTTGGGAACTGATTATCCGTTTCCGCTTGGCGAACCCGAACCCGGAAAATTGATTGAATCTTGCGGCTTTGACGGCGAAACGAAGGCGAAACTCCTTCACGACGCGGCTTTGTCGTGGCTGAATTTGAAAAAAGAAATTTTTGAAGTCACAGATAAAAACGGATAGACGCAGATTTATTTTGCGTCTATCCATTAATTGAAATTTCATTTTTGTTAATTCAAATTGCAGCGACGCGGTGTCAGATAATTGAGAAACACATAATTCCCCACACTGCGTCCGACGGATTGTCCGGCGGCGATGTCAAACGGGAAATGTACTCCGCCATAAACGCGGCTGCGGGCAACTTCGTCGGTTAATGCCGAAAAGCTCCGGTAATTCCGAATGAGATTAGGAGAGCCGCCGAAATTTATCTGGAATTGCACGTCGTCGCGTTCGTAAAAGAGCGCGAGCGTCGTTGCCAAAGATGCACTCGCCGATGAAGCGTTTGAGGCATAGGACGGATGCGGCGGCGTTCCCTGAGGACCCAGCAGCGATTCCCAATTGGCATCGGGCGCAGTGTCGGGGTTGCCGTCTTCATTGGCGCGTCGAATCGCCGTTACAGGTCGCCACAAACCGTAAGTGTATTGGCTTGTGAAAGTCGTTTCGAGCGCGTCGTGGAAAGCCATAAAAACCAGCGCGAAAAGACGAGCGTTTTCCACCGTCGAATTGTTGCGGGCGAGAGTTGTCGTGCGGACGACATTAAACATCAAGCCGTCGCTGACCGGCGGATTTGCCCACAGCCCGGCGGTCAAAGTCTGGTCGGCGGTGCGCGTCGTGCTGTTTACCGCGCCGAGTTGTTTGACTTCGTTAAAAGAGGCAGCGTATTCCGCGCTCGACAAAGCGGGCGGCGGCGCGGGCAGAAACTGCGTGCTTTGCCTTAAAGCAAACGGCGTTACGCCCGGAAAATTTGTGAAAACGGCGAAGCCCGGGTACGGACCTTGGAACAACTCCTGCCAATTGCCCGGAGTCGGCGGCAAAATGTAAGGCGTCCACGGCGCGCTCCAACCGTCGTTGGCGCGATTTGTCAGCATTCTATGCGCGACGGTGTGACCGATAGCTTTACCGCGCATCGCTTGCAGGGGCGAAATTCCGATAAGCGAGTTTGCCAATTCAGTATCAAAAATTGCCTGCTGATTCGGATACAGACTTGCCAGAACGTCGTGCGCGGCTTGGGCGGCGGCGGCTCTTATGGAAGCGTTGCGAGTTCCGCGCACCTCGGTTAAATAAGGCGTGTAACTGCCATCAATCGAATTGACGGCATCGAACATCGCCAGGTGCATCATCGCAAAACTTCGCACGGGCAAAATCGTTGGCGGCTGCGCGTTCGGAATTTGAAGGGTTTGTCCGAGAACGCGATTCCATTGCAAAATCACGTCTTCGTTCGGCTCGGTGTTCTGCTCCTTAATGTCCTGTGCATTTGCCATCAGCGCGGCGCACAACAAAAACACAGTGGTGATAAATAGTGACAGTTTTTTGCTTTTCATAAGTTTTCTCCTTATTGGCGTTAGTTATCGAACGCCGGTCATATTTGTGATAATTGATTTCTCAATCTATTGAACTTGATTCGTCGGCACGTCGCCGCTTGAACCGAAGTAAGTGCTGTTGATTCCGCTCGTAGATTGCCGGATATACCAGATTCCGTCGCGATAAACGGCAATATCAGCTTTGCCGTCGCCGTCGTAGTCGGCAGGCACGGGTGAGTCGCTTGCCAAGCCCCAACTGACGACCTGCAAACTGCCTGAGGCACTGCGCTGAACATACCAATTTCCCTCTGATGGTCTGAAGACAGCGACATCGGTTTTACCATCGCCGTCGTAATCCGCCGGAACGAGTTTGTCGCTGCTGTTGCCGAACTGTATTTCCTTATATCCGGCGGTGCTTCGCTGAATGTACCAAGTCCCGTTCGATGGGCGGAATACTGCATAATCAGCCAGTCCGTCGCCGTCATAATCTCCGACAATCGGTTTGTCCGTGCCTGCTCCGAATTGGAAGGAAATAAACTGATTGGTTGCCAGATTAAAGACATACCAAGTTCCGTTTGATGGTCGCCAGACGGCAATTTCGGCTCGTCCGTCGCCGTCGAAATCAGCCGGTTGCGGAACGTCCTCTCCCGAACCGAAAGCGAATCCCAGAAAACCTAATTGGCTTCTTTGCAGATACCAGATGCCTGAGCGATAAACGGCGATGTCGGATTTACCGTCGCCGTCATAATCGGCGGGCGTGAGTTTGTCCGTGCCGAAGCCGAATTGAACACCGCTAAAACCGTTGGCTGATTGCTGCAAATACCACGCTCCGTTTGCGGGTCTAAAAACACTTACGTCTGCTTTACCGTCGCCGTCAAAGTCAAAGGGCGTTGGTCTGGAGGCTGTCGCGCTCGATTGGACTTCAAACGCGCCGATGTCCACGGTCGCCGTGCCGTCGCCGTTTCCGTCACGAATCCGCGCAAAGCCTGTTCCGCGCTGGTCAAAGACAGACGCAAGCGGGCTGACTAAAGCGTTGATTCCTCTATCAATTGCCGGACTTCCCGCCAGCAGCGCGTGGGTCCGAGTTAAACCGCCGTTATTAACGAGCGCGCCGAGCATTGGATTGGTATCTCGAATGTCTGTCGGCTGGTAGGCTATGGCAACATCTCCGGTGTTAGTCGAATCGCCCGGCGAATCGCCGACCAGATTGCCGCCCGCCGATGTGATTATGGAAATCGCAAACTGAATGTAAATTTCGGGCGCGATACCAGTAGTTGCGGTATTGCCTGCGACAATCGTATTGCCCAAATTGAGCGTAGCTGGATATGGACGTGGAGGATTTTCTTCATAGTCGTAGTCGGAGACTTGATAAATGCCGCCGCCCCGTTGTGCGGTGTTATTGGTAATGGTTACATTACGCAGCGTTGCGTAGCCTACGTAGGTGAGAAAGCCGCCGCCGTACGATGCCGTGTTACCCGATATGGTCGAGTTGACGACTATCGCCTCCGGACCTTCATTGTCATAGCCGCCAGCTAAGACCGTTGCCCTGTTACCTGAGATGGTCGAGTTAACGATTGTCAGCGGTGCGTTAGCCCAAATGCCGCCGCCATTTGCGGCGGCGTTGTTACCGGAAATATTTGAGTTGATGATGCGATTTGTACCTGGGAGGACAGGTCCGCTGTCGCCGCCGCCGAAAGCCACGCCGCCGCCTGATCGATTCACCGAGTTACCTGTAACTTGAACACCGTCAAGAGTCAGAAAGCCTCCTTGGACGAAAACCGCTCCGCCAATTCCGCTATAAACTCCGCCGCCGCCAATTCCGTTACCGCCCGTCAAGGTGACACCCGAAATCGTGACGGTTGCTCGATTTGTGTAAAAGATGCGGTTTGTTCCCGCGCCGCCGTCAATTGTCAAAACATCTGCGCCCGTGCCATTGATAGTTAATGTTCCGGCATTGTTGATGATAATTTCATTGGTGAGCGTGATAGTCGTTAAACCCGACGCAAAGTTAATCGTGTCGTCGGTCGCCGAAGCGTTTGCCGCGTTGACGGCTTCGCGCAGAGAGCAATCGCCCGATACGCAAGTCGCATTGTTGCGGTCGTCGCTTCTGGTAACTGTGAAACTAGATTCCGTCCGTCCTTGATAACGAACCATTGCAAAGCGTCCAAAGCCGCCGTTTGAGGAAAAGAGAGTTCCGGCGACGACAATCTTGCCGTCCGATTGAATCGCTATCGCATTACCACCAAAATCCGTAGATGTCACTCTTCCACCGCTGCCAAACGATGGGTCAAGGTCGCCCGGCGCGGCTGACGTTTGAATTGTTATTGAAACGCAAAATAATAAAATGATGAAAAGCCGCGTTGTTGTAAGTTTTATCTTTTTCATATCTATTTCCTTCCTATTGTCAAAATGCTTGTTTAATGTCGCGTCGGTTGCTATAATGCGGGTGATATTTTGCTTATTCACCCAAAGCCTTCAAGCAACCGACGTTTTGTGTTGTGCAAATACACAGTAAACGTCGGAGGTTTGATATGTCTTTGGAAAATTATCCTAGTTTTCTCCTAAATTTATCCGAGTGCGAAATGGACGGCGAAAAGCAACATTTTTATCGGTTTAAGTCGTTTCGGCTTGATGTTGAGGAACATCAATTACTGCGTGACGGAGTTGCCATCCCGCTTACGCCGAAGGCTTTCGACGTGCTTGCCGTTCTGGTTGAGCGCGGCGGTCATCTGGTCGAAAAGGATGAACTTCTGCGGCTCGTGTGGTCTAATTCGTTTGTCGAAGAAGCAAACGTGGCACGGATTGTTCACACGCTCCGCAAAGTTTTGGGCGAGGACGAAAACGGAAACAAATTTATCGAAACCGTGCCGAAACGCGGCTATCGTTTCGTCGCCGACATAAGCGGCAAAGAAAATGAATTTGCCGATTTCTTCGACGCGCAGAGCGAAACGATAGACGCAAATCCGAAATCGGAAATTGAACCGGCGATTGAAAATGATTTTGCCGCCGAAGCCGACCGGACAAAAGATTTTCCGGTTGAAGAAAAAACCGAAAAACGCATTTGGCTACGGGCAATTTCCGCCGTTGCCCTAATCGGATTCATAATGGTTATCGCCGGTTCTCTATTTGATTTTTCCGGTACGAAATCGGGCAATGCTTTGAACTTTGAGCAAATGAGACAGACTCGTTTGACGCAAAGCGGCGATGTCTACGCGCCAACTATTTCGCCTGACGGTCAATATCTTGCCTTCTTGAAAATTGGCGGCGCGAAGCGCGGCTTGCATCTGCGGCAAATTGCGACGGGGCAAGTTCTGGAACTTTTGCCGCTGCGCCCGGACGTTGATTTTTGGGCGTTAAAATTCTCGCCCGACAGCAACTATCTCTATTACGTTGAGAACAAACAAAATGACCTGGGCATTCTTTACCGGATTCCGTCGTTCGGCGGACAGCCGCAAAAAATAGTTGACTTCGTGAGCGGCGGCGTGACCGTTGCGCCCGACGGAACGCGACTCGCCTTCAAACGAATCAATAAGAAAGAAGGCGTTACGTCTATCATCGTCGTCAATAACGATGGCTCGGACGAACTAACGATTGCCGCGACCGATACGGATTCCGATTATTGGTCGCTTGATTGGTCGCCCGACGGCGGCACACTCGCTTACGCCGTCAAACATCACGAACCGAACAACACTTTCTGGTATGTCGCCGAAATTCCCGCAGACAGCGGTGTGGAAAGTCGAATCGGCGAGCCGCATAATTCTCGAATCACTACCGCCCGCTGGCTGCCCGACAAAAAAGGCTTAATATTGAACGCGATTGACGCAAAAACCAAACTCTCACAGATTTATTATCTTTCGTATCCAGACGGCGCGGAACGGCGCATCACCAACGATTTAAACGATTACTACGGTTTGTCAATGACGGCGGATGGCAACTCAATCGTTTCGCAGAGAATCGAGCAAGATCGGCAAATCTGGATTTTGCCCGATGGTGACACGCAGCAGGCGAAACAATTGACTTTCAAAAAGGAGCAGCATTTCGAGGCAGTGAGTTGGCTGACGGATGACACGCTCATTTTCGATGTGGATGAAAACGGCACTTACCAAAATCACAATATCTGGCGTTTGAAAATCGGCGAGAGCGAGCCGCAGCCTTTGACGACGGGCGCGGGCAATAACACTTTGCCCGTCGTTTCGCCCGACGGCAACACGATTGCTTTCGTCTCAAACCGCAACGGAAAAAGGCAGATATGGCGAATGAACGCGGACGCAACGCAGCCGAGACAAGTAACCGATTTGGATTACTCTATTATCAACCTACGATTTTCGCCCGACGGACAAACGCTTTATTTCCAGTGTTCAATCGGCGGCGAAGGTCGTCTGATGCGCGTTTCGATTAACGGCGGCGAAGCGGTTTCAATCAGCGATACGGACATTATTCGATGGGCAATTTCGCCCGACGGCAAAAAATTGGCTTATAGTTCTCTCGACCGCGATGCTCAAAAGTTTGTAACTCGAATTCGTCCGCTCGACGAAGACCGGACGGAGAAAGTTTTCGACATTGATCCTGAAAACTATTTGCAGTGGTCGAAAGACGGGCAAGCACTTGATTTTACTCTGGCGGCTGATGACTCGAAAAACGTCTGGCGGCAATCTTTGTCGGAGGAAACAGAACCGCGGCAAATTACCAATTTCGATAAAGAGAAAATTTTTCGTTTCGCCGCGTCGCCCGACGGCAAAACTCTCGCCTGCATTCGCTATACGGTAACTTTCGACGCGGTAATGTTGAGCTTCGACGAATAAATTCCGACAGCTGTTCCGAGAGCTACTCCAATGCAAAATCAATTGTTAAAATTTGAAGCGTCCGAATCGTTCACTAAAGATGCGGACGCGCAGGATTCATTAAAACATTTCCGCGAAAATTTTTATATTCCCAAACAATCAAACGGCAAAGACGCGATTTATCTGACGGGCAATTCGCTCGGACTTCAGCCAAAAACAACCCGCGCTTACATCGAACAGGAACTGAAAGATTGGGAAACGTTTGGCGTCGAAGGTCATACAAAAGCGAAAAATCCGTGGATGCCGTATCACGAATTTTTGACCGAACAAATGGCGCGAGTTGTCGGCGCAAAACCGCCTGAAACGGTCGTGATGAATTCGCTGACCGTCAATCTGCATCTGTTGTTAGTTTCGTTTTATCGCCCAACTGCCAAAAGACATAAAATCGTTATCGAAGCCGGCGCGTTTCCATCCGACCAATATGCCGTCGCATCGCAGATAAAATTTCACGGATTTGACGTTGAAAATTCATTGATTGAATTAAAGCCGCGCGAAAGCGAAACTTGTTTAAGAACCGAAGATATTGAAAAAACAATTGCCGAAAACGGCGAATCGATTGCGTTGATTCTGCTCGGCGGCGTGAATTATTACACCGGACAAGCGTTTGATATGCGGCGCATCGCGGAAATCGGACACAAAGTCGGCGCGGTTGTCGGTTTCGATTTGGCGCACGCGGCGGGCAATCTCGAACTATATTTGCACGATTGGAATGTGGATTTTGCCGCGTGGTGTTCGTATAAATATCTCAATTCGGGTCCGGGCGGCGTTGCGGGTTGTTTTGTTCACGAGCGCCACAGCGAAAATTTTGACTTGCCGCGTTTTGCCGGTTGGTGGGGACACGATAAGGAAACGCGCTTTTTGATGAATTCGGAATTTGTGCCGATAAAAGGTGCGGAAGGCTGGCAACTCTCGAATCCGCCGATTTTTCAGATGGCGGCGTTGAAAGCATCATTAGATATTTTTGAAGAAGCGGGAATGAGAACGCTCAGAGAAAAATCGAAAAAACTGACCGGATATTTGGAATTTCTACTCGGCGAAATCCATGACGAACACATTTCCGTCATTACACCTTCAAATCCGAGTGAGCGCGGTTGTCAACTTTCAATTCGCGTTCAAAATGCCAACAAAGATTTATTTAAAGCTATATCTCGCAGAGGCGTTGTCGCCGATTGGCGCGAGCCGGACGTGATTCGTGTCGCACCCGTTCCGCTTTATAATTCATTTGCTGACGTTCATAAATTTGCGCAAATTTTGAAGAATTGTTTGGCGTAAAAGCGGGGATGAAATTTCCAATCATTAAAAACAAAGAAGAATTTGACGAGCATTTCCAAAGTCATATTTGGTTCGATACCGCCAAACAAATCTGCGGGCGGCATCAAATTTCTTTCACCGAATTAAATCGTTTTGTAAGTAAGACTTGATTCGCAGTGCGCCCGTCCCAATTTATAATTCGTTTTCGGATATATTTCGGTTCGCGGAGATTTTGAAAGATTGTTTAATCCGGGTTGCCGGTTAGTTTCATTAAAGAAAATTATGAAAATGAAAAAACTTTGTTTTGTTTACGCCTGTTGTCAGCTGATCGTTTTTTTTGCGTTGTCCGTTTCAACTTCGTTTGACCGCAGCAACGCATCCGCTTGACCCGCTTGAGGCGAGCGAAATCGAAAGCGCGGTCAAAATTTTGAAAACGATGCCGAATTTTCCGTTGGAGGCGTTGTTTTCGACCGTGCAGTTAAACGAGCCGCCGAAAGCGGAAGTGTGGAATTATAAAGCCGGAACCGCGTTTCGCCGCGAGGCTTTCGCCATCGTGATGGACAGAAAATTAAACAAAACTTTTGAGGCGACAATTGATTTGCGCGGCAAAAAAATCATTTCGTCGAAGGAAATCGCCGATGTTCAGCCGTTGATTTTTGACAGGGAATACGAGGATTTACGGCGCATCGTCAAAGCTGACGCGCGTTGGCAGGCGGCGATGAAAAAACGCGGCATTACGGAGTTTGACAAAGTAGAAGTTGACGGCTGGGCAGTCGGGCAGGTTGACCCGAAATTTACGGGCAGGTTGATGCGCGGTCTTTCGTATTTCAAAGGCGACGGCGATAATTATTACGGTCGCCCGATTGAAGGCGTTGTCGCCATCGTTGATATAACTCGCGGCGCAGTCGTTAATTTAACCGACACGGGCGTTGTGCCGGTCGCTGAAAAAGGTCAGGATTTCAGCGAAAAGGCGATTGGAAAATTACGCGAAAAGCCGAAACCGCTGGTCATCACCCAGCCTGACGGCGCGGGTTACACGCTCAGGGGGAATGAAGTCGTCTGGCAAAAATGGCATTTTCGCTACACGATGCACCCGCGCGAAGGCATCGTTTTGCATACCGTCGCTTACGATGACGATGGCAAACTTCGTCCGATTCTGTATCGCGCCGCGCTTTCCGAAATGGTCTTCCATACGGCGACCCCGATGCTAACTGGCGCTGGCGGGCGGCGTTTGATGTCGGTGAATATAACATCGGGCGCAATTCGTATCCGCTCGAAAAAAATCTCGACGCGCCGGAAAACGCGCAGCTTCTCGACGCAATTTTTGCCGACGACGAAGGCGAAGTTTCCGAGCGCAAAGGCATTCTCGCAATCTACGAGCGCGACGGCGGAATCGGGTGGAAGCATTACAATTTTTTGACCGAAAAAAATGAAACGCGACGCGCCAGAGAATTGGTTTTATCGGCAGTCGCCACCATCGGAAATTACGATTACGCGATAAATTATATTTTCAAACAGGACGGTTCGATGGAAGTTGATTTGGCTTTGACGGGAATAATGCTCGCCAAAGGTGTTAAGGAAAAACGCGCCGACGAAAATAACTCGATGATGAAAATGGATTCTTCCGGTCATCTCGTCGCGGAACACGTCGTCGCGCCGCATCACCAGCATTTTTTCAATTTCCGGCTCGATTTCGACGTTGACGGCACGAATAATTCCGTTACCGAAATGAATTCGAGCGCAATGGCGGCGGGCGTGGACAATCCTTATTTAAATGGTTTCGTAATGCGTGAAACGATGTTCAAAACCGAACGCGAAGCTCAGCGTTCGATGGATTTGCCGGCGGCGCGTGTCTGGTCGGTGATGAATCCTTCGATCAAAAATTCGCTCGGGCAAAATACGAGTTTTATTTTAGTTCCCGGCGCAAATTCCCTGCCCTACGTCGCGCCCGATTCGCCGGTCAGAAAACGCGCTCAATTTATCAACAGTCATTTCTGGGCGACGCGCTATAACGGAGATGAAATTTACGCTGCCGGAGTTTACCCGAATCAAAGCAAAGGCGGCGGCGGTTTGCCGCAGTATCTCGCCAACAACGAATCGCTCGAAAATCAGGATGTTGTCGTCTGGTACACGCTTGGCGTAACGCATATTCCGCGCCCCGAAGAATGGTCTGTAATGCCGACAACGCACGTCGGTTTCAAACTGCTGCCGGGCGCATTTTTCAACCGCAATCCCGCTCTCGACGTGCCGCGATAGAATCGGACAATAGAATCGGACAAAATTTAAATATTACAAAAAGGGTAAAGCAAATTCGCTTTATCCTTTTTTGCTTGCACTTCAATGTTTTGAGAAAATGTTTTTCATATTATGCCGAAACAAAAAGTAACTATCATCGGCGCGGGCTTGTCGGGTTCGCTCTTAGCCATTTATCTTGCCAAACGCGGCATTGAAGCAGAAATTTACGAATCCCGCGGCGATATGCGGAAGGAGGAAATGTCGGCGGGACGTTCAATAAATCTCGCTTTGTCAGACCGTGGAATCGCCGCGCTTCGAGAAGTCGAGATGGACGAATATATGCTTGCCGAAGCCGTCCCGATGCACGGACGAATGATCCACGCGGTTGACGGGCAAACGAAACTTCTTCCGTATAGTGGACGTGAGGGCGAGTATATCAACTCGGTTTCGCGTTCGGGTTTGAATATGGCTTTGATGAACGAAGCGGAAAAATATGCAGGCGTAAGATTTTATTTCAACGAAAAATGTGTTGATTTCGATTGCAAAAACGGCGGAGCAATTTTGGAAAACGCGGAAACTGGCGAGAGAAAAATTATTAAGGGCGATACATTGATTGCGACTGACGGCGCAGGCTCAAAAGTGCGCGACGCAATGCTTCACGGAGGCATTCCGCGTTTCAATTTTTCGCAACAATGGCTCGAACACGGTTACAAAGAACTGCATATTTCGCCAGGTGACGACGGCGATTTTTTAATGGAGAAAAACGCTCTGCACATCTGGGCGCGGCGCGCGTTTATGATGATTGCATTACCGAACTTCGACGGCAGTTTTACCTGCACGCTGTTTCTGGCGCACACGGGCGAAAACAGTTTTGAGCAATTGGAACGCCAGCATCTTGCTGGCAAAATGTCGTCTGGAAGACGGCGTTCCGTCGAAGACGAAAAATCTTTGCTCGATTTTTTTCAAACAAATTTCCCCGACGCGACTCCGTTGATGCCGACTTTAACGGAAGATTTTTTCGCCAATCCAATCGGCAATCTCGGTACAATCAAATGTTTTCCCTGGAATGTCGGCGGAAAAAGTTTATTGCTCGGCGATTCGGCGCACGCCGTCGTGCCGTTTTACGGTCAGGGAATGAACGCTTCATTTGAAGATTGCCGAATCTTAAACGGGCTTATCCAGCGGCATGGCACCGATTGGGAAAAGGTTTTCGACGAATACGGCGCATTGCGAAAGGAAAACACCGACGCGATTGCACAAATGGCGGAAGAAAATTTTTACGAAATGCGCGATGCCGTCGCCGACCCGATTTTTGTCAGAAAAAGAGAACTCGAAACCAAACTCGAACACGCTTTTCCCGATTATTTTTCCAAATATTCGATGGTTACGTTCCGCGAAGATTTGCCTTACAAAGTCGCCAAACAAAAAGGCAACGCGCAGGATAAATTGTTGATGGAAATCTGCGCGGGAATTGATAATATCAGTGAGATTGATTTGAATGAAGTGATGGAGAAGGTCAAAACAGTTTAAGTGATATGTTATTCAGTAAAGATTGGAAAAATCCTTACAGATGAAATAAGGCAGAATATCTTTCGGAAACGCTTACGATTAATAGTTAAGAATTCCGATATTTGCAAAAACATTAATGGGTTTTTGGAAATATAAGATGACCAATGATATTTGAGCCCGAGTGCAAAAACTTCAGTCACAAGCGACAGAACTGTTTTAAAAGTTATAACTAAAAATGATATGTCCGAAAATCGAGAATTGCTACAATATTTATACGCCGCATTTAATAAACGCGAGATTGAAACGGTTCTTTCGATGATGCGGGAAGATGTGAAATGGGCTAACGGAATGGAAGGCGGCTTTGTTCACGGGCGCGATGCCGTACGCGAATATTGGAAAAACCAGTTTGAATTAGTTGACCCGCAGTTAGAACTATTGAAATTTGAGATTGACGGAAAAGGTCGCAGCGTTGTCAACGTTCATCAAATTGTGCAGGATTTGAACGGCAATGTTTTATTGGATAAAACAGTTAAGCAGATTTTCACGTTTGAAAACGGATTGATAAAGACTTTTGAAATCGGTTAATTCAATCATAAAATCATGGATATTAATCTGAAAGGTAAAAAAGCGTTCGTCTGCGGAAGCACGCAAGGCATCGGTCGCGCCGCCGCGATTGAATTGGCGAACCTCGGCACGTCAATCATTTTGTTAGCGCGAAATGAAGAAACGTTAAAGCAGACAAAAGACGAATTGCACCCATCGCAAAATCAGCAGCACGATTATATCGTCGCCGATTTTTCCGCGCCCGAAGAACTTAAAAATAAAGTTGCTGAATATCTTGAAAACAATCCATCGCCTATTCATATTTTGGTCAACAACACAGGCGGTCCGCCGGCAGGCAAAGCGATTGATGCAAATCTTGAAGAATTTATCAACGCCTTTCAAACGCATCTTCTTTGCAATCAGATTCTTGTGCAATCTCTTGTGAGCGGAATGAAAGCTGAACGATACGGGCGAATTATCAACGTCATTTCCACTTCCGTTAAACAACCGATTCCAAACTTAGGCGTATCAAATACGATTCGCGGCGCGGTGGCGAGTTGGGCGAAAACGCTCTCCAGCGAACTCGGCGAATTTGGAATTACCGTGAATAATGTTTTGCCCGGCTTTACGCGGACGCAAAGACTAAAATCAATAATCGAAAACAATACGAAGAAAAGCGGTGCGACAATCGAAGAAGTTGAAATGAAAATGCAGAGCGAAACGCCCGCCAAAAGATTTGCCGAAGCGTCGGAAATTGCCAACGCGATTGCGTTTCTGGCGAGTCCGGCGGCGGCTTACATCAACGGAATAAATTTGCCGGTTGACGGGGGCAGGACAACTTGTTTGTAAGTTGGCGAATCTCTACTGATAGTTTTACAAATCATAATCAAACAATTTTGGCGGAGAGTAATTTTATGGAAACATTTTCCGCGTCTGAAATGGCAACGGGAAAATCCGCAGACTATCGCGCGATTTTATTCGGCGGATTGATTGCCGGCACTCTTGATTTAACATCGGCTTTTATTGTTACTGCTTTGCGAGGCGGCAGCCACGCGCGAATGTTACAGGGAATCGCCAGCGGTTTGCTTGGCGCCGACAGTTTTACGGGTGGCACGGCGACGGCTGCGCTCGGCGTGTTGTTGCATTTTACCATCGCATTCATCTGGACGATTGTTTTTTATCTGGCGAGCCGCAAGATAAAATTTCTGATTGACCAGCCAATCGTCTCCGGCGTGCTTTACGGCGTTGTGGTTTATCTGCTTATGTATTACGTCA
>MWVV01000263.1_pt1 | contig 18928 bp, 18 predicted proteins | sample 1047281 | NCBI WGS metagenome assembly MWVV01 (sample SAMN06349986, study PRJNA376086) | soil metagenome | isolation source: PT-2 sample Antarctic (ecotone) soil | place: Antarctica | collected 2015-01-13 | reverse complement strand
TGACTTCGCAAAATCTTTCTGAACATATTATTGGTAATGCTACGATAATAATCGATTTGGGAATCATCACGGATTAGAAGGTTCTTTGCGATCTCGGTGTCAGAGCATTCTCCACGGTTCTCTAAAAGAGTTATCAACATCAATGGTTGATAAACGTGCGACATGCGCATTTTATTTGCCACAAAATTGTAAAGTCGGTTGGTCATTTAATGATAGTGTAAAAATTCAGAAGTATAAGATCTACTGGCTTGGATTTTTGATTTTTCTAGATTTGAAACTTTTTTTCGTTAAAATTGAACCGAAATTGACAGATAGTTCAAGCGAAAATAACTTCTTTGAAGTATCGTCGTTTTACAAAAAACAGCTATGGCTCAGCAAGTAAAGTTAACCCGAGAAGAGCTTTACCGAAAAATTTGGGAAAAGCCCACTACAAAAGTCGCTGCCGAGTTCGGTATCTCCGATGTCGGTCTGGGCAATATTTGCCGCAAGATGGACGTGCCGAAACCACCGCTCGGCTACTGGCGAAGGATTGAAACCGGCGCGAAAGTCGAACAAACGCCCTTGCCGAAAGCCACCGACGAAACCACAGAATTTGTTTTCCTCTATGTTCCTACTGTAAACGGTTCAGATAAAGTTAATCAAGAAATTCAAGCGATGATTGATCGTTAAGAATTGCCCGAAAATCATATTAAAATCGCCGACGATTTAGAAAACGCTCGAATTATGATACATTGCCAAACGCGACCGCGTTGAACAATTTCTTGAAGAAAAGCATTTTTTGTAATTCTCTTCTCTTCCTAAAATTTTGACATGTCATATATTCCGGTTAATCTGCCGACATGGTCAAAATTAATCATATAAAATCGGTTACAGTTGTGCACGATGAAACAATTTCGTGCTTTGATGAAGGAAGAAAGGCTGAAGAACTTTCAAATGATCCGTGCTGAAGCTTTGCAGGAAGCCGCTTTCTCGCCCGCTATCTTTGCGCGTATTTTTGAAAGGTTTGAAAACCGATTTCCCTCAATCAATGAGTTGGACGAATTTTTAGAAACGCAAAACATAATCAAGCCAACCAAAAAACGAATTATCAAGAATTACCAAAAAACATTTGAATTTGCCGTAGGTCAAGGAAATGATTTTTGGCTTTATCAGGGTACATCAACCAGCATTCCCTTTGCAGAAGAAAACAGTTTTGGCTCCCTCTCTCCTGTACTGGGCGGTCAACAACTTTCAAAACGGATTTCAGAAACAGCAACCGGCGCAGACGATAATACGGGCGATGGCAGCGGACAGGCACTCACCTTTCCCTTAGTCGGAAATGTTATAGCGAAAATCACCTTCAGCCATAAAATCGAAGGGCGGCATCTCGAATCTTTAGTTCAGTATTTGCAGTTACACAAAAGCCAAAATTTTCCTGAAAAAAGTTAGCTTCAAAACTTTCTTTCTAATGCTGAAATTTACTTTTACAGTCTTTGAGTTATCCTAAATTACTAATGAGAAAAGCAGTCGTTCTATTAAGTGGTGGTCTGAATTCCGCCACAACGCTCGCCATTGCGCGCCGTGATGGCTTTGAGGTTTTTGCTTTGACGGCGAATTATGGGCAAAGGCATCAAGTTGAAATTGAATTTGCTAGGCAAATCGCAGAGCAGTTTGGCGTGCGAAAACATTCGATCGTTGAATTTAACCTCAAACAGTTTGGCGGATCTGCTTTGACTGCTGATATTGACGTTCCGAAAAATCGCTCGCTCACCAAAATGGAGCAGGAAATTCCAGTCACCTACGTTCCGGCGCGAAATACAATCTTACTGTCTTTTGCTATTGCGTGGGCGGAGGTTCTGGGCAGCGCTGACATTTTCACCGGCGTAAATGCAGTCGATTATAGTGGGTATCCTGATTGTCGCCCTGAGTATATCGCGGCATTTGAGACGATGGCAAATCTGGCGACAAAAGCGGGAGTTGAAGGAAATAAGTTAACAATTCATACGCCGCTCATAAATCTGACAAAAGCCGACATAATCAAACTTGGCACAGAACTTGGAGTTGATTATTCACTGACCTTAACTTGTTACGAACCTTCCACGAGCGGCGCGGCTTGCGGCGAATGTGATTCGTGCATTTTGCGATTGAAAGGATTTAGCGAGGCAGGTGTTAAAGACCCAACCAATTATCAATCACAAGCAGCTGCAATGTAATGAGCTATTCGGTCAAAGAAATTTTTTATACCTTACAAGGCGAAGGTGCAAATACTGGACGCGCCGCAGTTTTTTGCCGTTTTGCGGGGTGCAATCTCTGGACGGGACGAGAAGCGGATCGGCACAAAGCGATCTGCCAATTTTGCGATACGGATTTTATCGGAACGGACGGAGTTAATGGTGATAAATTTGCAACCGCGACGGAACTCGCCAGAAAGGTTTTTGAAACCTGGCAGCCGAAAACTAATGAACGCGCTTGTCCGTTAGTAGTTTGCACCGGCGGCGAACCGCTGCTTCAGCTTGATGATGAATTGGTCAAAAAGTTTCACGAATTTGGTTTTGAAGTTGCGGTTGAAACAAACGGAACGCATCTTGCGCCGAGGGCTGTGGATTGGATTTGCGTTAGTCCGAAAGCCGGGACGGAATTAGTTTTGCGTTCCGGTAATGAATTGAAATTGGTCTTTCCTCAATCCGGCGCAACACCCGAGCAATTTGAGAATTTGGATTTTGAACGATTTTTTCTACAGCCGATGGACGGACTTGACCAAGCCGATAACATTCTTTTAGCCATACAATACTGCAAAGCAAATCCGCGTTGGCGATTAAGTTTGCAAACGCATAAAATATTAGGAATTCCTTAAAATCAGTCAACCCGAATGGAAATATTTAAAGAGTTTACAGTTGAAGCGGCGCATCGTCTGCCGAATGTGCCGGAAGGTCATAAGTGTTCGCGTCTGCACGGGCATTCTTTCAAGCTTGAGATTTATGTGTCCGGCGAGGTCGAAGAAAATTCAGGCTGGATAATGGATTTCGCAGATATTAAGAAATATTAGTTCTGGAAAACTATACGGAAATTCGATATGGGAAATTTAACAACATATCTGCAAAAGGCTTTTGCTGAAGAATGTCCAACTGGATGGACAAGCAACTCGGAAGTTCAGCTTTTGTCCAATGAGTTAAATGATTTGTTCGGATATTCTTCGAGAGCAGATGTTTTATTAACGAAAAATGACGGCTCAAGAAAGTTGTGGATTGAGTTTGAGATTAGTCGTGCCGACCCTGTGGCAAATCACGCGAAATTTGCGACGGCGCATCTATTTTCAAAACAACTTGAAACCGATTGTTTTGTTTCGATGATTAGTTCGCACGTTATTCGCGGCAGAAGAAATCTTGCGGCTAACACGATTTATGTTATGCGGGAAGCGGGAATGAATGCTTTTCAAACTGTTTTATTGCCGGAGTTTGATTCTAATCGAATAAAACATTTGAATCACTTGAAAGTAGACGAAATTCAAAACGAAATTCTGCCGGTTCGGAAAGAAATTGAACGCGCATTATTAATTTCTGAATCAATTCTATCAACAAATGAAAAGCGCATTTATTTTGCTGCAAATATGCTTGAAGTAATGCTCAACCTGCGCCGATGGAATCAGGAATTGGAAACCGAAGAAGGACGCGCGCTTTGGAAAAAACGAACAATTACTTACTTTGTGTTTGACCAATTTACAAAAAATTTCGCGCCGTCAAAGTTTTGCGCGTATGTTCCCGTCAACACAAACTTTGACTTGCATACAAAAAGAAAATTGGTTGAAATGACAGTAAATCTTTATTCGACACTCGAAACAGAAACTTGCTTTGACGGTAATCGCGCGCAAACACACTTAATCAAAAATTTATCAATGAAAGCGTATAAGCCTGATGAAATACCGGAGATACTACCTTTTTTCAACAAATGGCTTAATAAATTTTCAGAAAGTATAAATGTTAGTCCGTCAGGACCTGTTTTTCTATTACCGTTAAATTGGCTTGCCTGAATCCGTTTTCAAAATTAAACATTACTGAATAAACTTAAGAAGACAAAACAAGCAGCGGCGCGAAAACCAAAACCTTTTCGCGCCGCCAAAATATGCTTGCGTGTCGCTCACGTTGTGCATTTCTCTTTTACGCCCAATTGATTTTATCTTTCCTTTACATACAAATGACGTATAATCTTACGCATAATGCGAAAAAGAAATTTGGCAAATGTTTTATTCCCCAAAACTCGTCAGGGCATATTAGCGGCAACTTACGGTCAGCCGGAACGTTGGTGGTACTTAAGCGAACTGGCTGCCTTAATGCGAACGTCGCCGTCAAGCCTGCAGAGAGAAGTTGAATCTTTATCCGGCGCCGGAGTATTAAGAAAAAAGCGCGACGGCAACCGCACCTATTTTCAAGCCGAATCCGGTTCGCCGATTTTCGATTCTTTGTATGAACTGGTTAACCGCACGCTCGGCGTCGTTCCCGCTTTGAGCGAAGCGATTTCGCCGTTCGCAGACAAAATAGTTTGCGCTTTTGTTTACGGTTCGGTGGCGCATGCCCGGGAGCATGCTTTGAGCGACGTTGATTTGCTGATTGTCGGTGCCGTCGGTTTAGCCGAGTTGGCGCCGGTGCTGCGGGAATTGGAAAAGAAATTTAATCGTGAATGTAATGCCAGCTGCTACAAAGCGGCGGAGTTCATAAATAAAGTAAAAAAAGAAAATCACTTCTTAACCGAACTTTTGAAGACCGAAAAAATATTTATTGTAGGAGGTGAGAATGAGTTGGACAAACTTACTGGCGACGCGCACGGTTCAAACGCACGCGACCAGCACAAATGAAATTACTAATTTACGTCAAATCGTCAATCGAGATTTAGATGACGCCTCAATTGATGCTTTATCCGCCGACCGCCGGTTTGCTACCGCTTATAACGCCGTTTTGCAGCTTGTCAAGATGGCTGTCGCCTGCGCCGGTTATCGCATAACAAGTGGTGCGGGTCATCATCAGAAATCTTTTGAAGCGATCAAAACCGCAATCGGAACGGTTGAAGCGGAAAATTTGGCTGACTATTTTGATTTGTGCCGCCGAAAGCGAAACGATATCGATTATGATTATGCCGAGGTGGTAACGGAAACCGAAGCCGAAGAATTGCTTGAAAAGGCGAAAAAGTTTCAAAGTTTAATTGAAGAATGGATTGCTAAAAACCATCCGACCTACAAAATTTAAGTTAGTCTTCTGAGATTAGTAATTCGATGACACTCCTACCGACGCAACAGAATTTCACCGCACGCGAAACCCGGATGCCTAATAACTTTTATTTTCTATCAACGCCATTGATTAACAATTGAACAATTACGATAAGAACACTTAGCAATATGAATTCGACACTCTTCGGTATGACTAAGCAGTGGATGAAATTCAACCACCGAGTGGTTGAATTTCATCCACCTATTACCTGATATTTGAAAGGAAAAATTTAGTTTTCGACGTAACGAATATTAATCTCTGAAATTCGAAGAATTTAGATCGTTCGTTTAACTACACAAAATGTTTACTGTAACTTAAAAGAGAAAACCCGCCCGTTTGAGCTTAACCGAAGTCATAGGCTTGGCAGGTATTATTAATAATTATATTACCATTAATCTTGAAGATTCGTCTATATTATGATTGCGCCTTATTTACCACAGAGAAAGTTTGCAGCCGGACTTATTTAATCTTTATATATAAAGATTAAACCGATGCGAAAAATGTATTTATAAGTGTGCCTAGGCGATAGAAATTATTGCGAAAAAACAATAAACTTTGTAAGTTACGTGGATTGAAGTAAAAGCGGGTTGGATAAAAAGTGGATAGTTTTAAAAATCCGAAAAATAAACCGTTGCAAACATTGAGTTTAACGAGCCGTTCGACTCTGACCCTCTGCAATCTTATCACCTTTTTCAACTCCTTTATTTTCAACTAAATAGCTTGTTTTTAAACACTTAGGTTTAACAACACTGATTTACACGACATGTATATATTGCACTATTTGCACTCTGAGTGGATATAAGGTGGAGAGTAAATATTTTCTTCTTGGTTGAATGATTGAAGCATTTCTTAACAAAAACCTGTTAGAAGTTGGACGGAGTTTAAGGATGGATTTGTTGGTAGTCAACAATAATTCGTCAAGCTATTTTGATATGGGCGTGATAATGCTAAGCCATTTGTTTTATGCTTTCCTGACTATGTTGTATTGCTCGATGCAATGCCGCAGTCGTATTGGCGCAGCCGTGTAAAATTCGTCTTATAATAACTCCCCGTTGATTGATGATATGCGTTTTACATCATTATACTTTGGGAATAAACACCTGTTTCCTAACATTTAAGTCAAGTTTTTACGCCGGATGCAATGTCGGTGATTTCTATTTTTTACCTCCGACGCCTCACATATTCGCGCAAATTTTTCGTCTAAAGCGGTAGGCGTTTATGGTAACGCTCAAAAGTATCTCTTAATTCAATGCGTAGAAATGATAAAGACTATTTCAGAAATGGAGACTTAAATGTCGTCAGCATCTGAATCAAACCCGGAATTCATACTCGTATCCATTCCCGAATCGAATCCTGTATCAACCGCCGCAACACCGGAATCGTAAGATGATTCGTAAGTTCCGCCCGTTTGAACGACGGAAGAAGGATCAAAAACCGCCACGTCCCCGCCGTGTTCGCCCAAATCGCCGAAATGGTCAGCCGATTCCTGGTGTTCGGCAGAGGATGCGGCATAAGTCTCGGCTTTCTCAAAATCGCCGTCGGCTGCATAAGCAGCGGCGTTCTGCGCGTAATAATCGGCTTGTTTTTCTTCGTGAACCGCCCAATCCATATTGTATTTTTCGGCGTCGGCTTGTCCGGTGTGGTCGTCGCCGCCGACTGAAGAATCAGCTTCGTAAGTCGCATAAGCAGAGTTGTCGGCAGCCGTGCGCGCCGCTTCGTAATCGCCCTGTTGCGCGTATGTCGCCTGCTGTTCGTTATAATGTTCGGCTTGTTCCTGTTTGTCGGCGGCGAACGTCAAATCCGCCGCGTCGTATAGGCTCAGCATACTATCTTCGCCCGCTTCCCACGATTCGTTTTCCGCGGTTTCGCGCGCTTCGGCGGCAGCGGCGTAATCGCCGGAAGCGACGAATTCGTCAGCCGCGGCTTGGGCTTCGACGGCGGCGTCCGTATGCGCTTGCCGCTCCAGCGTTTCGGCATCTGCGGAATCGGTAGAATCAGCGGCGCTTGCCGCAGAGTAATCGGCGGCGGCAAACGAAGAGTCAAGCGGAGAATCAAACGGCACGCTTGAAACGGGCATTGCCAAATAAGGCGTGTCGGCAATTCCAAACGAAGAATCAAGCGGCGCGTCGGCAACATTAATTTCGGCAACATCAAAAGACGCGATAGTCGGCGCTAACATTTCATCTCCGAACGTGAAATCCGCGCCGCTTGTTTGGTATTCCGATTCGCTTTCGACAATCTCGAATTCCGTATTATCAAAACCACCGTCGGACGAGATTGTATTGTCATCTGAATTATCGCCGATTTCGACGCCGAACACCGCTTCGATAACTTCTTCGACGAGCGATTCGTCTTCTTCGACCGCGAAAGTGCCGTCTTCGTTGACGACGATTTCAGTAACGGTTTCCGTCCCGTCGGAAGCGGTTTCGGTTGTCATAGTCATATCTTTAATCGCCATAATTCAAATTCTCCTCGTTTTGTTTCGGCTTCTGAGCGTTCGTAGTCTTTTCCGCCGCTTTATTCTTCTTTTTGAGACGGGTTATTTTTCCGCATTTTGCGTTCGGACATTTGACCGGCAACTCGGTTTTGCCTGCCAGAGCCTTTTGCGGAATTTGCATCGGAGTTTGGCAACTCGCGCATTTTAAGCGAATATCGTCCGACTGCGCGGCAATTTTTGCGGGCTGCGCCGCCGACAATTTCGGCGCGGTTTGTCCGATTGAGTCCATAATCATTTTGCGCCAATAGTGCAGTTCGGGGCTTTTCGCAAATTCAGTCAATAATTTCAGACGCGGCGTGATATATGGAGTCGAAGTCGTCGTCAATTCAGAAAGTTTTGAATAACCGTCGTCATCAGCTGCCTGCTGTTCGAGCCACGCCTCGATATTGATTTGCCGATACATCGCCGAAGATTTAAGCGACCACGAAAGCAGCACGCGCCGCGCTACTTCTTCATCGCCGACGGTCAATAAACCCGCGCGGTCGGCGGTGATTTCCGCTTGCCGCGCCCAAGCCAGCAGCGGAACTTCGACGGCGCTCTCGATTAAAGCCGTCGGGTTGAGTATCGCGTTGAAAATGCCGCCCGCCATCATACCTTTGCCCGGACCCTGCTCGCCGAGAAAAAACCGGATGACCGTTTTCCAAAGCGCGTGTCCGGCGCGGCAATGTCCCATCTCGCGCGCCAGCAGAAACAGCATATCCGCGCCTTGAAAACTGCCCGCCAGCGCCGAACCGATGACGACGAAAGAATCTTTATCGCTGCCGAAAGTCAGACAATCCCAGGCGCGCTCGCCGGACAGGTAAACGTCCGGCATATGCGACATTCCCAAGATGCGCGCCGCCCGAACCGCTTGCCCGTAAATGTGCGGCAGTTGTTTTTCTCCGAGCAGAACTCCGTTAAAGGTTACTTCTATCCAGCGACGCCCGACTTTTTCGGAAACGGCGCGCGCCGCCGCGTTCAGAGCTTTCATCGAACGCAGGGCAGACATCGCCTTGCCGTCCGCCGCCCATTCAAACGCCGCCGAATCAATCTGATAGCCCGGAACGAGCGGTCGCAGCCAACCGCATTCTTTGCAGATAATAATTTTTTCGTTCAATCCCTGTCCGTCTCCGCCGCAGATATAACATTGCGGCGTCTGTATCATTTGCGGCTGCGGCTGAATAAACGGCGCTTGCTGCGTCGGCGACGGACGGTAATTTTGGTTGTAGCGCGGCGGATTATGCGATTGCGGAAGTTGAAAATTTTGATTCGGGAAATTTTGCTGCCGGTAATTTTGCTGCTGGTTATTCGGGTTATCCGGCTGTTGAAAATCTTGATTATTTTGCTGCTGATACGGGGGAACGGACGGAACATTTAGAGCCGTTCCGCAATGAATACAAAATCTCGAACCGGACACTTTCTGTCGATGTCCGTTTCGGCAGACGACCGGCGTTTTATTTTGCTCGACCATAAATTCAAATGTTTTAATCGCCTTAATAGTAATAAGGGTTTGAAGCCGCCGCCATAGAAATTACCGCCCATAATAAAAATCCGAGGACTTGGACGATAGTTATTATCATGCCGCCCCACAAACCGATTTGCGCGAATTTCATCCCGTTTTGCGGAGATTGTCCCTGCTTTATCGCATTGATTTCTATCCAGCCGACAATCATCGCCGGAATGCTCGTCAACGGTCCGCAGCAAACTAGTCCGGCGAACGCCAAACCGCAGGCGGTTATCGCCCGCTGGCTCGCTTCACCCGAAGACATCGCCGGCTGAGCGAAATTTTGCTGCACCTGCTGCCCGCCGAAATTTGGTTGATTCGTTTGTTGAGCGGCTTGCCGATTGCCGCCGGGTTGAGCGCCTGGAAGCGGCGAAGCGCAGTTGCGGCAAAACGACGCTTCCGGCGGATTCGACTGCTGACAGTTTTGACAGAATTTATTCATAAGATTGAATCCGCCTTTTTTTCTCTTGTGAACTTAAGGCGGGAAAACACATTAAAATCAGACAAAAAAAAGTTTTATCGATTTGACCGTTTTAAGTTATACTGGCTCAAAAACTTTATGGCTCAAGAGATAACTTGGCTTCTACAGGAATGGAAGAACGGTGACGGAACGGCGGTTGACCGTTTGTTTCCGCTGGTTTACGACGAGCTGAAACGACAGGCGAGAAATTATTTGAACAAGGAGCGCGCCAACCACACGCTCCAGCCGACGGCGCTCGTTCACGAAGTTTATCTGCGGCTCGTCAAGCTCAACCAGATGAAATGGGAAGACCGGGCGCATTTTTACGCGATTTCGGCGACGACGATGCGCCGCATTCTGGTTGACCACGCGCGCGAAATCGCTGCCGATAAACGCGGCGGCGCGATGCAGCGCATCACGCTGGAAAACCTCTACACTTCCAATGAAAAAAAAGCGACCGATTTGCTTGAACTGGATGAAGCGCTGACTAAACTGGCGGAAATCGAAGAACGTAAAGCACAGGTGGTTGAAATGAATTTCTTCGGCGGCTTGAATCAAAAAGAGATTGCCGAGGTTTTGCAGGTTACGGAAAAAACCGTCCAGCGTGATTGGCAGTTTGCCAAACTTTGGCTCTACCGCGAACTCAAGCAAAAAGCGTCCGAAAAATAAGCCGCGTTAAAATGTCTTTTTTTGTCCGCCGAATCCGCTTTAGTTATCAAAGTCGTGAAACCGGAAGACTGGCAAAAATTTAATGAAATAGTTCTTGACGCCCTCGCCCTCGACCGCGCCGTGCGCGAGAAGTTCGTCGAAGACGCCTGCGCCGGTTCGCCGGAGATGAGGATTGAAGCCAAGTCACTGCTCAAAGGCGAACTTGGAGCCGATAATTTTTTTGAATCTCCGGCGGCAATCAGCTACGCCGGTTTTTTCGGAAAAGACGAAGAACCCGAAGCGCTCGTCGGGCAGAAGATCGGAAATTACCAAATCGAGCGCGAAATCGGCGGCGGCGGAATGGGCGCGGTTTATCTGGCGACCAGAACGGACGGAAAATTCGCGCAGCGCGTCGCCGTCAAAATGCTCAGACGCGAATTCAATGTCGGAAAAATCCGCCGCCGTTTTAACGTCGAAAAAGAAATTCAGGCGAAACTTTCGCATCCGAATATCGCCCGTTTGATTGATGCCGGAATGACCGGCGACGGCGTTCCGTATCTTGTAATGGAGTATATCGAAGGCGAGCCGATTGATGTGTTTTGCCGCGAAAACGCTCTCGCTTTGAACGAGCGTTTGAAACTTTTCAACCGGATTTGCGACGCGGTTACATTCGCTCATCGCAATTTAATTATTCACCGCGATTTAAAGCCGTCCAACATTCTGGTTACCAAAGACGGTAAACCGAAACTGCTCGATTTCGGCATTTCAAAACTGCTCGACGCGCAGGCGACAAGCGACGAACACACGACGACGCTGCTCGGCGCAATGACGCCGCAGTATGCCAGTCCCGAACAAATTAGAGGCGCGAGCATTACTACCGCGACGGACATTTACAGTCTGGGCGTGATTTTATTTAAAATTCTCACCGACAATTTCCCGTATGATTTTAAAAATAAAACTAACGGAAATCTTCTTAAAACGATAACCGATACCGAAGCGATTTCGCCGAGCGCAGCAGTGATTGAGGCGGCGCGGCGCGGCGACGCGGCGGATGAATTGTATGACAGCCGGAAAATCTCCGCCTCTCCGTCGCATCAAGTATCCGCGTCGGAGCTGCGCGGAGATTTGGACAATATCATCTTAAAGTCGCTCTCGAAAGAACCCGAAAGGCGTTACCAAACCGTCGAGCATTTTTCCGCCGACATCTGGCGATTTATCGATGGGCTGCCGGTTCAGGCGCGTCCAAACACTTTTTCATACCGCGCGAGCAAATTCTACGGGCGCAACAAAGTTCCGGTCTTAGCGGCGGCTTTGATTTTAATTAGTTTATTTGTGGGATTCGCCGTCGCCGTTTCACAGGCGAATGCCGCCCGAACGCAGGCGCGCATAGCGTCCGAAGCGCGAGCCGTAGCCGAAATCGAAACCGAACACGCGAAATCCGAGCAAGACAAGGCGCGGGCGGAAGAAGAAAAAGCCAAAAAAATCAGCCGGTTTATGTCGAAGGTCATTTCCTACGCCAATCCCGCGTGGTATGCCGAAGGCGGGAGATTCGAGGGCGAAGTTAAACTGATTGACGTATTGGACGATTTAGGCGAAAAAATCGACCGCGAATTTGCCGGTCAGCCCGACATTCAATCGGAGCTTCATCACAAATTCACCGAAGTTTATAATTTTTACAAAACGGGCGCGCGTGCCGAAGGCGCGAGAGTAAAAGGACTTTATCACGCGAAACGCGCTCTCGAACTTCGCAAACAACACTACGGCGAGCATCACGAATTAGTCGCTAAGGATATGTTTTATTTAGTCAACGCGGGCGCGGTGGAAAGCGGCGAAGCGAATGATGAAAAATTTGCCAAAACTCTGGCGACGGCGATTCAAATGATGCGCGAAACAAATCCGAAAAACTTGAACCTGCCGTATATGCTGTCGGCTTATGCAAACCGTCTGACCGTCTCCGACGTTGAGCCGTATCGTGAAACCTATTTAAAATTGGGAATATCGCCGCCGACCGATGTCGAGAAATTCAACGAAACTTATCGCCGGGCGGCAATACCGCCGACCGGCGAAGACAAATATCAATTAGCCGAAAGATATTACAAGGAAGCGCTGCTTATTTATTGGGAGCATTACAAAAAACTTAACTACGCAATCGTTCTGGACGAATGCAATCTTGCCTTTGTCCTCATCAAGCAAAATAAGCGCGCCGAATTCGAGGAGCATTACCAAATCTGCAAACAAAACTGGGGAAATTATCCGTCCGACCCGGCAAATCCAAAAAGCGTTTTAGATTTTATTGAAGAAGTTTTGGCGTCAGGCAATCGTTAATTTTACGAATGGCAAATGAACTTTCAGCGTAACAGTTGGAAATCAGGGCGGGTGTTCGGGCGGAAAATCAAAAGATAAAGGCGAGGTTAAAATGATGCCGAACAGTATTAATAAATTTAGCAGAGCCGCGCTCTTCCTCGTTTTAATCACTATTTTTACGCTGTCGGCTTGCAGCGATTCGTGCAGTTCTAATCGAGCGCCAAACGCGAATGCGAATACGAAAAACAACTCGGTTTTGACCAACGTTAAAAACGAAAATTATTCGACGAACACCAAAGCGGCAAATATCGAAAGGAAAAAGCCGAACGATTCGCCAAGAATAAATAATGAAAATTACCCGACCGATTCCGGCGCGTTGAATAAACCGGACGGAATGCCGAACGCTCCGGTTATTCAAAGCGACAATAACTCTTATAATTTCGACCCGCCGAATGAACCGGAGAGAATGCCGAACGCGCCGGTTTTTAAGAATAAAAGTTATTCAGCCGAAACCGATACGCCAATTGAAAGAGAAAGCAAACCGAATTCTCCGGTGATGCTCGATTTGGAAGTTGCTGTTGACCGCTGGAGCGAATCCGAAGCGGCAAGTTACGGTTTAAGAATGACCTTGATATCTTTGTGGAGACGCAGGAATCCGACCGTTAAATATTATCCGGTCGGAATAGATACGTTGACGGCGAAGATAAAGGAACGTCCGGCATTCGTCAATTGCCAGCGCGCCAGACAGCTTAGCCGCACTATGTTTCACGACGAAGGCATCAGAACCGTCGGGCATTTATACGATTATTTAGAACCGTGCGGCGGCTATTAAATTTTAAATGATTGAAGAAAATTTTAATATAAAAGAAAATGTTTTGCGGCAGCGATTCAATCGGCTGCGATTCAACTGCCTGCTGTTGCTGGCGGCGCTGACATTTACCTTTTTTTCTGCGGCAAAGGCTCAGGAAATCGCATCGGTCAGTCTCGGATTCGACAACAAACAATTAAGAATTTCATTAAATCCGCTGCAAGCCATCGACCGAAATCAGACGCTTCTGCTGTCGAATATTTTAAATTACGCTTTATACGAAATCGAATTTCCCGATGAACCGGCAAAGATGCGGGGCGTCGAGAAAAAGATTTTTGCCGGCGCGCCCGATTGCGAATTCGACTGCTCAAGAATAAAAATTCCTCTTACCGAACCGCTCGGCTACGACAAAACTTATATGCTCAAGGTGTCGGGATTAACGCTCGATAAAAAAGCCGTTCGTCCGCTTCGGTTTGAAGTCAAAAACGCAGCCGTAATAACAGCTTCGCTCGATAATTCGCGCAAAAAAATTCGTGTTCGGGCGATTGTTCCGGTCGAGGAAGCGAGTAAAAATTTAATCGTCAAAGAAACGATTTTAAAAATCTCCGACGCGGGCGACAAAGTGGCGGCGGCAGTTAAGGAAAATACGGGAAAAGTTATCGACAGCTCGGCAAATAACGAGCTGACGATTGAATTAGACAAAAAACTATCAGAAAACGGCACTTATTATTTGAATATCGAGAACGATTTGACCGACGGAAAAAACGTCGAAATCAAAGCTGCCGGAAAAATTAAAATCGCCGGTCTGCCCGCCGCGCCGACCGCCATTCCGATCGACATAAAAATTTCGACTTCGATAGCGAACGGGCAAAAACCGTATTTCGATTTGACGGCAAATTTCGGACTTCCCGAACCGTGGAACCCTGACGGCGCGGGCAAATGGTATATCGAGCCGAAACTGACGGCGGACATCGGACTCGGGCAGACTAAAACAAAAAATTCGATTATTTTAAACGTTCCCTTTAAACGCGATTTGAGACTTGCCGGAAATGAAAACGGCGAGCGCATACCTGAACTCAATTTCAAAAACGGCGAGGTCGCCAAAATCCCGAATTATTACGGCTGGCGGCGGACGCCCTGGCACAGACTAACATCCGTCGAATTCAGAATCGGTCCGAAGATTGAAGCCGACCGTCGTTTCGCCAGAATCAATACTATCGGCTCGGTTCGCTTCGATTTCAATTTCTCGCGCTGGCAGTCATCGATTGCCGAACGCCGCGAGTATTTAAACGATGATTTAGGAAAAGAGCGCGCCGACCAGGTGTTTTTAAACAGAGGATTCAGATTGGTTCCCTTTCTAAACTTCGATTTCGGCAGAAAAATAACCGCCGAAGTCGTTGAAAACAAAAAGAAACGGCTGAGACTTTTGATTCCGCAATATACAATCGCCCGCGCCCGGTTCGGTTTTATAAATCTTTATGAATGGTATCTCGGTTCGTTTCCGATGACCTTGACGATTGAGGAAAATTTCCAATATTTGTTCAAGAAAGAAGTTGTCGGAACGGTAACCGCCGACGGCGTGGATTTGCGCGGCATACGCGGATTTCATCATCAAGGCAGAGCGTCAATCGACGTATTTTTAGACCGCGCAAAACGCTATAGCTTCAACGTTACTTATGAAAACGGCAGAACCTCGCCGAATTTCGAGTATCTGAACAAGGTAACTACCGGATTCAGACTTTTATACTAAACGAAATACAGAAATTAAAAACCAATTCAACGCGATTTGAAGTTTGTCGCAAGCTCCGGCTGAATTGTAAATTTCTACAAAAACAAATTACAAGTCAGAATCTTTTAAATGTCTTTTTTTAGCGATTGAATCCGCCTTAGTCTTTAGAGTTATGAACACTAAGGACTGGCAAAAAGTTAATGAAATAGTTCTCGACGCGCTGGAATTAGACCGCGCCCGCCGTTCGGAATTTATCGAAAATCGTTGCTCCGACCTAACCGAAATTCGACGCGAAGTCGAGTCTTTGCTCGAAGGTGAACCGGAAGTCGCCGCGCAAGACTTCTTCGGCTCATCGGCGGTCGTCAATTACGCGAGTTTTTTCAACGACGAAGAAGCCCCAGATGCAGTCGCAGGTCAGGAAATCGGCAATTACCGCATCGAGCGTGAAATCGGGCGCGGCGGAATGGGCGCGGTTTACCTGGGGACGCGCGCCGACGGAAAATTCGAGCAGTATGTCGCTTTAAAATTGCTGAAACGCGAACTCAACACAAAAGATTTTCGTCGCCGCTTTCGTCACGAACGTCAAATTCTGGCGACGCTCCAGCATCCGAATATCGCTCGCCTGCTCGATGCCGGAACCAGCCGCGACAACGTTCCGTTTTTGGCGATGGAATACGTCGAAGGCTTGCCGATTGACGTTTTCTGCAACCGGCGAAATTATGATTTGAAACAACGTCTCGAACTGTTTCGCGGCGTGTGCGAAGCGGTTGCCTTCGCGCATCGCAACTTAATCGTCCACCGCGATTTGAAGCCGTCGAATATTTTAGTGACGGACGACGGAATACCGAAGCTGCTTGATTTTGGTATCGCCAAACTTCTGACTCACGAATTTGAAGCCGACAGCGAACACACAATAACCCGGCTCGGCGCGATGACTCCGTCGTATGCTTCGCCCGAACAATTGAAAATGGAAAGCGTTTCGACCGCGACGGACGTTTACAGCCTGGGCGTGATTCTCTATGAATTGTTATCCGGCAATCGTCCGTTTGAAGCGATTGAAGGAAACTGGCAGCAAGTCATCAAAGCGGTTTGCGAAACCGAGCCGCCGCCGCCCTCGTTAGTCGTCAAATCAATTTCCGCCGATGGAAAAAGAACGAGCAACGACACAACGACGCTGATAGATAACCGGATTGCAAGCCGTTATCCGAGCGTTGCGAAAGCCGAAAATAAAACAGCGGTTAATAAACCGGCGCATACCAGCCCGCAGTTCGTCTTTTCAAATCCGCAACAGCTCAAAGGCGATTTGGATAACATTATTCTCAAAGCGCTCAAGAAAGAACCTGACCGACGGTATTCGACGGTCGAATTTTTTTCCGAAGACATCCGGCGGCATTTGGAAGGGCTGCCCGTCGCGGCGCGTCCCGACACTTTTTCTTATCGAGCGGAAAAATTCGTCAAACGCAACCGCGCCGGCGTTTTTGCGGGAGCATTGGTTTTGCTGGCGATAATCGGCGGCGTGACTACAACTTTGTGGCAGGCGAGAATCGCCCGAGCCGAACGAACGAAAGCTGAAAAGCGTTTTAACGATGTCCGAACGCTGGCAAACTCTTTCCTGTTTGAATTCAGCCCGCTCATCGAAAATCTACCCGGTTCAATGCCTGCCCGTAAACTGCTGGTCGAACGGGCGTTGGAATATCTCGATAACTTGTCGCGGGAAGCGAGCGGCGATTTGCAATTGCAGAGCAAGCTTGCCAGGGCTTACGAAAAAGTCGGCGACGTGCAGGGAAATCCCGAAACACCGAATGTTGGCGATTTGAAAGGAGCATTACATAGTTACGAAAAAGCGCAGACGATTCGCCGCAAATTATTGGAAGCCGAGCCGAATAATTTAGAGTTGGACGGCGATTTAGCGAGCAATCTCGAAGTCGCGGCAAACATCAATCTGAACGGCGGCGAATACGACAAAGCGGGAGCAAGTTTAGCCGAAGCGGTTGCCTTGCGCGAGAAAGTCATCGCGCAAAAACCGCAGGATTTTGCCGCCCGCAGCAATTTGGCAAAGGCTTTGCGAACCAGCGGTCACGTTCCGTTTTACGGTGACGAATACAAAAAAGCCAAAGATTTTTATCAGCGTTCGATGATAATTTTCGCCGATTTGAATAAAGAATCTCCCGACGATTCGTTCATCGGTTATCAGTATGCGAACACTTTTATCGATGTCGGCGATTCTTTCGGGTATACGGACGAGATACCGCAAGCAGAGGAAAATATCCAGAAAGGGTTGGATTTGCTGATTGCTCTGCGCGAAAAGCATCCGAACGATAACCGGGTTCGGCGCGCATTGATGGTTGCTTATATGAAAAGAGGCGAGTATTACAGAGACGCCGGAGACTACAAGAATAGTCTGGTCAAATATGACGAGGCTTTGGAAATAGCGCAGGACGCGCTCGAAATTGATCCCGGAAATTTCCAGGCTAAACGCGATGTCGTGATTGTCAATAAACAGCGCGCCGTGACGCTCGATATGGCGGACAAAACAAAAGAGGCTTTGGAAAGTTTTGCGAGCGCGATTGAGATTTCCGAACAGCTTAAAAAAGAAGACCCGAACAACATCGTCATCGTCTATGACATAGCCGGTTCGTATTTTCAAATGGGCGAAACTCAATACGGCGCGGGCGATTACCAATCAGCTCTCGCGACCGCGCAAAAGGCGATGGACAACTGTCTGGAGATTTTGGAGAAAAATCCCGCGCATACCCAATCAATCAGAGTTACGGCGCGCGCTCAGCATCTCAAAGGCAAAAGCTATGCGGCGCTTGCCGAAAAAAGCGGCGGAACGGAATTATGGCAAAAATCTCTGGAAAATTACCGCGCCGGTTTGGAGATTTACAATAAATTTAAAGCCGAGGGTAAATCAGCCGGATATGACGGTAAAACGATTGCCGAGTTAGAAACGGAAATCGCCAAAATACAAAGCAAGATTGATAAAAAGTAATCGAGACTGATATATAAAACTCGCCTTTGTGTCTAAAGTCGGTTCTGTTTCATTTATGACCTGTTTTCTTCACGGTTTCCGCTTTACTAATCGAAGAAAATTTTGAGATTAATTTCTTTAAGGAGTCGGATTGTGAAAATTTCCATCTTGATATTTGTTCTAATTGTATTCAGCAGTCTTATTTCAGGATGCAGTGACAATAAATTTGTTGGCAATGAAATAACGAAAGGCGGAAGCTGTGATTACGAATCATACAGCGGTGTTTTGACGATAGAAGAAGTTCGATTCAATCGAGAGGCTTCTACGGCAAAAGTATATTCCGTTGACTATGAATTTGAAGCTGACAGTTTAAACGCTCCGGCGTTTATTAAACCGGCACGTGAAAAAACGGAACTGACTAAAGGGCAGATTTTAAAGGGAGAAGTTAAGCCCGGCAAACAGTTTCGCGCCAAGGTTAAATACATAGTAAACGGAACGTGCGCTCCCGGTCCTTATCTGGATGATTTTGAAGAATGGCAATAGTTCATCCGTGCTGTCAGGATGTCTGTAAACTACTGTTTTTGGGAATTAAAAAGTAAGCGAGAGTTCCGGAAAAGTTTTTGTTTCGCTCGCTTCAAAAACGACTCAACAAAAATAATTTAGTTAAGTAATCGGACAGAATAGATTTATAGATGTTTGAATTTTCTGTATTATTCTTTCGTGGAAAAGAAATTTGTTGAACTTAATGAAGTTGAGAAAACAACTTTACGCGAAGGCATGAAAAATCATCA
>MWVV01000262.1_pt1 | contig 19064 bp, 18 predicted proteins | sample 1047281 | NCBI WGS metagenome assembly MWVV01 (sample SAMN06349986, study PRJNA376086) | soil metagenome | isolation source: PT-2 sample Antarctic (ecotone) soil | place: Antarctica | collected 2015-01-13 | reverse complement strand
ACCAAATCTGATATTGCCCAAAGGCAGACCAAGGAGCAGGAAGAATGGAAAGCCCGCGGAATTTCGGGCAGGGTCGCTTCGGTTAACCCCCAAACAAATGAAATTACGGTTTCCGTGCGCGGTAAATTTTATAAAAGTATTCAAGACTGCGTCAGTTTCGCTGCCAAGTCCAAGAAGCACCAGCAAAAATAAAGTCGCACAGACGAATAAGGCGTTAAACCTTTCTTTCGGATGCCGCAGACCGTTTACCTTGCTTTCGGCATTTGTTACGACAACTTTGGTAAAATTTGCGGGAAGTTCAATTCCCTTCCCGTTTTCCAAAGCAAAATCCAGAGCGCAAAGTATTTTCTTTTGTTCGTTAAGCTCTGCCGAACAAGGCGCGCAATGCGCAAAATGCACTTCCAAAGCAAGTTCTTCACTCGCGCGTAGCTCGCCGTCAATATAGGCGGCAATGTCGCTTCGCGGACAAACTTTTTCGGTTGTAGCAATTTGAAAATTCATTTTTTGAATCGGTTATTTCAAAAACTTAATTGTCAAAGGATATTCCCAAAGCTCGCCGTTATTAGCCTTAATACCGCCGATAATTGGAAAGACAACGCCCATAATTCCAAGCGCGATAAAACCCAAAAACCCTATTAAAACAAATGCTAAAACAAAACTTACGGCAAAATAAATCAAACAAGAAATCAACCAGTTGGCAACCATTTTGCCGTGCGCGTCAAGAGCGGGCATTTCGTCTTTTTTGACTTGCCAAATAACTATCGGCGCAACAACGCCTGCGAAAGGAATTATGAAATTCAAAAGCTGAGATAAATGCAAAAACAAACCCGTTTGTTTTTGTTCAACCGTTTGCAGATTCATCTGCGGCTGATACTGCATACTGTTCATCTTTCTTCTCCTTAAATTCCTGTAAATCCACGTTCGACAAACATTTCGCGCATCATTTCACGCGCCCTGAATAAGCGATTTTTTACCGTCCCGAGCGGCAGGTTTGTAACTTCGGCAATTTCGTCATAGCTCAAATCCTGCGCGTGGCGTAACAAAATTAACTCTCTGTAAACTACCGGAAGACATTTCACAACAATTTCAATTTCCTTGCGCCATTCGCTTCTTTCACGTTCCTGTTCGGGCGTCGGGTGCGGGCTTTCAATCTGTAATTGATAAGTTCCGTCAGCGTTTTCCGTTTCAAGACTTTGCTGATTAACAGAATTTCGGCGGATGTAATCAATTGCAGCGTTATGCGCGATGCGGTAAAGCCACGTCGAAAATTTATAGTCGGAACTGTAACGGGAAAGCGAATTGTAAACCTTGATAAAAACTTCCTGAGTTACGTCGAGCGAGGCATCATAATTATTTAATATCCGGTAAACGTATCCGGTAATCGGGCGTTGATAACGGCGGACAAGTTCTTCAAACGAATCTTCTCGTCCACGAATTGATATCGCAATCAATTCACCGTCAGTCAAATTTTGAATATTTTCCGTCGCTGCGGCTTGTCTTATCATGATGCAAAGTTTATACGAAGGAATTTGAAACTTGGTTTCAAAATAGTTCAAAACTCAAGGTTGGAATGAGATAAACGTTGAAACCCGAACAGTGAATCTTTAGCTTTGAACTTTAAACTTTGAATTGTCTTAATTACTTCCAACCTAAACTTGCTAAACCTGCCGGAGCGGCAATATCATCGAAATCCAAAGTTTGAACGGGCATATTTAGCCCGACATCTTCGGGGCGTAAGATGCTCAAGGTTTTTCCGAGCGCTTCGGCGGCTATTTCTTTTAATCGGACGGAGGTGAAATTTTTTCCAACGACAAGGAGTTTCTCCAAAAACTTTTCGCTTGCGTCATCGCCAAAACGGTCGCGGTAGAACATTAAAAGACGATAAATTTCATCGTCGGTTTCGTTTTCCGTGCAGGTTACCGAGCGCACGACCGTTGGTTCGGCGCCGCGCAGAAGGAGCGCTGTAAAACCGTCGGGTTGCGAGCTAATCAAAAGCGAGTCGGCTCCTTTTTTCCCATCAATCAGCCAATTTGCTTCACTGACGGCACGCGGCAAAATCAGACCCGCGCGCCAACCGAGACTTTCAAATAAGGTTTCATACTCGTTTATAACGCTGAGTTTAACCGCAGTTGCAAAATAACGCGATTTTCCCGCGATGTCGGAGGCAATTTTTTGACGTGAGATTCGCAGTTCACCTGAAGGCGCGCCAAAAGTGTTTTCGGCTTTCCAATCCAAAACTTCACTTAGTTCTTCTTTCGAGACAGGTTCGTTTTCCAGCGTTAAAATCGCGGTTCGCGCCGTGTTGCTGGGCAAAGAAACCGACCAGCGTTTTTGCCGTTTGAGACCAGCTGTAGTTATAACTTCGTCGAGCAAAACCAGCATTTCTTCACGGCTGGAAATATTTTGTTCGGTAAAACTTGGCGTGAGAAGATGTTCGGGTAAAAGACTGGTTGCGGCTTGTTTGACGCCAAAAACGCCCTTGCCTTCTTTTTGCAGAGCAAGAGCCGTAACGCTTTCTTTTTCCAAACCGAGCGCGGCTTTCGGATAATTTGGTTGAGTTAAATTTTCAAACATTTTCTTTATAGAGGTTGGAGGTCAGAGGTTAGAGATTAATAAACTCATCGGTTGACACTAGCCTCTAACCTCTAACATCTAACGTCTGTTTAATAATCTTCGTATTTTTTTCCGTCTCCGTCTTCGCCCTCGGCGGTACTCTTTACATCTTTCAATCCTTGCTCGGCGTCGGGAGAATTCGTATCTTCACCTTGAATTTCCTTCCATTCGGCTTTTTCGATAATCGGGTCAATTGGTTTTTCACGCAGATAACCGCCTGTTACTAAATCGTCCAGCGATTGCGGCAATTTACCTTTGTCGGCGCCGTATTGGTCAATACTGCGGCGCATTGTATCGAGATTTTGTTGTAAGACGGCTTCGCGGGCTTGCTGCACACTTTTCTGGTAAGTAGGCAAAGCAACAGATAGCAAAATTATCAAAATAAACATTACTATCATTAATTCCAAAAGCGTAAAACCGGCTTGGATTTGCGTTTTGCGTTTTGTGATTTGCGATCGGTCTTCGGTTTTTGGTCTTTGGTTTCTCACTGACCAACCACCACCAACCACTGACCACTTTCTTTTACCAATCACTGTATTTCTCCCCGTTTAAGGCTTCTGCTTCCGATGTAGAGCGCACGTCGAAAACATTGATCTCGTCCCAACTGCCGGAATCTGCCGTTTGATAAGAAGAGCGCAGTTGCCATACCGCTTTACCTGTCATCGGGTCAACCGGAAGCTCACGCAAATAAACTTTTGAAATTTCTTTTTCTTCGTTCAATTCGGTAGCATTTTTATCATCAAATGCTCCGTTTGTTTGAACATTTACTCCGCGCTGCCGAACTCTTACACCTTCAACCAAAATTTCCAAACTCGGCGGATAACGGTCAAGATTTTCAGTATCGAAAATCTTGCAATCATCAATGACAACGCGGCTGCGCGGATCGGCAGAAATGCTGTTGCCACCCATTCCTCCCGGCGGTCGCGGAATTGGATTCCCAGTAGTAACCGCTCCTTGCGGGCAAGCACCAACTGTATCTCGATGAAACTCGTCAATAGCGGCGCGAATTGTTCGCAGATTTTCCCGCAAATGCATTTCCTTTTGTCGCTTGACCGCGTTCTGAGAAAGCGGAATCGTTCCCATCACCAAAATTGCCAAAACGGTTAATGTAATGATGAGTTCGAGCAAAGTAAAACCAGCATTTAGGGATGAGGGATGAGGGATGAGGGATAAGATTTTCTCTCTTATCCCTTGTTTCTTGTCCCTTATCCTTATCATTGAACTTTGAACTTTGAACTTTGAACTCATTAAAACCTCATCACAAAGTTCTTGCCGTCGGCGGTCAATACATTCAAAATATCTTTATCAAAAGCAATTTCGGGTTTGCCGTCGGTTAGCGCTTCAATTTCGATATACGCTAAGATGCCCGAACTGTTTTCGGAAATATCTTTCGGCGAAGTTAACGAAACGAACATTTTACCGCTTTGGTTTAAGAAGGGCATAACCTGTTTTTGAGCGAGGCTCGCGCCGAAAACATCGCCGAAATAAACATTTCGGACAGCCAAATTTTTCTGGTTAAACTGCAACCCTAAAACAGCCGAGCGAAACGCTGTTCCGCTTTTTACCATCACGGCAATTTTTGTTTTTTCACCCGCTTTCATTACAGTCAATGTCGGTAAAAATTGTAATTCTGCGGTTGGAGCATTGGGTTGCGCGGTTTCTTCCGCCACTTTGAGCGAAGTTTCTCGCGTTTCAACTTTGTTTGTCGCAGAATTAACTGTCGGCGTAATTTGCAAAGTCTTAACGCTCGCATCTATCGGACGCAGACTAGCAACTACTGTTGTAGTTTGATTTTCTGCTTTATTTTCGATGGTGTTTCCCTTATTTTGCGTATTTTCCGGCTGAGTTACATTTGAAGCATTAGTTTGCGTTGAACTTGATTTTACATACGCTGGCGCTTCAGGTTGCTGGTCGGGCAATTGCACTTGAGCGACGGTGGGAAGTCTGCGGGCGGCGGCAAGCTGTTCTTCGACTTCTTCCTGAATAATCATCGCTTCCAAAGAGCCGCTCGTCGGGACGGCTATACTTCCCGTCGGACGCTCGATTAAATCTTCGGGCAAAATCGCCGGCGCGCGGATAACCCGCGGCGTAACGGCAATAACTACGTCAACCTGCCGATTGCTTTTTGTCGGAGCAGTAAAAAGTCTGCCGATAATTGGAATCAAACCGAGAAGCGGCAAGCCTTCGCGCCCGTTGCTTTCGATGCCTTGCGCGACGCTCGCCAGAAGCAGCGTTTTGTTATTCTGTACACGCGCCGTTCCTTTAATTGTTCGCTCGGTAAAAGTCGGCGTGAGACTTGCATTCAGAACATCCTTCGATTCAATTTCCATTGAAACCTGCACGTCTTGGTTCGGAAAAACAATCGGTTTGAATTTCAGCGTCAAGCCGACTTGTTCATAACTGATAACTGAAGCGGCATTATTACCACCAAAATTACCCGGACCTTGTTGCCCTTGATTTCCGTAGCCGAGAAGTTGAGCGGTTTGCACCGGCACGCGCTGACCGATGCGAGCCGACGAATCTTCATTATTAAAGGCGTGAATTTGGGTCGAAGCAATCAATTTAGTATTATTCTTGCTTTGTAAAGCAACCAAATTAATTGCGGGAATAACCAAGCCGATGCCGAAAGCCTTCGGTATAATGCTGGCGACAGATCCCCTTTGACCATAAATATCGCTTCCGCCGAGTCCGATCACACCGCTGGTTGAACCGCCTAAATTCGATAATGAAGCGGAAGTACCGACTTGATTTCCAAATTTCAGTAAATCATCTTTTGAAACCTCAAAAATCTGCACGTCCATCACGACTTCGGCGCGGTCTTTATCAAGCGAATCAATCAATTTTCCTATTAAGCGAATATTTTCCGTCGTATCGCGCACTGTGATGCTGTTGGTAGACGGGTCTACTAAAGTAATTGTCGGCGCTCTGCCGGGCTGCGCCGGAATTGCCTGTTGAATTGTCGCTTTAATTTTCTCCGGGTCGGCATTCGCTAAATAAAATGTTCGTAAAACGAGTTGTTGAAAATTTTGACGGCGATTTTGAATGGCAACCAAAATCGTTCGCGGACCGACCTTCTGGAAAAACAAGCCTTCCTGCAAAAAGATATAATCGAGCGCTTTCGCCGGCGTTACATTTTTAAGCTCAATTTTAATTTTGCGGTCTTGCTGGCGGAAAGACTCCGAATCAAAAAGCACGTTCAAATCCAAATCTTTGGCTAATTCTTTGATGATAAACTGCAAATCAACACCGCCGGGAAACGGCACGTCGCGCAGTTTTTCGAGGCGTTGCGGAACTTGCACATCCTGCGGGAAATTCTGTTTTTGAAATCCGGTCTGGACAAGTTTTACCGTTCCGTCGGCATTTGGTTTTTCATCAGGTTTGCCGCCGTTTTCCAATCCTTGTTGCAAGCGCAGCATCCTTTCCATTTCCGATTTGGCAAGTTCATTGGTCGGGTCGTAAGCATAAGCCTTGCGGAAAGCCAGGTAAGCTCCGGGATAATCCTTCTCTGCGGAAAGAGAAGTTCCGCGCTTTATATACATCTGCGAAGCATTAAAAATCGAGCGTTGATAATGAAGGCGATATTCCGGGTTTTTCGGATTGTCAGTGATAGCAAGTGCAAATTGTTCAACTGCTTTGTCCCATTCCTCGGAAACTTCGTGTTTCATTCCCTGTTTGAAATGTTTATTCCCGTCGCCGGCTAATACGGCAATCGGCGAAAGCAACGAGAAAAGCAATAATAAACTAACTGAAAAACGGATGTAAGCAGAATTTTTCATAATTTTGGTTTCGAACTCAAATAATATTTTATTCGGATGCAAAAGTCTGGAGTCAAGTTTTATACACGCGGTTGTTAAAGCAAAGTTTCAAAAGTTTGGCTATAACAATTACGTAAGACATTTTCAACCGTTTTACAAGAAATTGCAAATTTTTAACGAATTTCTTCAACAAAGGTAACGCGATTTATCTCGTACAAAGTAGTCGCGCCGGAAAAAACCTTTTTAACGGCTGATTCGCGCAGGCTCGACAAGCCTTCCTTTTCCGCTTGTCGGCGGATTTCAGAACCTGGACGACGTTCGATAATCATTTCTCGAATGGCGTCTGACATATCGAGCAGTTCGTGAATCGCCGTTCTGCCGCGGTAACCCGTATGATTGCAGGCATCGCAGCCAACGTTCATATAAATCGTCTTGTTTTTAACTTCGTCGGAGTGCAAGCCGGAATCAAACAGTTCCTGCTCCGACGGTTTATACGGGCGCTTGCAGGTCGAACACAAAAGCCGCACAAGTCTTTGCGCCAAAACACAATTGAGTGCCGAAACAAAATTATATGGTTCGACACCCATATTGATAAATCGCCCGATAACGTCAATCACGTTATTGGCGTGGACGGTGGTAAAAACAAGGTGTCCGGTCAGCGCAGATTGAATGGCAATCTGCGCCGTTTCTTCATCGCGGATTTCTCCGACCATTATTTTGTCGGGGTCGTGGCGCAAAATTGAACGTAAACCACGGGCGAAAGTTAGACCTTTCTTTTCATTAACCGGAATCTGCATTATGCCCTGCAATTGATATTCAACCGGGTCTTCAATCGTAATAATTTTATCTTCGATGTTGCGAATTTCGTTGAGCGCGCCGTAGAGCGTAGTAGTTTTTCCCGAACCGGTCGGACCTGTTACCAAGACCATTCCGTAAGGCTCTTTGATATAAAGTCGGAAATGTTTTAAATCTTCTTCATCAAAACCGACGACTTCAAGACTTAAATTTTTGAATTCTTCCGAAATTTGTTCTTTGTCGAGAATACGAATAACGCAGTTTTCACCGTAAGCCGACGGCAGAATCGAGACGCGAAAGTCAACCGTTCTGCCTTTGTAACGAACGCGAAATCTGCCATCCTGCGGAATTCTGCGTTCGGCAATATCAAGCTCGCTCATTACCTTGATACGTGAAATCAAAGTTTGATGATAAACGATGTCAATCGGGTCAACTTTTTGATAAAGCGCGCCGTCAATGCGAAACTTGACGCTGACATCACGGTCGCCGGCTTCGATGTGAATATCCGAGGCGCGAGATTCCATCGCGTTATAAACAATCGTGTCAACCAATTTAATAATCGGCGACATTTCAGAATCCGAGGCGAGGCGATCTAAATCTAAAACTTCATCACCGTTTTCTGTTTCTTTAACGAGCGAGATTTTGAAGCCTGACGCTGCTTCCTGCAAAACTCTCTGCGTTGCATCGCCTTTTCTGAGAACCACATCAATCGCGCCGGCAGTCGCTACATACGGTACAATCCGCACATTTAAAACATTTTCAAGTTCATCAAGCCGCTCCAAATTCGTCGGGTCAGCCATTCCGACGTGCAGATTTCTGCCTTCGCGCCGGAGCGGAACAAATTGATTGCGCAGCATCAATTCAACCGGAATTCCAGCAAGTTCTTCGTAGCTAATCGGCGATTCCTTATCGGGCGGAAGCAAATCAATATACGGCAGGCGGTATCGCTGCGCCAACGCACGCGCTTCTTTTACTTCAGGCGGCTCTTTTTCCAAAAAATTTGTTGATTGGATTTTCGGTGAAGTTGTAATTGTTGCAGTGTTTCCGTTAGTTTTGCTATCCATTTTTCTTTAGTTAGTTGTTTCTAATTCGTTGTTCGTTGTTTTCCTTCTTACCATTCAGATTAAAAATTATCTCTTCCCGCTAAATGGTCCTGACGAAATTGTATTGATAATCGGTAAATAAATCGCCAGCAAAATCGTAATTACGATTCCAGCCATAAAGACTAAAATTACTGGTTCGAGAAGTGTGGTTAATTGTTCAAGGCGGACTTCAGATTCGGCGTCATAAAAATTTGCCACTTCATCGAGCATTTCGCGCAGACTGCCGGATTTTTCGCCGATTCCAATCATATCAAGCGCGAGTTCAGGCAGCCAGTTTGCTTTATCGAGCGCTTCGGTAAAACTTCTTCCTTCACGTATCATCGGCAAAACCGATTGGCTTCGACGACGAAGTTCAAGATTGGTAATCGCTTCGGACGCAATGTCCCAGGAATCGGGCAAAGTGATTCCGCCTGCCAAAAGAGTCGAAAGCGAACGTGCAAGCTGAGCCGTCGTCATTTGTTTAATAAGCGCGCCGACAATCGGTAGACTCAACAAAAACTTATGCAGAACGAGTTTGCCGCCGGGTGACCTAAGCCAAACAATCAAAGCAAAGACTAAAACCAAAACGAGCGGCAAAAGCCACCAGATATTGCCTGAAACAAAATTAGAAAATGTTAAAACAACAACCGTCACCGTCGGCAAACCTTGATTTGTGCTGAGACCTTTGAAAAGGTCGCTCATTCGCGGCACGATATAAAGCGTCAGAAACGCAACCATAAACGAAGCCGCCACAAGTAGAAATAAAGGATACGCAATTGCGCCGCGAAGTTTTCTGGCGACCGCCACGTTGCGTTTTAAATAATCAACATAACGCGCCAAAACGTCGTCCAAGGCACCGCTTCTTTCGCCCGCGAGAAGCGAAGCCGTATAAATTTTCGGGAACATTCCCTGCGCATCAAAGGCTTCCGAAAGCGGAACGCCGCTTTTAATTTTGTCTTCGACATCGGTTAAAACCGCTCGTAAACTTGAAGAACCCGAACGATTCTTTAAAAGATTGATTGATTGCAAAACAGGGATACCGGCTCGCAAAAGCGCGGAAAGCTGTTGGTTAAAAAGTAGAAAATCGCCCGCTTTGACCCGACTTTTTTTGCCCGCGCCGCCCATGTGCAAAACAGCCGAAAGCCCTTTTTCCGCGTTTGACACGGCAAAAACGCGAAAGCCTTCACCTTCAAGCTGAGACTTTGCTTCGCTCGCGGCGGCGGCTTCGACAATGCGAGTCATAATTTCGCCCGAAGGCGTTCCTAAACGACAGATAAATTCAGCCATATATCAGTTATCAGTTAGTAAGTTAACAGTTATCAATTTATCAAATTTTGGTTTTAATCAAAAAGTTTTTGGAGTTTATCGAGAAATAAAAAAGTTTGATGACTGCTACTTGATAACAGTTGACTGAATTATATCACGCAATTTATCAACAAAGGTTGCAGGCAAAATTTATTTAATAAACATTTTCTGCTAACACAACGATTTTTATTTTACTTACATCAAAAAAATATCTTGCAGAAACGAAGCCTGTTACATAGAATATAGACTTTGGGGGAAATAATGGCTGTGAAAGAATTTCAGAGTATCAGCCGCTTATGCGTCGTGCATCGGTGGAGTCTTTTAGTTTTAGTTTTCTTGTTCAGCACGATTGCTAATTTTGCCCAAAATCCGCAACCGACGCCGCCCATTCAAGAACCTGACGATAAACCGATTTCCGTTAAAACAGATCTCGTTACCTTAACTTTAACGGTTACCGATATGTATGGTCGCTACGTTTCGGGTTTAGACAAAAAAGCGTTTACTATTATCGATAATAACGAAGAACAGGAAATTACGTTTTTTAGCGATTCCGACGCGCCTGTTTCCATAGGTATTTTGTTTGACATTTCCGGCTCGATGAACGGAGAAAAAATCGGTAAGGCGCGAAACGCCTTGGAGCGGTTTATAAATACCAGCCATCCTTCTGATGAGTATTTTCTGGTTGCTTTTAATAAACGCGCCGAGCTTTTGCTTGACCGCTCGCGCGATGGTGAAGCGGTTTTGCGGAAACTTACATTAGTTACTCCGAAAGACAATACCGCGCTTTATGACGCCGTCTATCTCGGCGCGGAAAGAGTGTCGCGCGGAACTCATCAGAAAAAAGCGATTTTGATAATCAGCGACGGAATGGACAATGCCTCGCGTTATAATTTTGGCGAAGTCCGACGTTTAATGAAAGAATCGGACGTTACCATTTACGCTGTCGGAATTCTTGGCAGTGATTCAAGCAGTCCCGAAGGAATGATGGGTCAGTCATTTCTGGACGAGCTTGCCAGCGTAACGGGCGGAAAATCTTTTTATCCGCAAACGAACGTAGAATTAGATGAAATTTTTGAACGCATCGCGCTTGAGCTTCGTCATCAGTATTCAATCGGTTACACGCCGAAGGATTTTCAGCCAGACGGAAAATGGCACAAGGTAAAAACTAAGGTCAAACCTCCTCGCGGTCTTCCGCGTCTAACGGTTCGCGGTCGTGAAGGCTACTATGGCACGCCGACTGGTAATTATCGTTAGAATTTCTATTTTGATTTAGGAGAAAGATGAAAAGAAATAATTTTTTAATTTTAACTGTGTTTTGTATTGCGCTGGCTTCGGCTTTTTATAATTTTTCGCTGGCGAATGCGCAGACAATGCAGCCGATAAATCGTTCTCAAAAACCCTCCCCAACAGTAACTCCGTCAGTTTCCCCGAATCCGAAATCTTCTCCGACCGTTACGCCAACGCCGGAAGAAGAAGATATTATCAAAATCGAAACCGAGCTCGTCAACTTAAATGTTCGCGTCGTTGACCGTAATAATCGTCCGATTAATAATTTAACGCAAAACGATTTTAAGGTTTATGAAGATAACGCCTTACAGCCGATTGAATTTTTTTCCAAATCTGAAGTTCCAACCAATTATTCACTTGTTATTGACAACTCCGGCTCACTCCGGCTTCAACTCGATAAAGTTATCGAAGCCAGTAAAATTCTCGTTGCGACGAATCGTCCCGATGACGAGACAAGCGTTGTTCGTTTTGTCAGCTCTGACAAAATCGAAATAGTTCAAGATTTTACCAAAAGCAAACCTGATTTGAATGACGCGCTGGATAATCTTTTTATTGAAGGCGGGCAAACGGCAATTATTGATGCAGTTTATTTAGCGGCGGAAAAGGTTGACACATACGAAAAAACGCGCAACCCGAACGACAAAAAGCGCCGCGCGCTGGTTTTGGTTTCCGACGGCGAAGACCGCGATAGTTTTTATAAAGAGCAACAGCTTTATGAACTTCTTCGTGAAACGGACGTGCAGATTTTCGTGATTGGTTTTATCAGTGAATTAAGTAAAGAAGGTGGATTTATCAGTAAAAGTCCGCAGGGAAAAGCCAAAGAATTTTTAGAGCGACTCGCAATACAAACGGGCGGAAAGGTTTATTTTCCTAATTCTTTAAATGAATTGACCAGTATTGCCCAGGATATTTCCAGCGAACTTCGCACGCAGTATTCTATCGGTTACAGCCCGACAAATCCAGCTGCAAATGGCACTTATAAAAACATTAAAGTCGTTGTTGCTGAGGGTCCGAAAAAAGAAAAACGAATTGCCATCACGCGCTCGGGCATTACTCGAAACGGAAATAATACGCTAAAACCAAATTTGCAAAATCCGAATCAGAAACCCAAGACACAATAAAAGTTAAATCGTTGAATTTTAGAAGAGAATAGGACACGGATAAAAATTTATCCGTGTCCTATTCTCTTCTTTAGGTAATAATATACTTAACTCTGTTAGGGAAAAAGTTTATTTTATAAGATCAAAGTTGTATCAATAACTATTGTTTTTGATACTTCAAAAGCGAAGCGTTTTCCATAATGTCAGTAGAATATGATAAATTTAGTCTTATAAAAGAAGTAACTCAAATGAAAAAACTGCGTGACTTTAAATTTATTTCGCTTTGGGTAATTGTCATACTTATCACCTTATCAAGTTGTGACTCACACGACTCAAATATAGGCAACTCAAAGTTAGAAGAAATAACAGAAATACTGAAATCTGTATCAGTTCATCCGAGTAAAATTGAAATAGAAACTAATAATCACTCAAGCGGTCCAAATGCTTCAATTATTAGAAAGTATAAAAGTGATGCTCCGTTCGATGAGGTAAAGGAATTTTATCTGAAGCAACTAACTAATCAAGGATGGAAACTCGCAGAAGAACAAGAACTCAAAGACAAAGGTCGCTACAAAGATGAACGAGCCTTACATTTTACTCGCGGCGATTTTTTATTATCCGTTCAATTTGCTGGTCGGCGGAGAGATACTTTGGGTTGGGATTATGCACTTAGAATCGCTTATCCCCCGGATTGGAAGGAAAAAGTCTAACGATTGCTGTTAATTAAAAAGAGGTAATTATGTTTAGAAAAAATATTATCCTTTTCTTTTTTCTTGTCAGTTTTGTAACTGTTTCTTTCGGTCAAAATAAACAGGTAATAAATGATAAATATAAATTTACTCTTAATTATACGAACGGTTTATCACCATTTGAAGATGGAACTGCCATTTTAGAGTTTCGCGGCACTAACTCCTTGAAATGTAATAACAATTTAGATGAAAATTAGGGCATTGTGTAACGGCTCAAGTATAAACGGATTAATTACGGGTAAAAATGCCAAACCTAATAACTGGTTATTTGGACCGCTTTCTTGAGCAAGTGTCAATCTCACTCGACGGATTCGGCGTCTGTCCAATCGCTCAACCTTAAACTGCAGACCTTCATATTCGATTGTTTCGCCTTCCTGTAATAATCGTTTCGCCTGCGCCATCAGAAATCCGGCAAGTGTTGTGTAAGCAGCGTCTTCCGGGAGTTGCAGATTAAGCTGCCGATTGGCATCACGCACCGTCAGCATTCCGCTTAATAAATATGTGCCGTCTACTTGTTTCATTATTTGCGAGCGTACTTCTTCGTCATATTCATCGCTAATCTCACCGACAATTTCTTCCAGTAAATCTTCGAGCGTGATGATACCTTCCATACCACCGTGTTCATCAACGACAACGGCTAAATGTGTGTGTGAGGCTTGCATTAGTTTAAGTGCTGTGCCAAGCCGGGCTGTTTCAGGAATAAATTGTGCCGGTCGCACCAATTTTTCCAAATTAAAACCGTCCGGCGGCTGTCGTTCTAAGTAAGGTTCTAAATCTTTTCTAAAAAGTATCCCGACAATATCATCGAGCGAGCCACCGTAAACCGGAAGCCGCGAATAACCCCAAGTGCGAAAAGCCGTTTTAGCTTCGTCCACCGAAGAAGTCACGGAAAGAGCGTCAACCGCCGTGCGTGGTATCATTGCTTCACGCACTTCGGCATCAGAAAAATCCAAAACATTGCTGATTAAATCTTGTTCTTCCTGTTCAAGATGTCCGCTCTGGCGCGAAACGTCTATCAGATGACGCAATTCTTCCTCTGTATAAACCGAAGCGTGTTCGCCTGAAGGGTGAAGCCCGAATAGTCTGACCGTCCGTGTTCCTGCCCAATCGAGAAGTCTAATCGGATAGGAAAATACTTTGTAGAAAATCTGCATCGGCAAGGCAATCGCCAAAGCAGTTTTTTCGGCGCGTTCAAGTGCAAGAGTTTTAGGCGCAAGTTCGCCCAATACAATATGTAGGAAAGTGATAATGCTAAAAGCTATTGTAAAAGCGATGGTATCCAGAACGGTTTGAGAAACACGACCTTCAAGCGGAGCTTCGAGAAGATGTGCGACTGCCGGTTCACCAATCCAGCCGAGAGCAAGTGAAGATAGGGTAATGCCTAATTGAGTAGCAGAAATATACGCGCTAAGATTATCAATTAACCCCAACAGCCTTTCTGCATTTTTATCACCCGCATCTGCTAATGTCGCAATGCGTGAACGACGCACGCCGACCAGTGAAAACTCGGAAGCGACAAAGAAACCATTTGCTAAAACGAGAAACATAACCAGAAATAAATTTATTCCTTCAATCATTCTTTAATGGTAAATGTTTGGAGAGTTTAGGTAAAGATTGCCTCGTTTAGCGATTTCTGCCGAATATAGGATCAGTCAAGTATATCATTACCATTTTTTATTTTACCTGACCGAACCGGAAATTTTCTTTCTCGTCGTTTCGCCAGTTTTCAAGACAGGAATACCTTCGTCAACTTCCGAGTGCGGGCGCGGAATAACGTGAACCGCCGTTACCGTTCCGATTCTTCGAGCTGCCGCCGCGCCCGCGTCGACCGCCGCTTTCACTGCGCCGACTTCGCCGCGCACGATAGCGGTAACCAATCCAGCGTCAATTTTTTCGTAGCCGACAAGCTCGACATTGGCGGCTTTGACCATGGCGTCCGCCGCCTCAATCATCGCCACCAAGCCCATACATTCAACCATTCCGAGCGCTTCCATATATTTTTCTTTTTTACGAGCGTTTTACTTTTTATCTTAGATACATCGCCAAATACACAACGATAATTGCAAAAAACGTCAAACTAACAGCTACTATAATAAACCAAATGTTCGGAGCATCTTCTTGTTCTTCCCAAACAACTTCAATCCTTTTCTTTTGTAAAATTTTCGATTTTCTTCGTAAACTGGCGGCTGACTTTAATTTGAGTTGTTCTTGGACATTTAGTTTTGTAACTGTTTTTTCCAAAAACTCTTCAACCGGAGTATGCGTATTTTGTTCAACTAATAAGTCTTCTTTCACTAGTTTATCTAAATTTTTATTGCCTTTAACAATGCCGGCGTGAACGTGAAGCTGAATATCACCGCCATTTTCGTTATTGTTGTTATTAACTACATCTATCGGTAATGTTACCGATTTGCCGCAGCTATAACAAAAAAGCGCTCCCGGACGCACATCAGCGCCGCAAGCGTTACAAACTTTGTCTTCCACTAAAGTCTCTGCCATTATTTCAGTAATCAATAGGTAGAAGTCAGTAAGCAGATGTATTTGCTTTAATATAACTACTGACTACTACGCTTTTGCAAAAATATCTTTTTCCTCGCCTAAATCCCGCGCCGACGGAGTAATGATGGTTTTTGCAGTAACATAAATTTTTTCGCCCCTTTCAATCGCGCGTTTTATATCATCTTCGCTGACAAAATCAACAGCCTTCGATTTTGCGCCATTAGTCGCATTTTCCGTTTTTAATTCGTGAATAATAGTTTTCACCGGGCTCGCGGAATTAGCGATTTGCGATTTGCGATTTGCGATTTCTGTTTCAGAATTTGCGCTTTCGGTTTCAATCGGAGTTTCAGCAATTTTATCTCGCAAAAATTTATCAACAATTACAGCGATTTCTTCACGCTTCACCGATTGCGGGTTGCGGGTTGCAGATTGCGAAATTTCGCTCTGCTGATTGTTGACCGCTGACTGCTGACTTTGAACTTTGAACTTTGCACTTTGCACTGAAACGGGTTTCGTTTCAAACGCCACGCGTTTAATGTCCATCAGATGAAGCGGGGAAATGTTATCCGAAGTTACGTTTCCGCCCCACGAACCGCAGCCTAAAGTCATCGAAGGAGTTAAATCGGTGGAAAAACCGATGGCGCCGTGCGTCGTTGGAGAATTTATAATGACGCGCGAAGCAGGCATTTGTTCACCGTAACGAATCGCGGCTTCGCGCGATTCAGTATGCATTCCGGCAGTATGCCCCATTCCGCCAAACTGCAAAATTTCCAGACAGCGTTGCGCACCGGCTTCTACTCCGTCAACGACAAAAAACGCCAGTGTGGGCGAAAGTTTTTCGATTGACCAGGGAAAATCGCGTCCGACGCCGCCGCAATCGGAAAGCAAACAGCGAGTTCCGCTCGGAATTGAAATTCCCGCCAAGTTTGCGATATATTCGGCAGATTTTCCGACAATGTTTGGATTTAAAGTTCTCTGCGGGGTGAGCAAAACTTTTGCAACCGCATCAGCTTCGGTTTGATTTAAGAAATGTCCGCCTTGCGCTTTGAACTGCTCGCGGACGGTATCGGCAATCGGGGCGTCAATAACGACGGACTGTTCGGAAGCGCAAATCGTGCCGTTATCAAAACAAGTTCCGGTCAAAATATCGCTCACAGCTTTTTCGACATTTGCGCTTCTTTCAACAAAAACAGGAACATTTCCGGGTCCGACGCCGAAGGCGGGTTTGCCTGAAGAGTAAGCGGCACGAACTAAACCAATCCCGCCTGTCGCTAAAATCAGGGCGGTTCGTTTGTGTTTCATCAAGCTTTCCGTCCCTTCGATAGTGGCGTTAGATAAACATTTAATCGCATCCGGCAGCAAACCTTCTTGGACGGCAACTTCACACATCACTCGTGCCGTTTCAGCAATACATCGCGCGGCGGAAGGATGCGGTGAAAGAACAATTGTATTTCTGGATTTAATAGCGATAATGATTTTGAAAATTGCTGTTGAAGTCGGATTGGTCGAAGGAATAATTGCTGCAATAACACCGCGCGGGCTTGCAATCTCGACGATGCTTTCGGATTCTTTAACAACTCCGACAGTTTTCAGATTACGGAAATAATTCCAAACGTCTTCCGCCGCAAACCGATTTTTTTCGCGCTTGTCCTCTGCTTTGCCGAAGCCCGTTTCTTCACTTGCCATCTGACCGAGCCGAGCCGATTCTCGTAGCGCGACTTGCGCCATCGCTTCGCAAATGCGATCAATTTTCGCCTGGTCAAATTTCGCAACCGTCTTAAAGGCAAGGTGCGCGGCTTCTACCGCATCACGCGCTTCTTGCTGCGATATTAAATCTTTATCATCCATTTGATATTTCAGATTTCAAATTCCAAGTTCCAGTTTAATGTTCCAGACTGTTTTGTTATGTAATTTGAAATATGGAATTTGGAACTTGGAATTATTTTGTTTTGCTTTTAGTAGTGTCGCGCGTTGCCGACATTTCACTTTCGGCACTGCCCGCGCTGAGTTGCCCGCGCGAGCCGCCGCCTTGAATCGCTTTTTCATCGGGGCTGTAACCGACGCCTTTCGGTAAAACTCTTTCAACTTCGCCGTGTGGTCGCGGAATAACGTGAACACTGATGAGTTCGCCGACACGCCGCGCCGCTGCTGCGCCCGCGTCCGTTGCGGCTTTGACCGCACCTACATCGCCTCGCACAAAAATTGTTACATATCCGGCGCCGATATATTCTTTTCCGATTAAATCAACATTGGCGGCTTTAACCATTGCGTCCGCCGCTTCTACCGCGCCGACGAATCCTTTTGTTTCGACCATTCCGAGTGCTTCAAGAGCCATTATCCAATCCTCACTTTTTAACTTGTTTGCTAAATTTTAATACAAGATGCGAATAAAGGCTAAAAGTATCACGCGCTCCTTGCAATAATCAAGCCTAAATCCTGCACAAAATTGCTTAAAAGAATTGACATACTCTGTTTAACAACGATATATTTCAGTTTTATAACCGTTAAGAATTTGTAATCCGCAGAAGAATATTAAAATAAAGACAAAATGTCATTAACACTTGGCGAAAAACTGCGACAGGCACGTGAAGCAGGCGGCATAACTATAAGCGAGGTCGCTGAACAAACGCGCATTGCGCCGCTTTATCTCGAATGCATTGAAAATAATGATTACCGAACGCTGCCCGGAGGAATTTTCAATAAAGGTTTTGTCAAATCTTTTGCTAAATATGTCGGAGTGGACGAACAGGAAGCTCTGCAAGATTACGCGAATTTGCTCAGCAATCAAGACCAACAGATTGTAGAAGAGCCGAAAACTTACCGCTCGCAAGTTTTGACCGATGACCGATCAAGTTCCTCGATGCTTCCAACCATTGTTTTCGCTGTTATAATTTTGGGTTTAATGACTTGGGGGATTTTGACTCTGGTTAATTATATTCAACAAAACCCGGATCAGTTGGCATCTGAAAATGCGACAAATACAAACGCAAATTTGGCGAACGCAAATTCCACTAGCGATTCAAACTCATTAAATACAGATATTGCCCCGACTCAGGATTCACTCTCTTTAAGTGGAACAAAAATTGAATTTAAATCTTTGAAGCAACCGGCTTCGCTGACTTCGACAATGGACGGAGCAAGAACAAGCGCTATGGTTACGCCTGATAACCCGAGAGTTTTCGAGCCGAAGCAAAATTTGAGACTCGTCTATTCGAAATCCCAAACGCAAAATGTCCAAATGACAATTAACGGCAAGCAGATTTCTTTGCCTTCCAAGCCTTTGGATACGAAAAGAAGCGTAATTGAACTGGATATTACAAATGAAAATATAAAACAGATTTGGGAAAGTGGCGCCATCCCTTTTGAAAACGCTACGCAAACCGTTACTTCGCCAACTGCAACACCGAGAACAGCCCCTTTACCGAGAACGACACCGAAACCAAGCGCTTCAGCGAGTGCAACACCGAAAACAAGTCCTTCACCGAGTGCAACGTCGAAACCGACTGCTTCACCGAGAGCAACGCCGAAAAATTAGATTCTATGCGGCTTTTTTGTAAGCTAAAATTAATTTTTATTTTTTATAATCATTTGCGAATAATCGCGTCCGCCAAAAAAGTGCGGACTTTTTTGTTTAGAGAAATCAGCTTTCAAGTGAATAGCAATCAGTTAAAAAAATACAGATTGAATGCCGAACTTACTGCTGACAGTTAATTCTTAAAATTATGAACATTGAAGAAATAAAAGAAGGCTTGACGTTTGACGACGTTTTACTCGTTCCGGCTTATTCCGACATTTTGCCGAGCGACACTGACACCTCAACCAAATTTTCGCGCAACATTTCCCTGAACATTCCGCTTTGCTCTTCGGCAATGGATACGG
>MWVV01000261.1_pt1 | contig 19085 bp, 19 predicted proteins | sample 1047281 | NCBI WGS metagenome assembly MWVV01 (sample SAMN06349986, study PRJNA376086) | soil metagenome | isolation source: PT-2 sample Antarctic (ecotone) soil | place: Antarctica | collected 2015-01-13 | reverse complement strand
TTTATGGGAAGAGAGGAGTTTTCAAACATCGCCAAATGAGGTGGAGATGATAAAAATACCTCGCTCATTAATGAAATGTTTGACAGAAACGCTCTGCTTTGTAACCTAATTTGGATAAAGTCGAGCTTAGTTTCGCTTTCCGCGTTTCCTTTTCTTTGATAATTGCAAGCGGATCTGTATGTTTCCGGTATAAATCAAAAAGAAATTCAAGGCGCTCAAATTCGCTTAATTTCAAGCTTTTATATGCTTTATTATTTGAACTATTTTTATTGCCGATTATTACTTACTTTCCGATACAGAAAGAAAGTGATTTCGCTAACTTGTTGAAAACAAGTAAATTATAAACTTAGCGATTATGGGAAGATACAAATAAGAGCCAAATGGCTTCAAAAAGAGAATTTTCTTTGGGTGTTTATTTATAGAATTATTATAGCTTTCTGCATCAGATTTGTTAAAAGTTCCGAGTGTTTTTCAAAATCATCTTTTGACAATTTTATTCCGCAACGTCGCTAACTACGGACTTTTCCCTTTCTTGGATTGTAATAAGAAACTAAACTTTCCGCAAATTTGCTTTGGTTGCTGTCGGTGTGCGATGATTTTGTCGTTTCTTGTTTGCCGGTGTGTCTCTATACTCTCTGTCAATGCCCAGAATCATTCGGTAGTGGTGTAATTTGTGTTGCTAATAAAATAAAGGCTGGATAGTGTACCAGCACTTTCGTAATTAAATTCCTTAATCTTCCTTGAAGTCAGCCCTTTCTTCTTTCAGAGGTAAAGACATAAAATCATTCTCATATCGCTCAATAGTTTGTTGTAACAAGAGCATAACAGACTTAGCGTGTTGTGGAGACATTGCTATTGTCGTATGATTAAGAACTCTTACTCTACCATCTGGGTTTTTACCTTGCGAAACCCCAAACATTACTTTTATATCGAATAAGTTAAGGCTTATTTGAGTATTGTCAGCATACACAAATGAATGGTCTTGTGTCGGAATATTTTCAAATCCAATAACCTTTGGTTTTTCATTTTTATTGTTTGCATTCATAGTTCCTTTTTTTGATTTGTTCATACTTTCCTTTTAACCTACCTTCATCTTTTTTATCTTAAAATCACTGACTTCATTAGTTACTTCATTCATCACGCTATCAGTTTCCGTAGTCTGGGGTTGTGGAAGAACGCGCATCACACCTCTTTGGAACTGCAATGATGTTTGGTTTGGTAAAACACTGTCAGGATTATTAACAGCTAAAGTTAAACGTCCTGCTCTTCTTTTTGGCTCTATTTGATTGTCATTTGTAGTCGGAACATTAGTAGTTTTTTGTTTCGCTGCTTTCTTCAAATTCTGTAAAACAACTTCTGATTTTTGGGGAGCTAGTTCTTCTAAAGAAATTGGATTTTTCCAATCCAGAAGATGTTCAAGCGAAACAAATCGTAAAACTAACCCGACATTAAAAGCAGAAGCAAGTTTAAGCAGGCTTTTTACGCTTAAATTACTTACACCGTTCGTTTCAATTCGAGAAATAACACTTTGTTTCGTTTTTGCAAGTCCAGCCAAATCACCTTGCGTTAATTCTTGACTTGCCCGTAAGGCTCTCATTTGAAATGAAAAGCCCTTGTTAAGTTGGCTTGCAACAAAATAATCGTGATATTTCGGTATTTCTAATTCACTTAATAATTCCAGATTTATGTCCTGTGTATTCATTGATTAAACTCCTCTTATTTATTACATCTTCTTTACGCATCCTAGCCGTTTTAATAGCATCTTTGGGAGAATAAAGACTGCCTTTTTTAGTTGAACCAACAAGCATTACATATTTGCACTCATCTAATATAAAAAAACCGAAAACCCTATGTTGTAAACTGTTCGCCTTAAATCTAATTTCACCGAGTTCAGAATCTAAAGGACTGTAATCTGGACGCACCCACAAATCGCGTGGTGTGAGTTCTAAAAGTGTGAGTGTATTACGAAATTCAATTTTAGCCGGAACTTCTATATCTTTCTTAACCCAATCACTGATAACCCCGCGCCCGCCAAAGCTAACATACTCGGTGAAAGTCCACAATTTCATAGTATATCAATCTTGCTATATTCACAAGTATAAATCATTTGCAATAATATATCAAATCTGCTATATTATAATTGTAAGTTTGAAAAAAATCTTTCATTAAGAATGGCACTTCGCAAACTAACCCGATTAACCAATGCTTTCAGTAAGAAATGGTATAATCTGAAATGTGCTTTGGCTTTATTCTTTGCTTATTATAACTTTGTGAGAACGCATCAGACTTTAAGATACACACCGGCAATGGCACACGGCATAACTAAAACTTTTTGGACGTTGAAAGATTTATTGAGATACTAATAAAAAGTGGTGTAATCAATAGCAACACAAATTACACCACTACAATCATTCCAAAAAACTTGAAATAAATCTAACTTCGCTCTTTGTCCGAATAATCTTTTTCAAAAAGGAAAACTCTAATGCCTGTTGAATTAACTTGGGATGGTAAATATGATGCGGACGGACGGCGCAAATCGCCGCTGAAAATCGCTTTGCCTTTTCAGACGGTGGAAACCGTTAATGAGAGTGTGCAGGAACGGCAGAGAAATATGTTTGCTGCTGCGAGCCAAGCAGAATGGCGCAACCGTTTGATTTGGGGCGATAAACGCTATGTTTTGCCGTCGCTTTTGCCGGAATTTGCCGGAAAGGTGAATTTGATTTACATTGACCCGCCGTTTGATACGGGCGCGAATTTCTCGTTTCAAGTCGAAGTCGAAGGCGAGCAATTTACCAAAGAGCCGAGCATCATCGAACAAAAGGCTTACCGCGATACTTGGGGCAAAGGTTTAGACAGCTATCTGCAATGGTTTTACGAAACGGCAATCGTTTTGCGCGAGCTTCTGCACGAAACGGGAAGCATTTATGTTCATCTCGATTGGCACGTCGGGCATTATGCGAAAGCGGTTTTGGATGAAGTTTTTGGAATTGATAATTTCAAAAATGAGATTACTTGGCAAAGAGTATATTCTCACAACGATTCAGGCAGATACGGTAGAATTCACGACGTTATTTTCTTTTATACAAAATCTGCTAAGTGGACTTGGAAAACTCAATACGAACCTTATTCAGAACAATACTTGAAGATGTATTCAATGGTTAATGAAAATGGAAGAAGATACAAAGTCGAAAACACATTGGGTCCTGGCGGACGCGGAGTAACATACGATTGGAACGGACATCATAGAACTTGGATATTGCAATTCCTGTTTTAACGCCGCGCATTGAAAGAATAAAAGAGATTCGCCAGATAATTGAAAACTTAGACATCGGTAAGATTATGTTGCGAGTTCCGCTTTCGCTCGATACTAATTCTAAAGTTGTTGATTCTTTTACTTATGAAGGGCGCGATGTAATCTCAAATGAAGTAATAATCGAACGGCAATACAATATGCCGCAAGCGCAAACTTCCGGCGAAATAATCGCTTTTTATTCTCAAGTAATTTCATCTAGCTTGAAACTTCCGGCGCATTTTTCGACGCTTGCGCCAAAGATTGAACAGCTTTTGCGCGAAAAAATGTTTGGAAAAGAAGTCGTGTTAGACTCACCTGCGGTTATTCGCGCATTAAATCAATCGCTCGTTTTAATGCAAGCCAATAACATTTTTCTCAAATTGCTCCGTCCGAAGATTGTCGAAGATAAAACGCCGAATCTATATGAAGAAAGTAGTTTGCTTTCAGCAACTCCGCCTTTTCCTTATTCTGGTAAAGTTTGCGAAGCGAAGAAAACGCTTTTCAATTTAACGCCGTGCGGAAATGATTTTGAACAATCATTTGCACGTTTTTTAGATGATGCGCTGGATATTGAAACATTTGCGAATCTCGGAAACTTACCGACAAAGCTAAGTATTGAGTATTTAGACAGCGAAACAAATTTGCGTTTTTACGAGCCAGATTTTGTCGCTATTACTACGAACGGTATTCATTGGCTTTTAGAAACAAAAGGACGCGAAGATTTAGATGTTCAATTCAAAAACCAACGCGCCGAAAAATGGTGTGAAGATGTAACACAATTAACAGGAATTGAATGGCGGTTTCAAATGACACCGCAAAAGCCGTTTGAGAAAATGAATCCGCAAAACTTTAGCGATTTAATAAGCGGTTTAACGGCTGGCGGCATTTTATTTGTTGAAGTTTAAGATAAACCAGGTTTTCAATTAACCCGAATTTTCTTGAGGAATAAGCGGTATTTGTTTTGGGCGAGGAATATGTTTCAAAACTTTGATAATCGTGTGCCTCTTATTAACGTATGTATTAGCGGCTTGATTAAATTCTTGCTCAATTTCAAGTTCAACGTCTAGGGAATCACCATTCGCAAAACTCTCAACTCCCTCAGTTACTTTTTTCACGAACGCCGTATCAGTAATAGCAGCAGTTATCGGATAGCCGCCAAAAATAAATTTCCATTTATTGTCGGTCTTAAAACTGAGGGTAACTATATTAAGTTGCGCTTTTTGCCTGATTATTTTTTTGGTATCAGTTGACGCCGTTAATGAATTTGTTAAAAGCGGGAATTCTTTTCTTTCGACTTCAAAAAGTTTATTCTTTTCAGCATCTAATATCGAAAAATCCTGTACTGTATTATCATTATTTAACGCCTTGAATATCTCTTGAACCGATTGCTTTGCTCGTTCATTGTTAAAATAAAAGTTGAACGTCTTTTCATTTACGTGAATTTCGTTATGACTTCCTGTAGTAATAACTACTTCATCACCTTTATTTTCAATTTTAACAGGTGTTTCATCTTTTAGTTGTTTTCTAAGATTCAAAACTCCAGAAACTAATTTAGCTATATCCTCAATAGAGGATTTAATAAGTTTTATATTGTCGAGCGTAATTAGAGGAATTAAGGCGTGAGCGTTATTTAGGCTTATGAAAGCTAAATCAACGATAAAACTTCCTTTACGGTTTGATTTTACTTTAATTTCTAAAGATTGCCCGATACCAATTTCTTTGTTCGCTTCTTCTGTCAGCGCAACGGTATTTAACAAGACGTTACCAAGCGTCGCTGCATCAAGTTCATCACCGCCGCCAAAATAGAGTTGATATTCTGTTGTAACATCGTCAGGAATGTCCGGCATTTTACACCTCAGATTTGTGTCAATATCTTACTCTAATTCTACCTCAGCGCAACTTGATTAATTCATATATAATACGTTATTTCGTGTATAAAACACAACTTGTCCTGCAGCCACTTAATCTTGCTTTGCTAGTCTGCCAAGAAGCTATACTCTAAGCAAATCTTTACTGCTTCACATTGACTTGCTGTTCACCGACGTTGACTTGCCCCCCATTATTTTGAATGATGACTGGCGAATATCGCCGCAAATCTCTCAACTGCCTTAACACTCTCAAGAATTGCCGATTGTAACCGTCTGCCAATCTGTTTGCTTGATCTATTGCGCCCGCTTCGTGTTGATACGGAGATTTCCAGCCTTTACTTTTATAACGGCTTAGTTCGTCTTCTTGATTATTATGAATTTCAACTGATCGCCGATGGGCGATTGCCGTCCAATACATTTGCAGCGAAAAGGCGATTGTCAGCATATCTATCATCGCCGATTCAATCCCGCCGTTCGGTTGCCATTGATCGGCGAATGAATTGCGAATGGCGAGAAATTGCGCCAGCGCATAAGGCTCTTTGCGACTGCCGACAATCGCCGCCGCCCGTTTACCGCTTTCGAGTTCGTCATCTGCTGTTTCGCGCAACCGTTCCCAAAGTTCCAAACTATCATTAACGTCAACTTCGGCAATTGCTGACAGATGCGACCAATCAACTTTTTCCGGGTGCAAGCCTTTGACGTATTCGCGCCGCCATTCATTCATTGACAAACTCTTTTTGACGGCTTCGGCGTGCGGATGCAAGCCGCCATAATCGGCTTTGTAAAAATCAATTGAGGCGATATACGCCCGCGTCATTTCCTGAATGATTGTCAAACCTTCGGCACGTTCTGGGCATTGTTCGATGACTTTCGTTTTCTCAATTTTGCTGCCGATTTCATCATCCGTTCGCCCGTAAGTTCGTTCGGTTCGACTCGTAGCAAGCCGCCGCGCTTTTCGCTTTTGGCGATCAATGGCAAAAAGACGCTTTTTCTTTGTTTCCTGCATTATGAAAGACTCCTGAAAAGTTCGCGGGCGCGGGCGAAAAGTTGCTTGTATTCGACACGTCCGGCGCGAAGTTTGATTTGTAATTGCCTGTATTGTTCGCACCGCTGGAGAAGCGTTTGAACTTCCGACTTTCGGACATACTTTTGATAACGCATTCCGTCCGTATGCCAGACGTGATAGAAAGCCGTGTGCGGAAAGCCTTTGGCGCATTTGCAATTCGGTTTGCCGCATCTGACGCGTCGTTTTTGAATATGTCCATTTAATAAATCGCTCATCTTAGTAGCCGGATTTACAGTTTTTGTTTTCGCGTGCGCTTAGTTTTTACCTAACATCTTTTTTGTAGTTTGCCGATGCGCTGCACGGTTCGCCATTCGTGTCGCCTCACATAGTTTTTTTTCTACATAAGCATTAGTTTTCAAAGGCTTGCTAACCTTTGCCGTCAGGTAACAAATAAATTAAAACAAACTTGCATTAGTCCAACCGTAAAAATGCGGATTTTCGACAAGTGATTTATAAGCATTTTTCTTTTCGTTTTTTTGTTTGATTTCTGCAATCAAATAATCTGCAAGGTCAAGTCCGTTTTCCTTTTCGGTTTCTGTGCCGTGCGTTTCGATAAGGCTTGAAATTCGCACGTTGAAGCCATTTCTCTGCGCTATGGAAGCTTTTTCTTTCCAATCCGAGTAAGCATCTGCATCCGGAAAAAGTAAAACTTTGCGGCTTTCTAAAATCTGCAATCTTTCTGCATTCAAATAACCTTTTGCGCCGATGGCAAGCCAAATCATTTTGGGAAAGCAAATCGAAGCAATCACAGCCGTTTTTTCGGCTTCGACAATCCCAACCGTTTTGCCCGGCTCTTTGGTCAAAAGATGTTCACCGAAAAGGCATTGCTTCAAATTGAAATCTTCGGACAGTTCTTTTCGATATTTCAAAATCGAATGAATAAAGCTATTTGTTTCTTTAATACGCTTGCCTGTGATTTGGTCATACGCGATTAATTTTCCCGTGCGAATGTTTCCTTTGCGGTCAATCTGCCAAAAACAAGTTCCGACAACTTTTCGCCATTTCTCATTAAGTTTTTTCTGATACTCAAAAGTTCCAACCGCATATTTTTGAATGACCGTCCTCACGGCATCGAGATTGTCCGGGAAAAGATTCATTAGAAATTTCACAAAGCCGTTTTGCTCATAATCAGTCAAAGTTCTTCTTAATATCTCAGAACTGATAAAATCTATACTCTTTTGCGCTGTAAGCCTCTCTAAGGGCTTTTTATGGATGAAGCCTTGTCCTACTATTCCTTTTTGCGCCGGATTGAGTAAAAAATACTCTTTTGGTGTTAAGTGATAATTACATTTTGATTCACGGTTGCACTTTCCAACTTCATTGGCAAGATATTTTCCGTTTGCGTCAATGTATCGAGAAAATTCACGCCGTGCGCTGCAATTTGGGCAAGTGTGTCGTGAAGCCGTGCCGTGATATTTTTCGAGTGTGAATATAAAATTTTCCATATCGCGCAGAAAAAATGTTTTTTAGATAACCACTTTAACCACTCTAACCACTTTTTATTTTGTGGAGAGAAATACAGCTTTGCCGAAATTACGATCTTCAACCTGGACGTTTTGCGCTTCTAAACGCTTGGTAAAATTAGTCTTATTTAATGCTCTGAAATTATCGTCTAGGCAAAATTGTCGATAATTATTAAAAAGTTCTTTTAATGGTATGTAGTCAACGGTTGATTTCTGATAATCATTTTCGGAAAGAAAAAGATGGACGCTGTCGGATTGTTCGCGGAAATCTTTGAGCATCTTTCGCACGGTGTCGCTGTCGCTAAACCGTTTGTTTTTCAAAAGGCGATTCAAGCCGTCCAAAATCCAGTTAAACACGCCGGAAAATTCGCTGTTAATTATCTTTTGGGCAAGCTCCGCGTCTTGTTCGTTCTCTGGAATTGTTTCAGAGAATGGAATAATTAAAAAGCGTCTGAAAAAGGCGTGTGTGAATTCGACATCACGCGGCAATTCATTGCAGTTAAACATCAATTTGGCATATCGCACGGAAAAGAAAGATTGACCGTATTTCAAGCGGCATTGAACAGGCTCAACGGAAACAAGTTTTTTGAAAAGGTCGCTGTCAATCGCTTTCTTTCCACCAAGTTCGCTTGAATAGTTTAAAAGTTTGTTGTTCATCAATGCGCGGTTATGTTCTTCATTCAAATTATTGAGTGAAAAACTTGTGATGTTTTCCGAGCCGAGCAAAGCCGTGATGATGTCGAAAAACACGCTTTTGCCGTTTGCGCCCGCGCCGAAAAGAAAAAGACATTTTTCGAGTTTCAAGTGCCGCGTGAAACAATAAGCAATATATTCGGCAAGTATGTTTTGCATTTCCGCATCCGGCAAAACTCTTTCGAGATACGCACGGAAACGCGGATATTCGGTTTTGCTTTCAAAAGCAAATTGCAGTTGGTAGGTAAGGAAGTCTTCGCGCCTATGTTCGCGCAAATGAAATCCGGTTGTGGAAACTTCCAACGTGCCATTAAGCAGATTGACCAAAGTTTTTTCAGTTTCCTTTATCTTCGGAGCATCTGCCGCGCAAACGAATTGTTTATAAAGCGAATCGCGGAAAGCAAAATGTTTTGAATCAATCTCGTTTATTCCTAGTCGTGCCGATGCTTTGCCCAAAAACGAGCGAAATTCTTCCCGGTCAATCGGTTTCCAAAATGCTCCGTTAAAGAGATAAACAAAATCATTTTTTGCACAAAGTCCAAAATCATTTAGCTTAATAAGACGCAAAATTTCATCAATCGTTAAAACGACAAGATGCTTTTGCTGAATTTTTGATTCTTCGTCAATGTTGAGAATTTCACGGAAATCAACGGCTTCGATTTCTGTTAGAAATTCATCAAGAATAGTTTCGTGGGCTTTTACTTTTACGGCGGAAATGCTTTTGATGTCGTTCAAAATATCATCCGCCGTGATATTGAAAGACGGATAATCATTTGCCGTTTTAGGCTGTGTTGCTGTATTATTCATAGTGGTTTAAGAGTTTTCTTTTACTTTTAAGAAGCGGTTTCTTTGCTTGGAAGGCGGAAACGCTTCTTTCTCTTTTCGTCCATAGTTTTCGGCTTCAATCGCAATTTCAACTTGTGTTTTGCGTTTGCCGTTTTTAATCCATTCGAGTAAATCTTGCCGGGAAAAATAAAGTCGTTTGCCTTGCTTTGAATGCGGTATTTTGCGCTCCGAGCAAAGCGAATAAATTGTTGGCTTGGCTAATCCGGTCAATTCAATTGCCAGATCAATTCCGCCAATTTCATCAGTTTTGGCTTCATTTTTACCAACTCTGTTTTCTGCAAAAAAGTTTTCAAGTTCTTCACGAAAAAGCTGCCTAATTTCATCATCCGAGATTTGTGTTAATGTTAAATTTTGCATTGTTTTATCCTTTCTAAAAGATTCAGTAAGAAAAGCGTATCAGAAATTAAACAAGGTTATTTTTGAGTAGCTTTTCTGCCAAATATCACACAAAAAGGATAAGTTAAATTGAAATTTACAATGTTACATTTATGTTAAAACCCCCTAACAAATTACTCTTTATGACAGTAACCTATTTGTTGGCAGATAGTTACAAGTTCAATTTTCTCTGAAAATAATCTAAAGTTCGATCTTCGACTAAAATTTCAGTAATTTTATTTTATTCGCTGCTTCACGTTTCTTCTCGTCAATAACCTTTGCGTAAATCTGTGTAGTTTGCAGGTTTTTATGTCCGAGCATCTTTGAAACCGTGTAAATATCACTTCCCAAAGTTAATTGAAGCGTGGCGAAAGTATGACGGAAAGAATGAAATGTAATCTTTCGGTCAATTCCGGCTTTGGTTGTCCAATCATCTAAATAAGCGCATTGCCAGTATTTCAAATCTTTAAAAACTTTTTCATCCGCTTTGCCCGGTTCACCGAGTAATTCATAAGCATTTTCGGAAATCGGCAAAGTTTCCGTGTCTTTGGTTTTCTTTTGCCGGAAACGGATAAAAAAATCTTGCTCTCTACTATGCTGAATTTCGCCCCAAATTAATTTTTCGATGTCTGAGTAGCGTAAGCCTGTCAAAACGGAAAATAGCGATGCACGGCGCAAATCTTCATACTGGAAAGGCGTTTCGGCTAATTTTTGCAGTTCATCGAGCGTTAAAAATTCGCGCTGTGTTTCAGTCGGCTTGATTGACTTGATGCGCTTTGCCGGATTGTCGGAAAGCAGTTTGTCATCAAAAGCAGATCGCACGGCAACTTTGAACTTGTCGAAATAACTTGAAGCCGTGTTTTGTGAAATCGTTTCGCGCTTTAAAAGAAAATCTTTGAAGTCCAAACAAAATCTTTCGTTCACGTCGCCAAATCTGCAAACTTCGTTGGTAAATTCTTTCAAGTATTTCAAAACCGATAACCAATTATCATAATTACTTTTCGAGCCTTGCAGTTTGCTTTCGGCTAATTTTTGAAAGTATCCGAGAAAATCCTTTTTCTTATTTTGCGCCGAAACAAAACCATAAACGCCGGATTGAAATTCAAGCTGTCTTTGTGCGCGGATATTTTCGGCAAGCATCCGCGTTTCTTTGTTATGCTCTTTTTCCGTTTCCGCTTTTGGCTTTTCAAAGACATAAAGCCGCAAATGTTCGCGCCGGGTTTGCTTTTTTGTTTCCGGGTGAATGATCGGCGGATAAAAATCAAGATAAAGTCCGCGTTTGCCGTGCATTAGCTTTTTGTCTCGCAGGAAAACTTTAATCATAATAAAGTCAAAAAAAGTGGTAAAAGTGGTAAAAGTGGTCAAGAAAAAAACATTTTTTCTGCTGGATTTACGAAAACAGACGGTCAATTTCAGTTCGTTTGATAACAATCCGCTTTCCGAGATTCACGACTTTCAAACGCTTTTCCTTGATCGCACGGCTAACAGTCCAACGACTAACACCTAATAACTTGCAAGCATCATCAATACTCAAAAAATCCTTTGCCTGTAATCTGGCAATCGGAATCGAAACGGCGTGTATCATTTCTATATTGCTGACTTTGATTTTTGTCTTTCGCGTCCGCGCTTTGTAAGCCATCGAAGCGCACGGATGCGAACAGTATTTTGTAACGGTTGTCCGAGCCGTGAACTCGTTTCCGCAAAATTCGCAAATCCGCTGTATCTGAATGTTTGAACTCATTTTCGTTTCTCAAATCTTGAAATTGTTTGTGTTGCTGTGTGTAGCATAATTTCGCCAAAACCAATTTCAATCGCTCGTTTCAACATCTAAAATACAATAGAGATACAAAAAGATACAGACTAAAACGAAACAAAAGTAAGTAAGAATAAAAATAAATAAAGAAAAAAGCCTGTAATTACAGACTTTAGTAAGATTTATTATTTTTATTGTTTTTGTTGTTTATTGCTTCTTACTTTCCGATACAGAAGGTGGAAAAAATTCGCGTCAACATATCTTCAGTTGTAGTTTCGCCGGTTATCTGACCGAGAAATCGGAGAGCGTTGTGCAAGCCAATCAATACAATTTCTTCACTCATCTTTTGGTCAAGCAAAACAAGCGAGTTCTCAATCTCACTTTTTGCGCGAAGAAGCAAATCGTTATGTCGCGCATCAGAGACGAGAAATCCCGAAGATTCAACGTCCTGCAACTTAAAAGGCTCGACGAATGCTTTCTGTAATTCGCTTAAACCTTCACCCGTTTTGGCAGAAACTTCAATAACTTGAGATTTGATTTCTTTTGAAATCCGAGTAGCTTTCGTCAGTAAATCAATTTTATTAACAGCAATAATATGCTGCAAACCTGTCGTTTGAGAAAGTATTTTCTTGTCTTCAATGGTTAAATTCTGAGAGCCATCAAGAAGTACGACAACCAAATCTGAATCTGCCATCAATTGTTTTGAACGCTCAACGCCGATGCTTTCCACCGTATCGGTAGTTTCCCTCAAGCCTGCCGTATCAATTAGCGAAATTGGAATACTGTTAATAACGAGTTTCTCGTGCAATTGGTCGCGTGTTGTGCCGGCGATTTCCGTCACAATAGCACGGTCTTGACCGAGTAAAGCGTTGAAAAGGCTCGACTTTCCAACATTCGGTCGTCCGACAAGAGCAACTTTTAAACCCTCGCGCAGAAGTTTTCCCGCTTGGAAAGTGGAAGCCATTTTTCCGACGCTTTGGGCGATTTCCTGTAATTTAATTGTTATTCTTTCAGTTTGAAAACCGGGTAAGTCGTCTTCGACAAATTCCAGGGATGATTCCAAAATGACAATGATATTAAGCAAATCATCTTTGAGCGGTTGAAGTTGATTTGAAAGTTCACCGCGCAGTTGTCGGACGGATTGACGAACTGCGGCAACAGTTTGTGCGTCAATCAAATCGCGTATCGCTTCGGCTTGGCTTAAATTCATTTGACCATTGGCAAGCGCGCGAAGAGAAAACTCGCCTGCGTCAGCCATTCGTGCATCAAGTTTAAGGCAATAATCAATTATTTGTCTGAGAACCACCGGCGAGCCGTGGCAACTTATTTCAATCACGTCTTCGCCTGTAAACGATTGTGGCGCTTGGAAATAAGTAATTATTGCCTCATCCAAAACTTCGTTAGTTTCAAGTTCATAGACTTTTTGTAAAGTGGCAAAGCGCGGTTTCGGATTGAAGTTTTCATCGAATACAATTTTTCGCACAATTTTGAGCGAATCTCTGCCGCTTAAGCGAATGACGGCGATTCCGCTTCGACCAAAAGGTGTGGCGAGTGCGACAATTGTATCCATAAATAATTTACAGGGACAATTAAAACGAGCAGGATGAAAAATCGCTCGTCCTGCTTATTTCGTCTGTCCCTGCTAAAATTGCCTTATTTTAATCGAACTTGCAGCCGCCTATCTCTGCCGATGCCGACCGATTCGGTAATTAAATCATCTTCTTTCTGCAAAGTAAGATGAATAACCCGGCGTTCCGTTGAATTTAAAACGCCAAAAGTAAAAGGTCGGTCGTTTTTGCGAACATTCTGCGCGGCAAATCGCGCCATTGCTTGCAGTTCTGCCCGACGGGTTTGACGAAAACCGTCAGCATCGCATATAAATCGTTGTGTGCGTTCGAGTTCTCGACCATAGATTTGAAACAATAAAGTTTCGAAAGCGTCAAGCATCTCGCCGTTGTCGTGCATTAAAAACGAAATATCCTTGCCGCTTAAATTCAAAATACAACCTTCTTCTGTCCATTCCGCCGAAACGCTTAAGTCAAAACGTAAATCGCTTAAAATATCAGATAGAAAAGTTTTAGCTTGTTGACAAGTTTCATTCATAACACAAATGTGAAAAAGTGGAAAAGTGAAAAGTGCTGTGTGTTTATGAAACCTTCTTTTTCCCTTTTAAATTTTTTCATTTTTTATCTTTTAAGATGTCGAAAGTTTTGGCTTTACCTTTTTAGCATTTTTCGGAACGTTTTGCACAATCGCGCTGGTCGGCGGTTCGTTTGTTTTATTCATTCGATTTATCACCATCTGCTGAACAAAACTAACGATATTGCCGAAAAACCAATAAAGAAGCAGTCCGGCAGGTGCGCTCCACATAATCCAAAGCATCATTACCGGCATCAGATACGTCATCATTTTTTGTTGCATCTGTTGTTCGGGCGAAACGACGGCGGCTTGCGGCGTGAACTTCATCGAAAGAATCATCGAAAAGGCAAATCCAAACTCAAGAAAATGATACGGGTCGCCAGCCGAAAGATCTGGAAGCCACAAAAACGACGCTTGACGAAAACCGATTGAGATTGTTACTGCTGTGTAGAGAGCAATCAACAAGGGGAATTGCAGAAGCATTGGCAGACAGCCGCCAATCGGAAGCGCATCTTTGGTCATCTTCAACTGCTCCATCTGCAATTCGCGCATCCGCGGATCGTCCGCCGGAATTCCTTTTTTCTGAAAGTCTTTCAACTTATCCTGCAACTCTTTCATTTTCGGCGCGTTTGCTGAAGCCTTTTTGAAAGATTTCGATTGATACCAACGCATCGGAAACAGTAGAGAATAAAAGAAAAGTGTAAAAATGATGATCGCTAACCCGTAATTATTCGTAAGAGAATTAAGGAAAGTTAAAGCGTAAAGAATCGGAATTGTAACTGGTTTTGTAATTGCCCGAAACCAAGTGTAGTTACTGAAATTTACAAAATCCTCAATATCTATCGGTCTGCCAACTGCACTCGTTAAAACTTCATTATAATGGTTAAGAACAAAGTAATCTTTGGTGCCGGCATAGATTTTGTTCGGCGAGCCGTCTGTATTGATTGGAACATAAGCCGCCAGTAAATGTCGGTTTTCTTTAACGGTCGGAGTTCGCATAATCCAACTAAAAATGCCGTTAAAAAAAGGCTCGGTAGCAACTTCGTATTTGGTAGCACGAAATTCGAGTCCGCTAGTCCTGCTTGCAGGAATTGCTGCCATTGCAAAATACGCATCGCCAACACCTGCCCAATCTACGTCGCCATTGATTAAAAGATTACCTTCGCTTTTTTCACTTGGAACAATTGACGCGCCAAGATGCCGTTCCGTTCTGCCGCTAATAAACGCTACACCTTCCGGCTCAATATGATAATAATTGTGATGTTTAATGCCGTGGTCGCCAATGCTTGCACCGATAAGAAGTTTTGCGGTCGGAATAATTTGACCGTTTCGGGTTAATTTAATTTGTAAATCGGTTACGTAACTATCGGCGTTGAAAACAAAACTTTTTGTAATTTCCAAACCGTTGGCTTCGTCTCTTAAAATATAATCAATCTGCTTTGTCTGACCTTCGTTAAGATCTATGTTTTCTTCACTTACTGAAACCTGATAGTTCCGTTCATTAATAAAATTATCAATATTCTGGTCGCCGGTTGAAAGTCGAAAGGGAACTTCACGCGGATTTCGAGCTAAACCTTCAGGCGAAATGAGTTCGAGCGGTTTTTGCTCGCCTTCATTTGCGCCGTCGGCAAAAAGAAGTTTTTCACCTTTTGGAGATTTGTTTTTTATTAAAATCCAACTCGTCGCAACTGCACCTTTAGAATCGAGTTTGACTTGATAAAGCGGCGTTTTAATTGTGATTTCCTTACTCGGCGAATTATCTGGAGCAGAAGCAATTATTTGCTGTTGAGGCAATTGACTTTGCTGAATTTCAGGCGTAGGAGTTGCAGTTATAACAACCTGCGCCGTGTTTGCATTTGTCTGTTCAGTTTTTTTCGATGGAAAAAAATATGTCCAGCCGAAAAGCACTGCCATTGAGAGAGTTGCCGCAAGCAGAAATCGAAATTGGGTTGATTGTTTATTATCAGACATCTTTACATTTTGGATTTTAGATTTTAGATAGAATTGGATTTTAGATTTTAGATAGAAGAAGTTAATTAAGATCCTCTTTTTTCTTGAATCCAAAATCCAAAATCTAAAATCCAAAATCACTTCATCGGGTCATAACCACCTTTACAAAAAGGTTGACAGCGTAAAATACGTTTTGTCGCTAACCAAGTTCCGCGAATTGCGCCATATTTTTCGACGGCTTCACGTGCATACTCAGAACACGTCGGCGTAAAGCGGCACGAAGGCGGTAAAAAAGGCGAGAGAAACGTCTTGTAAAGCTGCAAAAAATCTAAAACTAAATACTTCATTTTGCCTTCGCTTTAACGTTTTCCTCGCCCTTGTTCAATTCACTGTTTTTAACTTTCGCTACGATTTGCCGAAATTCTTCTAAAGGTTTTTCGAGTTTAACTCTTAAAAGACTTCTCCGCGCATTTAAAACCCAGTCGAACTTCGTATTCAATTCATTTAGTTCCGCACGGCTCAAACGAAAAGCTTCACGAAGCAGACGTTTCGCCCGATTTCGCTGGACTGCATTGCCGACCGCCTTTTTTGAAGCCGTGATTCCGAGACGTTGAAGTTCGCCTCCCGACGCGGTTATAAAAACCGTTACAAAGCGTCCTTCAAAACGTTTGCCTTCCGCATAAACGCGGCGAAATTCGCTCGGTTTCCGCAAACGCTCCGTTTTTGGAAGACGAAAATTTAATAATGGTGAACCGTTAATCGTTTGCGTCCTTTGGCACGGCGGCGTTTCAAAACGGCGCGTCCGTTCTTGGTCGCCATTCGTGCGCGAAAGCCGTGTTTCTTGGCGCGACGGCGGTTGTTCGGTTGAAATGTTCTCTTTGGCATAGTTGTTCATCTCCTCACGGTAAAGTGAAAACTTAGAGTTTAAGCGTTGTGCGCGATTATGTCAAAACGATAGAGTTATTGGTGCTTCATACAAACTCATTTACAAACTTCGAGATTTCATCAGTAACACACGACATATTATCGTCACTCGCTTTTTCAATTGTTGGAACAAGATTCATAATTCTATCTAACTCACCTTTCATTGCTTCAAAATCTTTCAAGGCTTCATTGTTTGACGAAATAAAATGTGTGTGCATCATCCAACCGTAAATTCCACAAGTAATCGCAAAATGCCTTTTGAAAAATGAGCCGGCTTTTTCAAACGTAATCCTTGCGTCAAGTTCGTGTTCTTCATCCAAAAGAATTTTTCCACCTTCAGGACCTTCTTGACCAACTGTTTTTCCATAATCGAATTTGTGCCAACTCACCTGAAAATTACTTTTCTTCCAACAATTTCAAAATTTCTCTTAACAATTCTTGTTAATGCTTCGATATAAAGCGCGTGTTCGTGTTCCAAAATCCGCGCCGAAAGCGTTTCCGTCGTATCGTTATCAAAAACCTCAACCGTTTTTTGCGCGACAATTGCGCCGTGGTCTAAATCTTCGTCAACAAAATGAACGGTGCAACCTGAAACTTTTACACCATATTCAATTGCTTGCCGTTGCGCGTCCAAACCTTTGAAACTGGGCAACAAACTCGGATGAATGTTTGTAATTCGATTCGGAAATGCGCGAATAAAATCACTTGAGAGCAATCGCATATAACCCGCCAGACAAACCAACTCGACATCTCGCTTTTTTAGTTCAATGACAAATTCCGCGTCGTGTTCCTCGCGCGTGCGTCCTTTTCGAGTGATGACAAGAGTCTCAATTCTGCGCTCTTTGGCTCTTATCAAGCCTTCTGCGCTCGTTTTATCGCTTATAACGGCTACGACTTCAGAATCGGGAATTGAACCGCTCTGAATGGCTTCGACAATTGCAACCATATTCGAGCCGCGCCCGGAAATTAAAATACCAATTTTCATTAGTTCCAATGTTTAATCTTCTTCCAAAGTTCGGGAAATGGTTCTTTCAATCCTCGACAAATTAAAATGTTAAAATTTTCCTCTTTCATCGCCAAAGGCACACCGACGCGCGTTCGTTCTTCAACGCTCTGACAAAATTCTTTCGCATCTTCTTTTTCGTCGCCGAGAATAATAACGACGCTTCCATCATGATTTCCAGGTCCCCAAAGATAATAACTCTGGTGATTACTAATAGCTTTCGGCAAACCGTATTTTTTTCCGAAGAAATCAATCGCGCCTGCTTCACCGTAATTATTGGCGAAAATCGCTGCCTTTTCGCATTCTTCGGGCGGAAGTGAATGATAAACTTCCGCCACTTTCATCGTCATTTCCTCCCAACCAAATTGGTCGCCGAAATGCTGCGGCAAAACGCCTTGATGACCGATTTCGGTTTTCGGCGGCGCAATGCCCAAAGCATTTTGATACGCGGTAAATGTTTCAACCGGCAAAACCGGAATTGCAAGTGGCAAAACGATTAAACCGCCGATTATCAAAAGTACCGGATATGCAAATTTGACGATTCGTCCAAAACGAAATTGAGCTACAAGATTTTCCCAAAAAACGCCGCCTGCCGCAAAAAGCATCGGATAAATGGGAGCGAGATAATAATTTTTCGCCTTCAGCAAAATCATCAGCGCGAGCGTTACGAGATACACATAACCAAGAGTTCGAAACCGTTTTCCCGACTTATCAAACAGCAGATACCAAATTCCCGCCACCCAAACAGGCGCGGTCAAGGGAAACAAAATAAAAATCTGTTGAAAAATAAATTCGTGCGGGGCAAGCACAACATTTTTACCCGTTTTCTGCACATTTTGGAGAAGCTCGAGCGTCGCCCAATTATTTTGATACTGCCAAATCAGATTCGGCAGGAAAATTAAAAAAGCGATTCCGCCCGCAATCCACAGATATTTATTGGCAAATAATTTGCGGTCTGGCGTAAGAAGCAGTCCGACGACAAACGCCAATCCGAAAAATACAATTGAATGTTTATTCATCAAGCCGATTCCCGCCAACGCGCCGAAAAGAAGCCAATAATTCGGATTTCCGCGCCTTATCGCCCACATATAACTGAGAGCGCAGCCCGTCCAAAAAAGCGATTCATAAGCGTTCATTGACAAAAGATTGTCGCCGGCGTTATAAACAGGCACAATTAAAACGCACAGACAAGCCAGCAGCGTCGCAAAATGTTTGCCGCCGAATTCGCGCACGAGCAAACCCGTCAAAACTATTCTCAACGCGCCGGCTAGAGCGGGCAAAAAACGAATTGCGTAAAGCGAATCGCCAAAAACACTCGTGCTAAGTTTCGTGATAAAAACACTTAAAGGAGCGTGGTCGGGATAGCCGAATGCGAGATGTTTCGCGCACGCGAGAAAATAAAGTTCATCGCGGAAATAGCCGTAACTGTTGCCCGCTAAAAGAAAAAGAAAAAGTTTCACAAGGGCAAGCGCAAAAGCGACGGCGATTGGAGTTTGCCAAAAGTTTGTTGGCTTTTCTGAAGTTTCCATATCGTTTATCTCGTCAGCGAAACGCTCATTGATTTTCTGCAAGCGCATTATCATTATTAGACATTATTGGAAATAATATATTTCTTCAAAGTTCGTTAAATCAATTGTTTGAAGTGGCTGGCGGAAGGTTACTCGCAAATTGTGTAACCCACACGCGATTTCCATCACCACATCTGAAATCTTC
>MWVV01000260.1_pt1 | contig 19100 bp, 17 predicted proteins | sample 1047281 | NCBI WGS metagenome assembly MWVV01 (sample SAMN06349986, study PRJNA376086) | soil metagenome | isolation source: PT-2 sample Antarctic (ecotone) soil | place: Antarctica | collected 2015-01-13 | reverse complement strand
GAGAATCGGAACAATTTTCAATTGACATCAATCCGAAGTTTAATCATTTTCAATGATTAACTCCTGATGCCTCGAACTAAATTACTAACTAGCTGTTGTCAAAGAACTTAATTGCACTCAGGCTTCAATTAAATTACCTTATAAAGTCAGTCCGCAAAATCTTCTTCGCCATCTTCATCTTCGTTATTGAAATTGAATCCTTCAACTTCCTCATCAGTAACGCCGCATTCGTGAAGCCAATCAAGTGCCGCCATTTTGTCGGGAAATAAAATTACTTCATTATTTTCGTCAAGCAAAAATTCGTCGCCGTTTATCGAAATTCCGTTCACAGGTCTTGAAACTGAAATCATACGTTCGCTCCTATCGTCAGCTAAAGATTTATTTATCGCGCGACTACCAAGTCAGCGATTTTGAATGATAAGAAATTTGCTGTCGAATGACCGTTTTCTTTTTCAAAGCCAGCTTTTCAGTTGGACTGAAAATCGTCGTCATTTTTGGCAGGCTTTCCAGATTGCTGACAATGACGATTCCGTAATCGTCTTTGTATTCGTCGGCACAGGCAAATTCCTTTTCTGTTAGTCTGATGCTTCCGTGGGCGGAGCGCAGCCCCTTAATTTCAGCTAAAAGAAATTTTTTTTGGATTTGAATTTGAAAATCGTAACCGTCGCCGAATAAGCGAGCGTCTTCGAGCGAACCGTCTTTGAAAACTTCAATTTCGCGGAAGTGATTTATAAAATAAAGTTCCGCTTCTTGTCCGGTTAATTGCAACTGCTTGAATTTGCTTTTAATTATCGGGCTGGCTTCGGCTGGCTTAAAGTCGTGAATTTGAAAATTTTTGGTAAGGTAAAGTTTTACGATGTCGGCATAGCTTTTTACGTCGTAATCGCTAAACAAAGAATCAATGAACTTTTTGCGGTGAATGTAAGCGTCGCCCTTTTGCCACCAGCCTTTTCTGCCGTTATCGAAAAACGGGTCAAATAAATCTTGCCTGTTTTTTACAGTTCCGACAGTTTCCGCAATGCCGCATCGAATAGTATATTCGTAAAAATCCGTTTTAGTTTTGAAACCAAATTCATTCACGAAAGCCTGATTAAATTTAGCCATTCCATAACCGATTAAGTTTAGTATCTCGTAAATTTTCGTGTTTATTATCAGGCATAAAATCAAGGACGCAAAGCCATTCCGATTTGTTTTCTTTGGTTTTCCTTTGAACCGCAGAATACAAAATCATCAGGGAAAGTTTGAAGTCTTGCGCGTTCCCGATTCGTCAAGGCGCGGTCTTCCTTCCAATGATAAACATGAGTGCCGCCGCCGCCCGAACCTGTAATTGTATATGCGGGTTTTGTCGGTTCGAGCCGCTTATAAATTTGACTGATTTTTGCGCCTTTGACATTTAGCTGTAAATCTTCGGGCAAATCGGCGGTGAAAGCGTTTTCGCCTGGCTTGATGTGTTTCAATCTTTTGACGACCGTTTCCGATTGATTCGTTAATTCGTTGTTTTCCGCGTCCGCCGAAATCGGCGGATTTTCGATTGCATTGCGGCAGGAAACGTCAGCGTCGGCAAAAGGAAGCGGCGACGGAACTTTGAATTTCACGCTCAAATCTTTTCTCATTCCGACGATAATAATTCGATGACGCGCCTGCGGCACGCCGTATTTTTCAAATTTGTAGAGATGCGGCACAACGTCGTAACCGGCTTGCGACATATCACGCAAAATATTTTGAAAAGCCTGACCGTCGTTCGAGTTTCGCAGACCGCCGACGTTTTCCGCTAAAAACCATTGCGGCTGAAAGTGCTTTAAGACGTTGATGCCGTATTGATACAAAGGACCGAAAACGCCGTCTATTCCTTTCTGCTCGCCGACAACGCTGAAGTCGTTGCACGGGAAACCGAAAGCGAGCGCGTCAATCGCGGAAATCTTTTCGAGGCGTTCGATTTTGAGTTTGCGAATATCATCGTGGATGACGGATTTTGAATTTTCCGCGCCGCAGATATTCCGGCTGTAAGTTTTGCAGGTGTCTTTGTCGTAATCAGTCGCCCAAGCGTGAGTGATGCGGCGGTCGGTCGGATTGCTGATTGTTGAAGCCCATTTCGCGCCGAGCGCGATGCCGCCGGGTCCGCAGAATAATTCGCCTAGCCGATAAGTGATATTCATAGAAATATTTGAGATTTTTTCGATTACAAAAACTCCTTACAGTTAACACTTTTCAGGACTTAAATTCAAGTTTATTCAAAAAAATTTAACTTTCATTGACCTTCAAAACTGCCAGAAACGCTTCCTGCGGAATCTCGACGCGCCCGACTTTCTTCATTCGCTTTTTGCCTTCTTTTTGTTTTTCGAGCAGTTTGCGCTTTCTGGAAATGTCGCCGCCGTAGCATTTTGCCGTGACGTTTTTGCCCATCGCTTTGACGGTTTCGCGGGCGATGACTTTGGCGCCAATGGCGGCTTGAATCGGGACTTCAAACATTTGGCGCGGAATAAGTTCTTTCATTTTCGCCGTAACTAATCTGCCTTTGGCGGCGGCGGTCGCGCGGTGCAGAATCAAGGAGAGCGCGTCAACCGGTTCGCCCGAAACCAGAACATCGAGTTTTACTAGATCGCTTTCCCGGTAACCCGAAAGATGATAGTCGAGCGAAGCGTAACCTTTAGAAACCGATTTCAGACGGTCGTAAAAATCAAGCACGATTTCGTTGAGCGGCAATTCATAGACGAGCATCACACGGTTTGACGTAACGAACTCAAATTTTTTCTGGACGCCGCGCTTTTCTTCCAGGAGCGGCAAGATTCCGCCGAGAAAAGTGTCGTTGGTTAAAATCGTCGCTTCGATGAACGGCTCTTCGATTTTTGTGATTCTGCCGGTGTCCGGCATTTTCGACGGCGAATCAATCTCAGCCGTTGTGCCGTCGGTCGTCGTTACGCGGTAACGCACGCCGGGCGCGGTCGTTATCAAATCTAAATCAAATTCTCTTTCCAATCTTTCCTGCACAATTTCCATATGAAGAAGTCCGAGAAATCCGCATCGGAAACCGAAACCGAGCGCAGTTGAAGATTCAGGTTCGTAGAAAAACGAAGCGTCATTGAGCCGCAGTTTGTCCATCGCGTCGCGCAGTTCTTCGTATTGCGCGTTGTCGGTTGGGTAAAGTCCGGCGAAAACCATCGGTTTAACTTCTTGAAAACCGGGAAAAGGTTCGGCAACCGGTCGGGCGGCTTCGGTGATTGTGTCGCCGATTTGCACGTCGGCGACGGTTTTGATCGAAGCGGTAAGAAATCCGACTTCGCCGACGCTCAATTTATCAATCGGTGTCGGGCGCGGACGATTTACGCCAAGGGTTTCAACCAGATATTCGCGTCCCGTGTTGAAAAATCGAATTTTTGTGCCTTTATTTATCGTGCCTTCGATGATGCGGAAAAGAACAATCACGCCGCGATACGAGTCATACCACGAATCGAAAATCAAAGCTTTGAGCGGCGCGTCTTTATCGCCTTTCGGCGCGGGAACTCGTTTGACAATCGCTTCTAAAACTTCCTCAATACCGATGCCGGTTTTCGCCGAAGTCAAAACCGCGTCGCTCGTGTCTAAACCGATGATGTTTTCGATTTGTTCTTTAATTCGGTCGGGTTCGGCGGACGGCAAATCAATTTTGTTGAGAACGGGAATCAATTCCAAATCGTTTTCGATTGCCAAATAAGTGTTCGCCAGCGTTTGCGCTTCAACGCCTTGCGAAGCGTCAACAATCAGCAACGCGCCTTCGCAAGCCGAGAGCGAGCGCGAAACTTCGTAGGAAAAATCAACGTGACCGGGCGTGTCAATTAAATTTAAAACGTAATTTTGACCGTCTTTTGCTTTGTAGTCCAAGCGGACGGCGTGAGATTTGATGGTAATGCCGCGTTCGCGTTCTAAGTCCATATCGTCTAAAAGCTGCTCTTCCATATCCCGTTCGCTCACGGCGCCGGTCAGTTGGAGAATGCGGTCGGCGAGCGTTGATTTGCCGTGGTCAATATGCGCGATGATGGAAAAATTTCTGATTAAGTTCGAGTTCATATCTAATCGTTTGGTTTCAATAAAAATAGCGATAATACGTTAAAAATTAACAATAGCAAACGTAACCAAAATTCGCACTTATCAGAGATTCCACAAAAATTTTATAAAAATAATCAATCAACCTGAATCCGTTTTGAAAAAGCTTGCGAATAGTTAAACGTAGGGTAAACTCTTTGCATATTTTACGAGAGTAGTGGTATTTTTGGTATTTAGCGTAGAGTGTGCCTTTTTCACTGAGCTAGTAATTATATTAAGCACGACTGATAGGTTATGTTAAGCTATGTTCCGAAAAGTTTGACACATACCTATTTTTTATCAGGCAGAGCGAGAATGAACTTCTTTTCGTTTTGCCAAGTAACATAGTCACCAGGTTCGAAGTATTCGTTAAACTTTTACCTTCTTAGGTTTCTTTTATTTTTTTTGAATCTAATTTCAATTGCGTAGCGAAAGAAGTTTAATGACGAAGATATTTTTAGAACCTTGCAGAATGAGTTTTCTCCAAAAAGAATTCTGCAATTTTCAGGATTTTCTGATAATGTTAATTTAGATATTTAAATTTGCGTTTTTCGCAATGCAAGCACCGAAAGTTATTTTTTTTTATTTTTCATGGGGAGTTAGTTATGTTTCAAAAAGTCATCCACACTCGGTGGATTGGGATTGCCTGCCTGTTAGTTTTGTTAACCCTGATTAGCTCTGCTAGCGTTAAAGCCGCAACTTTGTATGGCGAAACGACTGGTAATCAATTAGCCCGCTTTAACAGCAAAGCACCCAGCAGCGCGCCCACTTTTAGCGGATTGGCGGACAGTGTTGCCGAACCCACACGCCAACTCAACGCGCTTGATTTTGATGGCGATTCTCGTGCTGATTATGTCAATTACCGTATTTTTATCAGCACGGTGTTCATTTCGCGCAGTTCCGCCAATAACACCACTTTCCTTGGCTTACAATTCGGCATCGGCGGTTCGGATATTTTCCAACCCGGTGATTATGACGGTGACAGCCGCGCCGACATTGCGGTTTTCCGACCGTCTAGCGGAACTTGGTTTATTCTACAAAGTTCAAATAATATGTTTCGCGCTGTACAATTCGGAGCCAGCACCGACCAACCGGTCGCGCAGGATTATGACGGCGACCGACGGACAGATTTAGCGGTTGTCCGCCGAAGCGAAGGAGCAATGATTTGGTATGTGCTGAGAAGTTCAAACAATAGTTTCTTTGGTTTGAACTTCGGGTTTAGCAGTGATAGGGTCGCGCCAGGCGATTATGACGGTGACGGAAAAACGGATATTGCCGTTAAACGCGGCGCACCCGGAGAGCCAGCCACCTTCTTTATCCAACAAAGTACTGGTGGATTCCGTAGCGTCCAATTCGGTATGGGTGAAGATTTAGTAGTTCCGGGCGATTATGATGGCGACGATAAAACGGACGTTGCTGTGGTGCGTCCAGGTTCGCAACTTGTTTGGAACATTATCCGTAGTTCGGATAATTCTGTATCAGTGGTTAGATTTGGTTCAAAAGGACAATTTACCGTCCAAGCCGATTATAACGGCGATGGCAGAACCGATATTGCCACTTTTGAACCGGGGCGCGGTCTTTACTTCATTTTGCAAAGCCCAAATCAAACGTTTATCGCGCAACAATTTGGTACAAGTGAAGATTACCCGGTGGGTAATTACAACACTTATTAGTATTCAATTACAACACTTGTTAGTACTTAAGGAGAAAAAATATGAAATCGACTAGAAAAAACAAACTTTTTTCATTAGTGCAATTCGGAATAATTGCTCTACTGATTCTTAACTTAATGAGCTTACCGATTATGGCGTCGAGCCACGCGGAAGCTCCTCTTATCAGCATGGACAGATATGCCGATAACACGGACGTTTATGCTTTTCGTAGTACGGAACCGGGGCGTGAAGGTTTCGTGACATTGATTGCTAACTATATTCCGTTTCAAGACCCGTCGGGCGGTCCGCAGTTTTTCCGCTTTGACGATTCGGTGATGTACGAAATTAAAGTTGACAACACCGGCGACGGTTTGGAAGATATAACTTATCAATTCCAATTCACAACGCAGATAGTCAGACCAAGCACCGTGTTTGGGATGAATACTCTCAATCAAGACGGTGTGATTATGAATGAAAGAGATCCTGACTACAATATGCCGCAAGACTACACGTTGCGCGTTATTAACAGTGCCACGGGTCCTAACGGACAGTTGCTCGGTACCGGAGTTCGCATGCCGCCGTCGAATATCGGACCGCGCGTGACGCCGAATTATGAAGAGAACTTAGGTCGGCGGGGAGTTCACACTACGCCAAGTGGTGTTAGGTTTTTCGCCGGACAACGCGATGAAAGCTTTTTCATTGATGTCGGTGGCGTTTTCGACCTTTTCAATCTTCGCTCACTCGCCGCATCCGGCGGCGTTGACAGCTTGCGCAGCTTTAATGTCAACACGCTTGCCGTTGAAGTTCCAATTCAGAACTTGACTAGCACACGTACTATTCCGGCGAGTTCGACCGCTCCGGGCGCCGTTATCGGTGTGTTTGCAACTGCCAGCCGTCGCGGGACGCAGGTTATCAATGCAGATAACACAAGAAGTACGTCAGGACCTTGGCGACAAATTTCCCGTCTCGGCAATCCGCTCGTTAATGAACTTGTCATTCCTTTGGGGTTAAAAGACGCTTTCAACGCGCTTTCACCGGTCGGTGATGCGGTTGCTGCACCGTCTATTCTTGACCCGGAGCTTCCGAAACTTATCAAGGCTGCTCTTAGCTCTTTTAACAATATCAACATCAACATACCGCCCGCCCCGCGTAATGACTTGGTAGCGATTTTTGCTACCGGCATACCGGCTGGCGCAGTACCGGGCGCGCCGACTTTCACGACGTTTCTTTCGGACGGTCAGCCGCACGAATATATGCGTTTGAACGTGGCAATTGCGCCTACTAATGGTACTTCCGCCTTTAGTCGGTTGGGCTTGCTTGGTGGTGATCCGGCAGGTTTCCCGAACGGACGCCGCGTAACAGACGATGTCGTGGACATTGATATTCGCGCTGTTTTAGGCGGAACTCCGTTTACTCCGGCATTTAACGTTGCGCCGAATAATTCGATCGGCGACGGCGTAGCTGCAAACTTTGAAGGTTTCTTGACGCGTTTCCCATATCTCCAAACGCCGAATCAGGGTAACACACCGCGTCCAGCAAACTTCCCGGCTGCTCAACTCAGCGCACCGGAAACTAACGGAAATCAACCGCCTATCGTTGATGCAAACGGTTTTTTGACTAACTATAAAAATAAGTAGTGTGAAAACTTTTCGGGGCAGAATTTAGGTTCTGCTCCGAAATTTCGGAAACTATTTCCGAAAACATTAATCGTTTAGTACCAATTATTTTGAGTTCCGTATTTATTCGGCGTTAAAAACCGTCTGAAGACGGAACTCAAAATTACAAAACCCTTTTAATTCCTAGACAAAATTTCATTTAAGGAAATGGAAATGAAAACGCGAAACTTTATATTTTTCAGTTTGTGTCTGGCTTTTGTCGCGTTGGCAAATTCGGCGTGTGTTGAGCAGAAGCCGACGGTAGCCATTGCTTCGCCAAACCTTGTTTCGGAAAATACGACATCAACCGACGCACGAATTCAAAAGGCGCAAGCGTCGATTGAAAAAATGCCTAATGTTGCCGGCAACTACAACAATCTTGCCATTGCATATATCAAATCGGCGCGTGAAACCGGCGATTTCAGCTTAAACTCGAAAGCTGAAACTGCTCTCAATCGTTCTCTTGAAATCGAACCCAACAATTTAAACGCACTTAAACTTAAAGCATCTTTGCATCTAACATTTCATCGTTTTCAAGACGCCCTAGAACTCGGCACTGAGTTGCAAAAAACCAATCCAAACGACCCATTTATTTACGGAGTTTTGACTGACGCGAATGTCGAACTCGGCAATTACGAGAAAGCAGTCGAAGCCGCACAAACGATGGTTGATTTGCGACCGAATATGGAATCTTACGCTCGCGTTTCACATTTGCGTTCTCTACACGGCGACAGCAAAGGGGCGATTGAAGCGATGAGTTTTGCGGCGCGAATCACCGACCCGCTAGACAAAGAAGCACAAAGCTGGTGTCTTGTTCATTTGGGCAACGAGTATCTGAATGCCGGAAAATATGTCGAAGCCGAAAAACAATACGATTCCGCGCTCGAAATTTTTCCGAACTATCATTACGGTTTAGAAGGTAAAGGACGCGCCCGTGCCGCGCAAAACGATTACGAAAACGCCATCAAATTTTATACACAGGCGCAAGACCGCGTTCCGACGACCGAAACCGTTATCGCGCTTGGCGACCTTTATGCCAAAACCGGCAACGCGGAAAAATCCAAAGCACAGTATGATTTAGTCGAATTTATCGAACAAAAATTCGGCAATACGGATATGCGGCGGCTCGCGCTTTTGTGGGCTGACCAAGACGTAAAACTCGACGAGGCTTTGGTGATCGCCGAAAAGGAACACGCGGCGCGAAAAGATATTTTCACGGCGGATATTTACGCTTGGTGTTTGTATAAAAAAGGAAATTTCCAAGAGGCGAAAAATATTATTCAAGAAGCGATGCGCTTGAAAACAAAAGATGCGCGAATCTTCTATCACGCGGGAATGATTGAAAAAAATTTGGGCAATAAAAAGGAAGCCGCGCAATTTCTTCAAAAGGCTTTGAAGACGAATCCGTCGTTTGACTTACTGCAAGCGGAAAATGCGAAATCGGCGTTACAAGAATTGTAATAAAATGCGAAGAAACTTTTATCTATCAATCACGTTTCTTATTTTCGCCAGTGCCGTTTCAATAATGGCGCATCCGTTGGGAAATTTCAGCGTTAATCAATACGCGCGGATTGAAGTCGGAAAATCGCAGGTAAAATTACGCGCCGTTCTTGATATGGCGGAAATACCGACTTTTCAGGAATCGCAAACAATAGACACGAACAAAGATGGTGAACTTTCCGAAACAGAACTTAACAATTACGTTGAGAAAATTTCGCCCGGTTACTTTGCAAATCTTTTGCTGACGATTGGCGAACAATCAATAGAGCTTCGTCCGATCGCAAAAAACATCAGTTTGCCGACGGGTTCGGGCAACCTGCCGACACTTCGTATCGAATGGGATTTAGCCGGCGACTTACCAAATCCGGCAAATGAAATACAAAAGCTGCGGTTTGAAAATAAAAATAATTTAGAACGAATCGGTTGGAATGAAATCGTCGTCGGGCGCGTTTCAGGAATAAATATTTTCGACAGCACCGCTAAGGGAAGCGGCATCACCGACGAATTAAAATCATACCCACAAGAAACTTTGTCATCACCCCTGACCGAGAGAACGGCGGGATTTTCGTTCACCTCAAGTACGATTCCGCCGAACTCGAAAATTTTGCAAAACCGCGACGGACATGTCTCGACGCCCGTCGAAAAAGATAAATTCGCCGAGCTAATCGCTGTACCCGAAATTACGCCGACGATAATTTTATTCGGATTGCTCGTCGCCTTCGGTTTGGGCGCATTGCACGCGCTCTCGCCCGGACACGGCAAGGCGGTCGTCGGCGCATATCTCGTCGGCTCAAAGGGAACGCCGAAACACGCTTTATTTCTCGGCGCAACCGTTACCATCACGCACACGCTCGGTGTTTTCGCGCTTGGACTCCTGACGCTGTTTGCCTCAAATTACATTTTGCCCGAACGATTGATGCCTTTCTTAAATTTCTTTTCCGGCTTGCTGGTATTTTTTATCGGTTTGACGCTTTTCAAAAATCGTTTATTTTCGATTTTGGGTTACGAATCGAGCGAACATCAACCTGCCAAAGATTTGCACGAACACGATAATTTGCCGGAAAACATTACGCATACACACGGCGGTTCGACGCATTCACATCTGCCGCCGAAACGAGTTACTTGGCGCAATTTGCTGGCGTTGGGAATTTCGGGAGGATTACTTCCATGTCCGTCGGCGTTGGTTTTAATGCTGTCGGCGATTTCACTCAACCGTATTGGTTACGGAATCGTTTTGACGTTGGTTTTCAGTTTCGGCTTAGCCGCGACTTTAACGGCAGTCGGATTGACATTTCTTTATGTCGGTAAGTTTCTCGACAATCCATCTTTGAGCGACAATCGAATAGTCAAAGCCTTGCCCGTTTTCAGCGCATTTGTCATCGCTTGTGTCGGCGCAGTAATTTGCTACCAATCTTTGGTGTAATTTATTAAATCTCTTTAAGTTTCTCTCCGTAGAAACTTATATCCTAATAATTTTGAAAAATTCCTTCGCGCTTATATCACTCGTGGTCGTGGTCGTGGTCGTGAAAGCGATGCCGATGCGAGTGCGAATGGATTTTGCCGTTTGCGTGCGCGTGGCGATGAGCGTGAATCAGATTCGTGCTTTCAAGTAAATTTTGGTCATTCAAAATCTGTGCGGGCGTGCCAAAGCCCGCGACGCGCCCGTTTTGAAAAACAAAACAGAAATCGGCGATGTCTTCAATAATGTCCAGATCGTGCGTCGCCGTAATCACGGTTTTCGCAGTTCCGCCCCAATTAATCAGAAAATCAACGACTTGACCGCGACTTTTCGGGTCGAGCGCGGCGGTCGGCTCGTCCATCAGAAGAACTTGCGGGTCGAGTATTAAAACGGACGCGAGCGCGACGCGCTTTTTCTCGCCGCCCGAAAGACGATGTGGCGAACGGTCTTTTAAGTGGGCAATCTCCAGCGTTTCCAAAGTTTCGGTAACGCGCCGCCGAATTTCGTCTTTTTCCCAACGAAGCTGAAGCGGTCCGAAAGCAACTTCGTCGAAAACCGTCGGATTAAAAAGCTGAACGTCGGGATTTTGGAAAACGAGCGCGACGCGCCGCCGAAATCGAAACGCGTATTCTTCGTTTTGAAAAGATTCTTCCGTCAAAGGTTCATCAAAAGCCGAAACAGTTCCCTTGTCGGGAAAATATAAACCGTCGAGCAGGCGCAGAAATGTTGATTTGCCCGAACCGTTCGCGCCTAAAACCGCGATGCGCTGATTCTGCTTTATCGAAAGCGATAAATCATCCAAAGCCGTCAATTCATCGTAACGGAAGGTTACATTTTGAACGTCGAAAATAATATCTGACACAAATCTCCAAATCTAAAAATGCAAATTTACAAACGATTGCAGCGAATCCTGCCGTCCAAACCAAAATCCGGCGAGTGCCAGCAACAAAAAAGCGGCGAGTGCCAGCCAATCTCGTCCGCGCATCATAAAATCGTCAAGCGTATAAACTTCGCCGCGAAAACCGCGCGACTGCATCGCCATAAAAACTTCCGTGTTGAGATAAAAACTTTTGGTCAGCAAAACGCCGATGCTCGCAGCGGCAATGCGTCTGCTTTCCCGAGCGTCGAGCGAACCGATGAGGCGGCTCTGCCGCGCCTCGAACATATTCCGCGCCGTTTCCAGCATCACGAAAATATAGCGATAGGTCATTCCCAAAATTACGACGAAAACGACCGGAACGCCCAAGACGCGCAAACCTTTCAAAACGTGCGTCCAAAGCGTGCAAAGCACGAGCAGCAGCGAAAGCGTAACGGTTGTTTCAACCCGAAGCAGCAAATAAAGCGCGCTCGTCACGCCTTGCGCGGTAATCGTCCAACCCAATAGCGGCAAGCGAAAAAGTGCGTCGCCCGGCGTAATAAAAATTACCGGCAAAGCAATCGTTCCCGTAAAAGTTAAAACACTCAGCCAAGTTCTGACCGCCAGCGTGCGAAGCGGAACGTGCGACACAATAGCAAGCAAAACGGCGATTGCAAAAATAAAGATAATCGTGAAAAAATTACGAGCCAGCGTCGCGTCCAAAATTAAAGCCAACAGTCCGATGATTTTTACGCGCGGGTCGAGTTTTTGAAGAAAGCCCTCTTTTCGCGCGAGTTCTTCGGCAAAAAGTGCGCGTTCGGTTTTGCGAATCAATGTTGAGAGCGTTCGCTCGATAAAACTTCCGCGACGTTTTTTGCGCGTCGGCGTTGATTTTAGTTTGTGATTTGAAACAGGATTCACCTTAATTGTTTCCTGTTTCGGGCGGCGCGTTTTTGCTTCCGCGATTTATCAATCCGGCAATCCAGCCGCCCAAAAGAAACACAGCGATAATCAATCCAGTGCCGAACATCGCCGACATTATGTAGCCGAACTCCGCGCTGTTCATAAACGGCGGTGCGTAGTCGGGTATCGGCGCAGTCCAGACGCTCGAAAGTCTCACTAAACCTTCGGGCGGCGCGTCGGGTGGTGATTGATTACGTGAAGCATTGGCAATTTGTTCGCGTCCGGCTGGGTCGTTAAAATCTTCCGCGCTCCATTCGCCCCAAGCAGTTCCGGCGGCAAGCAATCCAAGCGGCGTTAAAATCATTAGCGCGGCGAGTCCTATCCACAACGGGCGCGTGACGCGCCAGCCGGATTTCTCAATCGAATTTTCGTCAGGTGCGTCCGGCGCGGTCAATTTCAAGAGCGACGAATCGGAGCGTTGCAAGTAAGCGACCACGCCGCCCGCCGTAATCAATTCGGCGAGTCCGGCGAAAGTTAAGTGTCCAATCATCATTGCCGGAACTGCGATGCTCAAAGGATACGGCGCATAAAGCGGTGCGCCGCTCGCGTCGTGAAAAAGAAGCGGCTGAATGCCGAATTCGATGCTCGCGCAAAACGCCGCCGCGTTGATTGCCGCGTAACCTGCCAGCGAAGCCGCAACCACGCGGCGCGTCGAAGTAATTGCCGCGCCTCTTCCGATTGTTCGATAAACAGCGTTCGCCACGAGTGAGCCGACAATCGCCATATTAAAACAATTCGCGCCGAAAGCCGTGATGCCGCCGTCGCCGAAAAACAACGCTTGAATAAGGAGCGCGACGGAAATCGCCAGCATCGAACCCCACGGTCCAAGAACAATCGTCGCAATCCCGACTCCGACAGCGTGTCCGGTAGTGCCGCCCGGCAAGGGAATATTGAACATCATTATGACAAACGAAAATGCGGCGAACAGCGATAACAAAGGAACTAATTTCGTGTTCAAAAGCCGCTTGACACGGCGAAGCGCAATCGCCCAAAACGGCGCGGCGGCGGCGTAAAGCACCGCGCAGGTTACAGGACTGAGATAGCCGTCGGGAATGTGCATAAATTAACTTATGATTGCCTAAATTTCAATTTCTCTTTTTCTCCACGCTCGTTTGAATTTGCATAATCTCCGCAATTGATGCCACCAATTTTTGTCCGAAAGTTTTCGGCTGCAATGCTTCTGCATCGGAAGCGTGAATACCGAGCAAAACGTGAATGACCTTTACTGCCGAAAGAACCGTCTGGTCAACGTCCTTGGTCGAATACCAAGGGTTGACGGCAATGTTCACATTATTATTTTCATCGAGCCATGCTTCGATGTTTTCCAAATCAATCGCGCGGGCGACGGTTTCGGTGTCCGTTCCTTCCGGCAGTTTGAGCGCGACCGAGCAAAGTTCATTCACGACCAACTCACAGTCAACGCCGACGGTTTCGCGCAAGCCTTCGCGCACATCCGCGAAAACCATATCGAGCGTCGCCCGCGTCGCTTCGAGCAGATGCCTCTGATTCGCCAAAACTTTCGAGTTTCCTGGCGCAGACGCTTCGCCCGCTTGCAGGTTTTTCCAAAGCGGCGGCACGCGCCACGCCGTCAACTTCGTCCCGCGCACGGGCGGACCGCCCGTCAAGGCAAGTTCTCAATAATTTTCCCAGCGTCCGCTCCAACGGCTCATAATTAAGTTTCCCCTTGATTAAAATTCTTATCTTTGTAATTCGTTTTATCAAGTCGTTTCGGATTCATTTATTAAACCCCGAGTGTGATTGCGCCCCAGAAACTTTCCCAATCGGCTTCGCCGCAATCTGTTTGGCATCGCTGCATATCAAATGCTTTTGCGTTGTCGGTTATCGTTACGCTCGCGCCGGACACAACAGCGCCTTGTTCATCCGTAACCGTGCCGCTCAAGGTCGCCGTTGCCGATTGCGCCTGAGCATCGTTTAAAAATAATGTCGTTAAAATTAGTGATCCAACCGTTAATAACAAATTCTTTCGCATTGAAAACTCCTGTCGTTTAAATAATTATTTTGCCGTGTTATGAATTTGTAATTCGTAATATCAACTATAACAGATTCGCCAAAAAAGAAAAAATTTAAACTTTTAAAAAGTCAGTTCAAGCCGGAAAATAACCAATCTCGCAAAGGACGTTTGAATTTTGCTCAGTCAAACTAGCAATCATAACGCCAGTTTTTTGCTTTAGTTATGAATCCGTTCGTTATCATAACTTTTCAATAAAGTCGGCGTGAGTTACGATTTGGAATAACCTAAACAAAAGGAATTTACAAAAGCAATGATTAACTTTGACTCGGACATTTGTACAAATTTTGAAGCGGTGACAACGCGCGAGTGGTTGGAGACGAACGGCATTGGCGGTTTCGCTTCTTCAACAGTTTCGGGTGCGAACACGCGGCGTTATCACGGATTGCTGACCGCTGCGACGCGTCCACCGCTTGGGCGCGTAACGATGCTTTCTAAATTTGAGGAAACCATTACGATTAACGATAAGCCGTATGAACTTTCCACAAATCAATTTCCAAATGCGGTTTATCCGGAAGGTTATAAATACTTGAAAAACTTTCGCCTTGCGCCGTTTCCGATTTGGACGTTTGAGATTGAAGGCATCGAAATTAAAAAATCGGTTTTTATGGTTCACGGCTCGAACGCGACGGTCGTTAAATTCAGGATTCAGGATTCAGGATTCAGGATTCAGTTAGAATTAAAACCACTCTTGTCCTTTTCCGATTATCACCATTTGCAGCACGAAAATTCTGATTTTGATTTGCATTATGAAGCCTCGGAAAATCTTGTTTCGGTAAAACCATATAGCGAAATGCCGCCGCTTTATTTTGCTCACAATGCTTCTTCGATTGAAAACACGAATGTATGGTATCGGAATTTTGAATATGCGATTGAAAAAGAGCGCGGTTTCGATTTTTCGGAAGATTTGTTTCAGCCGTTCGCTCTGAAATTTGATTTGTCTGAGACGGCAATCGTCATTGCTTCGACTGAGAAGCAAAATTACACTGACGCGGAAACTTTTGAGAAAAAGGAAATCGAACGGCGCGAAATGTTAATCAAAGACGCAAATGCCGAAGACGATTTTACAAAACAACTCGTTTTAGCCGCCGACCAATTCGTCGTTTCACGCGGCGCCGGGAAAACGATTATCGCCGGTTATCCGTGGTTTTCCGATTGGGGACGCGACACGATGATTGCTTTGAATGGTTTGACTCTGGCGACGAACCGTGCAGAAATCGCCAAACAAATTCTTCTGGAATTTTCCCAACATATCTCTGAAGGAATGCTGCCGAATCGTTTTCCCGATGCGGGCGACAGTGCGGAATACAACACGGTTGACGCAACGCTCTGGTATTTTGAAGCGATTCGCGCTTACGTCGAAAAGACTGAAGATTATAAATTTGTTCGCAAAAATCTCTATGAAAAACTCGTTGATATAATCGTCCGGCATCTACGCGGAACTCGTTACCAAATTCGAGTTGGCACAGACGGCTTACTTTACGCGGGAGACGCGAGTGTTCAATTAACTTGGATGGACGCGAAAATCGGCGACCTTGTGGTTACGCCGCGCACGGGCAAAGCCGTCGAGATTCAGGCACTTTGGTATAACGCTTTGTGTATTATGGCGGATTTTGCCGGCACCTTCGGCGATTGGAAAGATGAGAAAAAATATCTCGAACTGGCGCAGCAAGCACGGACGAGTTTCAATAAAATTTTTTGGAACGACGCGGAAGAGTGTTTGTTCGATGTGATTGACGGGGAAAACAAAGACGATTCGGTTCGCCCGAATCAGATTTTCGCCGTCAGTTTGCCGCACGCAATTTTAGACGATGCGGACAAAGCGCGGCGAGTCGTCGAAAAAGTCGAAGCGGAATTACTTACGCCGTTTGGTTTGCGTTCGCTTTCGCCAAAGGATAAAAATTATCGTCCTGTTTACATCGGCAATCCTTTTGAGCGCGATACGGCTTATCACCAAGGAACGGTTTGGGCGTGGCTTATCGGCGCATTTGTTGATGCTTATCGGCGAGTTCACGGCAAAAATGAAACGACGGAAATCCGCGTCAATGAAATTTTAGGCGGTTTTAAAAACCATCTGAGCGAAGCCGGATGCGGACAAATCTCCGAGATTTTTGATGCCGACGCGACTCACAACCCGCGCGGCTGCGTCGCTCAAGCGTGGAGCGTGGCGGAAGTTTTACGCGTTTATAAAGGAACGCCGTCATCTTGATGGCAAAGATTGCAACAGCAATTTAGTAAAGTACGCCTAATAGTTTTGAACGTTTGAAGCGTTCATTGAAAGCCTCGATGCTGGCGTTCCTTTACGGCAGATTTTCAGCCAACCGCTCAATATCTGCTCGATTATTAAAAAAATGCGGCGCGATGCGAACGCGGTCGCCGCGCGGCGAAACGATAATATTTTCTTTTTGTAGATGATTGGCTATATCAACAGGAGTCAAACCGTCGTTATTTTTGATGCAGACGATTTGCGACTTTTCCCCGTTCGCGCGTGAACTGACAATTTCATAATTTTTCCCCGCCAGCAGTTCGCACAGATAGTCAGTTAATTCTTCAAGATAACTTTCGATTCGTTCCGCGCCTGTGTCAAACAAAAGTTTTGCGCTTTGCTCAAGTCCGTAAAAAAGCGAAGCCGTTCCCGTGCCTGTTTCCCACGCCAGCGCGTTCGGCTTAAAATCCTGCTCATAATCTTCAAAATTCCAAGCATTGGCGACGCTAATCCATCCGACAAGAGTCGGCTCGATTCTTTCCCTCGCCCGGTTAGAAAGAAAAAGAATTCCGCAGCCTTCGGGCGAACACAGCCATTTGTGGCTCGCGCCCGCCGCGATGTCGATTTTTTGAGCTTCCAAATCCAGCGGCGCTGCGCCGAACGCTTGGATAATATCAACTGCAAACAACGCGTCAACTTTTCTTGCCGCTTCGCCGATTTGTTCTAAGTCAGTGCGAAATCCTGAACCGTATTGCACCGCGCTGATTGAAACGAGCCGCGTATTTTCATCAATCAAATTAATAAATTCGTCTAAATCAACCCGCCCGTTGCTTTCGGGACACAGGCGAAGTTCCACGCCGAACACATCTCTGACGCGCCGCCAAGCGTAAAAATTGGCGGGAAATTCCTTTGCAAAAGTTACGATATTATCGCCTTTTTTCCATTTCAAACCGTTTGCAACCGTCGCAAAACCATCTGACGTATTCCGCATAAACGCGATTTGCTCAGGCTTGACTCGGAGCATTTTGGCAACCGTCTCACGCGCCCGATTTTTGGTCGCAATCCAATCGGAAAAATTAGCCGAGCCGTTTTCACTAACATCTCGAAGCTGCCGACTTACGGCTTCGATGGCAATCGTCGGCAGAGGCGCAACCGCTGCGCTGTTTAAATATGCGTATTTCTTGGCGGCGGGAAAAAGCTCGCGGATTTTTTCGTTCAATTCGTCAAACTCCAATTAAATTTTTTGACATTCATCTAAATTACAGATAATTTTAAACTTGGCACGGAGAAATTTCTCCAACTCAGAACCTCAGATGATACATCAAATTCGTTAAATTATGTTCGATTTTAAAAGAAAAAACCAATTCGATTTCGGTTCGTACGCGTCGAAAGATGACCGCGACATAGAAGTTTATCGTTTAAGAACGGAATCACGGCAAGGACTTTGGTCTGAAAGTCTGAAACTTCTCCGTGACATTTTTCTTATTATTGCAGTCTTTATTCTGCTCGGCGTTTTTGTCGCGCAGCCGGTCGTCGTCGAAGGAACTTCGATGCTGCCTGAACTTCACGATGGCGAGCGTTTGCTGGTTAATAAATTAGTTTACTACAAATTTCAAAGCGTCAGTTGGGGGCACATCGAGCGCGGCGACGTTATTGTTTTTTGGTATCCGAAAGACCCGGAAAAAAGCTATGTCAAACGCGTTATCGGTTTGCCGGGCGAAATGGTCGAAGTGCGCGACGGAAAAATTTTAATTAATAATCAAGAGTTAAACGAACCTTATCTCGATTCGGAATACAATCAATCTTTGCCGAGTTATGAGCCGAAAAAAGTTGATGAACATTATTATTTTGTGATGGGCGACAACCGCGACAATTCTTCCGATTCACGCCTTTGGGGTTTAGTTCCCGAAAAATATATCTACGGCAAAGCGTTTTTTCGCTATTGGAATCCATCACACATCGGGTTTCTAAAGCACGGCAAATATAACTTGCCGGAAGAGGTAAAAACCAAAGATGTTCGCGCCAAAAGCGAAGAGTAGTTTTTAATAGCGCAGACGGTGCAGTGAATGTACATGTCAAAGTTGACGAAAAAGGCTGCGTTGTTTCGGCGAAGGCAATTTCCGGTCATCCGCTTCTTCGCTCGGCAGCTGAACAAACGGCGCGTCAAGCCAAACTTAAAGCGGCTAAAACAGCGGAAATTCTAATTTTTAATTTTACAATCGAATAAACGAAATTTTTTGGAATCTTAAACAATCAAAAAATTACGGCAATAACATACTTCTCTCGTTTCTTTTTTTGAACTCAACCAAATCCCAAAGATTGCCGTATAAATCTTCGAAAACGGCGACCGTTCCGTATTCCTCGTTTTTCGGTTCTCTGACAAAAGTTATGCCTTGGAGTTGCATATTTTTATAATCTCTCCAAAAGTCATCGGTTTTTAAGAACAGAAAAACTCGCCCGCCCGTCTGGTTTCCTATTCGGCTTCTTTGTTCTTCGCCGACTCCTTTCGCCAGCAATAAACAACACTCTTCCGCTCCCTTAGGCGCGACTAAAACCCAACGCTTTGTTTCGCTCTGAACGGTGTCTTCTACAAGAGTCAAATTACCACCGCCAGAGGCGGTGGCTTGATTTTTGTTTGCCCTAGAAGGTGCGCCGTTACTGGCTAGCCTTTATCCTCATCGAACAAGTTTCCTTGCAACTTCTCGATTTCCTTCTCTTTGT
>MWVV01000259.1_pt1 | contig 19169 bp, 16 predicted proteins | sample 1047281 | NCBI WGS metagenome assembly MWVV01 (sample SAMN06349986, study PRJNA376086) | soil metagenome | isolation source: PT-2 sample Antarctic (ecotone) soil | place: Antarctica | collected 2015-01-13 | reverse complement strand
CCTGCGTAATGTTGACGCGCTTTGCGCCCGCCGTAAAAGTTTCCGCTTCGGCAATTGCGAGAAACGCTTTTAATTGTCTGATTTCCATTTCATTTCAGGTGATAAGTGAGAAGTAAAAGCGGAGATATTTAACTTATCACCTGTCACTTATCGCTTATCAGTTATTTATCAGTTTTTATTATCGAACGAGTATGGCTAGAATAAACCAAGTTTGGTTTTTCGTCTATAAAAATTTTTGATGACTTCTAAATCTGCCAATAAGTCGAATTTGCGCGGCGCTTCCCGTTCGAGAAATTTATATTTAGGCGCGGACGGCGGCGGAACGAAAACGCACGTCTTTCTGCTGGACGAAGCAGGCAATCGGGTGGGCGAAGGCTTTGCGGGCGCGTCAAATCCACTGCGCGTCGGTGTCGAGACAGCCGTTTCAAACATTATAAAAGCGACGGACGCGGCGTGCGACGCGGCGAACAGAGCACGCGACGACATTGCCTGCGCAGCGCTCGGTCTGGCGGGCGTGCGGCGCGCCGATTTGCGCGAGCGCGTGCGCGAAAGCTTTCTCGCAAAGCTGCGCGTTAAAAAAACGAATGTTACGACCGACGCGGAGATTGCGCTTTACGGCGTAACTTTGGGCGCAGCCGGTCTTGTCGTCATCGCCGGGACGGGTTCGATTTGTATGGGCAGAAACGCGCTCGGCAAAACGGCGGCGGCTGGCGGCTGGGGACCGCTCGCGGGCGACGAAGGCGGCGGCGCGGGCATCGCGCGCCGCGCGCTGCAGGCGATTGCCAAAGCATCGGACGGGCGCGCCGAAAAGACCGAATTGAGCGCGGCGGCGATTGAATATTTTCGCGCCGGAAGTTTGCAGGATTTGGCGATGGCGATTTACGCGCCGCAGATTGACAACGCGCGCATCGCCGGTTTCGCCCGTTTTGTCGGCGAAATTGCCGCAGCAGGCGACGAAACGGCAATCGATATTTTGCGCGAAGCAGGCGGCGAACTCGGTCTGGCAGCGCGCGCCGTCATCGAAAAATTAAATTTGAAAACCAGAAAATTTCCCGTCGGCTGCGTCGGCGGCATTTTTAAAGCCGGAGATTTGATTACCGCGCCGCTGATGAAAATCGTTTGCCAGAGCGCGCCGAAAGCGTTTCTTTCCGTACCGAAACTTTTTCCGGCGCACGCGGCGGCGCGGCTCGCGTTTGAGAATTGCCGCAACGGGCGAAAACAAATTGTATAAAAATATTGCTTAACCAAAAACGCTTTTATAAACTTAATTTCACAACCTGAATTTTAAGGATTTTTTTGGCGGCGGAAATGCTTGCCGGCATTTTAGGTTTCGCGGGCGCGGAATTGGCGCTTGTAACCGGATAGCTCGGCGGTGAACCGGTTGAGATGGTCGAGCGTCGACGACGGCGCGCATCTGGACTCGCCTTCTTCGCTTTCAAATCAGCCGCAGTTTTTCCGGCTTCCTTTTATTCTTTTTTATTCGCGTCAAAACAAAAAACATTTGTGTTTTCGGCGGATTTTGCTTATTTTTTATGCAGCCAGCGAAAAAGGAGAAAATCAATGAAAAAAATTTGTGCCGCGCTTTCGGTTATAATTTTCAGTTCGGTATTAATGCTCGCGCAACAGCAAACGAAAGACCGTAAATCCGAAAGCGGAAATAACGCTTTTGCTCCGCCGAGCGAAGAATTTTCAATCGTATCCTCTCCGGTAACTCTCGTCGCCCGCAGCCTTTCATCCGACAACGCCAGCCGCCGTTACCGCGGCACTGCCGATCAAACGTATTTTTATATTATTTCCGACTCTCTTAAAGCGCCCGCTCAATATACGGTTGTCTCGGATTTTTTGAAAAATTTTCAAACTTCCGCTACCGACGTTTTTATTAACAACACGGCAGGCGAAAAATTCGCGTTCGCCGATGCGGATGGATTTGTCCATAAAATTTTAATCGTCAAAACGAAAAAACGTATATATGTTTTTCAAACCGTCAGCTTGACGGAAAACGATGCGGACGCAGAACGCTTTTTCGCGGGCATTCAATTCGACCGAGAAACACAAGCCGAGCAGCCAAATGCGGCTGAAGAAAAGAATGGGGGCGGAACGGCGGCGGACGTAAAAAATTCTCAGACCGATAATAATGGAATCGGACACGGCACAGGCAGAAGTTCTGGAAACGGTTTCGGCAGCGGTTCGGGAAACGGCGGCAATAATAACGGCGGCGGCGGTCAGGGAACGGGCGGCGATTTGACGAATACAGGTCAAACAACGCCTTTGAGTTTAAGTGCAAAACCACGCGCCAATTATACGGATTTTGCACGTTTTTACGAAATTTCAGGCTTGGTTCGCGTGCGCGTTACATTTTCGGCAACCGGCGAAATCGGTGCGGTTACGCCGCTGACAAAACTGCCTTTCGGTTTGACAAGTCAAGCCCTAGAAGCCGCTCGCGGAATACGATTCGCGCCCGCGATGAAAAACGGTCAACCTTATTCGGTCGTTAAAATGGTCGAATACCATTTCACGATTTATTAAATGCTGCCGGAAACCGAACGCGAAAACCTGAAAACCGCCGACATCGACCGCATCTCGACGCTCGAAGCGGCGCGTCTTATCAACGACGAAGACAAGCTCGTCGCCTTTGCCGTCGAACGGGTTTTACCGGAAATCGCCGCCTGCGCTGATAAAATCGTCGAGCGACTGAAAAACGGCGGACGGCTTTTTTACATCGGCACGGGAACAAGCGGAAGATTAGGCGTATTGGACGCGTCAGAAATTCCGCCGACTTTCGGCGTCTCTGCAGATTTAATTCAAGGCGTTATCGCTGGCGGCTACGACGCGCTTTATAAAGCTAGCGAAGCTAGCGAAGACGACCCGGAAGCCGGAAAAATCGATTTGCAAAAACGCGGTTTAACGGAAAAAGATGCGGTTCTCGGCATCGCCGCATCGGGCGAGACGCCATACACAAACGGCGCGCTCGAATATGCAAAAAGTTTGGGATGTTTTACCGCTTGCATCGCGTGCGTTCCCGATTCGCATTTAACGAAAACGGCGGAGATTGCAATCGTTCCGCTTGTCGGCGCGGAAGCGATCGCCGGTTCTTCTAGAATGAAAGCGGGAACAGCGCAGAAAATAATTTTTAATATGCTTTCGACGCTCTCGATGATTCGGCTCGGATATGTGAAAGGCAATCGGATGACGAACGTTAAATCTTCAAACGCGAAATTAAAAGGGCGCTCGCTTAGAATTTTGATGGCGGAAACTTCTTTGGACGAAACGGCGGCGCAAAAATTATTCGCCGAAGCAGGCGAAGATTTGCGCGTCGCGCTCGTGATGTTTCAAGCAAATGCAAACCGCGAGGCGGCGGAAAAAGTTTTGAACGAGACGAATTTTGTGGTCGAAAAGGCGATTGAAAAACTACATTTAGATTATGGTTTCCGAACTTAGAGAACAAATTATTGAAACTAAATTGTTTGCCGATTATTTTCAATTTTATTTGCAAGATGACGACATCTCAAAAGGAAATACTGAAGATTTATGGACGGATGAAGCAATCAAAAGACTTTTGGCAGTTGCTCCCTTTGTAGTCGGAATTGGAACAGAAAGGAATATGACTGTTCTGGTTAAAATTCAAGTTTGTGAGAAATTTACAGATTTAAATTTTGATAATTACGATTTGGTTAATGAATGCGGTTTAGAAATTGAAACGGGAAGAATCAATATTTCAGGCTGCACAGATAATTTTCACGAAGCATTAAAAATTGAAGTTCCAAAAGGTTTGTATGAATTGATAATTGGATATGGCAATCTAAATTCAATCGAAGATGAACAAGGTCTTGACGGTGATGATTCTTATGACGTTTTTATCAAACCGGCAAATAAATTTATCCAAATCAAAACCTTGAAGGATATAAGAAAATAGGAATAAACAAGTGCAAACTTTAGATTTAATTATCATTTTCGGTTATTTAATCGGCGTAACTCTTTTCGGCTTCTGGTTTGCGCCCAAGCAGGAGACGACCGAAGACTATTTTGTCGGCGACAGAAGCGTTCCCTGGTGGGCGATTGCCGCCTCAATTGTAGCGACGGAAACTTCGACCATTACGTTTATTTCCGTTCCCGGAATCGCGTTTGCCAAAGGCGGAAACTTTCAGTTTATGCAGCTTGTTTTCGGATATATGTTGGGGCGAATTGTGATTTCGCTGCTCTTTATTCCGATGTATTTTCGCGGCGAGCTGCAAACCGTGTATCAGCTTTTGGGCGAGCGGTTCGGCACGAAAGTTAAGATGCTCGCGTCCGCGCTTTTTGTCGTGATGCGAAACATCGCCGACGGCATCAGACTGCTTCTAACGGCGATTGTTTTATCCGCCGTTTATGTCGCGTTTCAGCCCGATGCGGACGTAAATCTTGTCATCGTCAGCTCGGTCGTTCTTCTTGGCGTCGTGATGATAATTTTCACATATTACGGCGGAATGGAAGCCGTCATCTGGGTCGAAGTCGTGCAGCTCGGCATTTACATCGGCGGCGCAATCGCGGCGGCGGTCGTTATATTGAACCAAGTCGAAGGCGGAATGCCGCGCGTTATGGAATTGGGCGCGCAGTTCGGCAAATTTAACTTATTCGATTTTTCTTGGGATTTTACAAAAACCTACACGTTTTGGGCGGGTCTTATCGGCGGCTGTTTTTTAACGATGTCCACGCACGGCACAGACCAATATCTGGTTCAGCGTTATCTTTGCACGAACAAAGCGTCGCGCGCCTCGCTCGCATTGCTTTCGAGCGGCGCGGTCGTTCTCGGACAATTTATCGGATTTCTTTTTATCGGCGTTTTATTGTTCGCCTTTTACGCGCCGTTTAACACAGCCGAATATACAAACGCCGGAGTCGCAAATTCAGGCGTCGCGGCGACGTTTCCGTTTGCGGGCGGCGACAAGGTTTTTCCCGATTTTATTACGAAACATATGCCGTCGGGTTTGAGCGGCTTGGTGATTGCGGCGATTTTCGCAGCGGCGCTGTCGTCGTCTTTAAATTCTATTGCGGCAACTTTCGTTAACGATTTATACAAACCTTTCGCACGAAACAAAGACGATAAACATTTATTGAAAATTTCCGGCTGGCTGACTTTATTGTTCGGCGTCGTGCAGATTCTTGTCGCGCTCGTCGTGATGAAGCAAAACCGCTCCGCGCTTGACCAGGCGCTTTCAATCGCGTCGCTTTTCAACGGTCCGGTTTTAGGCGTCTTTCTGGTCGGCGCGTTTTTCAAACGAGTTACGCAGACGCCCGCTCTGGTCGGAATGGCGGCGAGCATTCTGCTGATGATTTACATCAAATTTTTCACGCCGCTCGCGTGGACTTGGTATGTTTTAGTCGGCAGCTTGACGACGCTTGTTGTGGCGTGGCTGGCGAGTTTGATTTTCCCCGACGAACGATTACAGGAAAATTAAAATATAATTCAAAATGAAATGTAAATGTAAATGAATTGTTGCTGCTCGTTCGTTCGTTTTTATCGTTTCGCTAAACTAAATTTATGAAAAAACTCTTTGCAATTCTCGCTCTGTTCGCCTGTTTCCAAATGTGTTCCGATTTTGTTTTCGCGCAGACGACGCGGAAATTTCGCCCGTCTGAAAAGGCTTACAAATTTGCCGACAAACAATTAAAGAAAATGAGTTTGGACGAGCGCGTCGGGCAGCTCGTTCACATCGGCGTCAACGCGCGTTTTTTGAATCAGGACAGCAAGGAATTCAAAGAATTAAGGCGACAGGTCGTCGAAAATAAAATCGGCGGCATCACGGTTTTCGTCGGCGGCGTTTATGAAACCGTGCATTTGATAAATCGCCTTCAGGAAGCGGCGAAAATTCCCTTGCTGATTTCCGCAGACTTTGAAACCGGCGTCGGGATGCGTTTTGAAGACGCCGTGAATTTCCCCTGGAATATGGCGGTTGCGGCGACGGGAAGCGCGGATTTTGCGCGCAGGCACGGCGTAATTGTGGCGCGCGAAGCACGCGCGCTCGGCGTTCAATGGAATTTCGCGCCCGACGCGGACGTGAACAACAACGCCGACAATCCGGTTATCAACGTTCGCAGCTATGGCGAAAGTCCGCAGGATGTCGCGCGTTTCGCGTCGGCTTTTGTCGAAGGCTTGCAGTCTGGAAATGTTCTGGCGACGGCAAAGCATTTTCCCGGACACGGCGACACGGCAATCGATTCGCATCGCGGTCTTCCCATTATCGATTTGCCGCGCAGCCGTTTCGACGCGCTCGAACTCGTGCCGTTCAAATCTGTTATCGACACGGCGGGCGTCGGCTCGATTATGGTCGCGCACATCTCCTTGCCGCAGATTGACCCGACCGTCATCAAACCGCTCAAGCAATCTGTTAAAGCAAGCTACACGGAAGCGGAAATCAAAACGGAAGCGGGCGCGACGATTCCTTCGACGCTTTCGCCCATTGTCATTAACGGCATTCTGCGCAAAGAGATGAATTTCGACGGCTTGATTGTGACCGACGCGATGGATATGAGCGGCTTGACAATTTATTTTAATCAGGACGAAGCCGCCGCGCGCGCTCTTTCGGCGGGCGCGGACGTGATTTTAAAACCGGCAAATACAGACGCCGCAATTCGCGGTATAAAAGAAGCGGTTAAATCGGGCAGAATTACCGACGCGCGATTAAACGAATCGGTGCGCCGCGTACTGGCGTGGAAATATCAACTCGGTCTTGAAAAGCAGAAAATCACGCCGCTTGAAGAAATCGATAAAACCGTTTCGGGCGCGGAAACGCTTTTGTTAAGCGGTGAAATCGCCGATGCCGCGATGACTTTGGTTAAAAACGACGGGCAAAATCTGCCGCTCGCCAAAAATAAAAAAACCCTCGTCCTGTGCATCACAAACGGCGAAGACCGCTTTTTCGTCGGCAACACTTTTACAAACACACTCCGCGCGCTCGGCGTCGCCAATGTCGAACGAATTGTAATTGACGAACGCTCGACGCCCAAAGAAATTCAGGAAGCGATTGAAAAAGCCCGAAACGCCGAAACGGTCGTCGCCGGACTTTTCGGGCGCGTCCGTTCGGGCGCGAAAAACAGCGTCGGGTTGCCCGAAGCCGGAACACAGGTTTTGAAGGCAGTTCTGCAAAATAATCCGAACACAATCGGCGTCAGTTTCGGCAATCCGTATGTTCTGCGCGGCTTTCCCGAAATGCGGACTTACGCGGTAGCTTACGGCGATATGGCGAGCTTGCAGCGAGCGGCGGCGCGCGCGCTCACTGGCGAGATTGATTTTACGGGAAAACTTCCCGTCTCGGTCGGCGAATACGGGCGCGGAACAGGAATTCGTTTGAAACGCTAATCTTTTGAAAATCGGATTTCGCGTTCCGGCTTGATTTTTCCGAACGATACGCAAAAATAATGTGCAAAAATTCGGCTTTTAATTTCATTGCCCGCCGCTTAAAACGCCTGTGCTTTTTTTTGGTAAAAGGCGGATTTAATCGTATTACCCGACGCTTTATACATACCGCTCAAACGAGTGTAGGCGTATTTCAGATTTACCCGAAATTCGTCTAAATTCTGATTTTCGGCATTTAGTCTTTCCAGAATTTCAACCGCTCGAAGCATTAAATTTATCCCGTCGGAAATTTTCGTCCTCGAGCCTTCGATGACGTTTGAAGTTTGGTAATAAGCCATCGCCGCGTCAAACTGCGCTTCCTTGTTTTTCCGGTCGCTTGCCGCGATGCTTTCGAGCGTCGCCGTCGCCGCGCGGCAATCGCTTAAAACCGATTTGATTGACCGCTCCGAACGGCTTTTCACATATGCCTGCATCAGCAACTGGTCGGCAAAATTTCGCTGATACTCGACGTTTCGCGGCTCGCGTCCGGCGAGTTCGCCGTAAATTTCCGTCGCTTTTTTAAAGTGATTCAAAGATTGGTCGAACGAGTCGGCATCAGGCGCGCGCGATTTCATCGAAAAGATATTGCCGAGCCGCTGGTGCGCGGCGGCGGCTGTTTGCAAGTCGCGGTTTCCGGCGTCGGGCGCGGCGAGCAGCGCGTCGCTCGTCGTCAAAGCCTTTTCAAAATACGCGATTCCGTTTTCTATTTGAATGTGCGGCGCGGCTTTTTCATTGCGCGAAGCGGCGTCGCCGAGACTGATGAAAATTTTTGCCAGCGTCCGTTTATGTTCGATTTGGTTCGGTTCGATTTGGGCGAGCCGTTCGCGGATAATCGCCGCTTGCCGCAGAAAATCGGTCGCTTCGTCAAATTTTCCGCGCCGGATTTGCAGTTTGCCGAGTTGCAGCAGAACGCGGCTTTTTAAATTTGCGGTTTCGGTTGCGTCCGTTTCCGCGCGTTCTAAATTTTCGCAGATTCCGAGCGCCTTTCCGTAATTTGAAAACGCGCCTTCGGTATCACCCAAATTAGCGCGGTAAGTTTCGCCCTGCACGTCGCCGATTCGCAAATACGCTTCGGCGAGTTCCCGTTGCAGCACGTCGGAATTTTCCTGCTCGCCGGTCAAAGCGTCCAAATAGCCGGTCGCGTCTTTGACGAGCGACGCGCGGATTTCGGTCGAGCCTTCGAGCTTGGCAAGCGCATCGTTGTATTTGAAAAGAACGTCGTTTGCCAGCCGCCGCACTTGATTAAACCGCTCGTCGGCTAGCTGCCGCTCGCGCTCGGCGCGAATTGTTTGAACGCTTGTCGCGGCAATCCCGCCGAGTAAAGTTAAAAAAATCAACAAACCGGCGACGACGCTTCCCAAATTTCGTTTGACGAATTTTTCCGCGCGGTAAGAAAAAATGTCGGGACGCGCCGTAACCGGCAAACCTTCGAGATGCCGCCGCAAATCTTCGCTCAACTGCTCGATTGACGAATAGCGCCGCTCGGGTTCTTTTCGTAAGGACTTCAATAAAATATTGTCGAGGTCGCCGCGCAGAAATTTTGAAGTTTGATTTTTCGCGTGCGCCTTTGTGCTTTCGGCAAGATGGCTGTGCGTAAAACTGTCGCTCGGTCGACGCGGCGCGATTTCGCAGACGATTCTGGCAACTTCGTCAATTCGCCGATTGGTTACGTCATACGGCAACGCGCCGGTTAATAATTCATATAAAATCACGCCGAGCGAATAAACGTCCGTCGCGGTCGAGACGGTTTCGCCGCGAAATTGTTCGGGCGAAGCGTAGTTGGGCGTCAGAATTCCGACAGCCGTAATCGTTCCCTTTTCCTGCGCGCCGTCGGTTTCGGAAAGCATTTTCGAGATGCCGAAATCGAGCAGTTTCGGTTCACGCGCTTCGTTGACCAGAATGTTTGACGGCTTCAAATCGCGGTGAACGACCAGCCGCGAGTGCGCGTAAGAAACCGCTTCGCAGACTTTGCGGAAAAGTTTTAACTTTTCTTCAATCGACAAATTATTGAGGCGACAGTAATCGATTAAGTCTGTTCCTTCGACAAATTCCATTACGAGAAACGGCAAATCTCCGCTTCGTTCGACGCCGATGTCGAGCAGGCGCGCGATGTTCGGATGTTCGAGCTTGCTTAAAATTTCCTGCTCGCGCCTGAAGCGGCGCAGGACGATTTCCGAATCGCCGCCGCCGCCGTGCCGGATGATTTTCAGCGCGACTTTCTGCTGCGGCAAATCCGCCCGCCGCGCCAGATAAACCGCGCCCATTCCGCCCGCGCCGATTTTTCGCAAAACAATATAATTGCCGATTTTGTCCGTGTCCGGCGCTTCATATTGCCGCTCTTTTGAAATAATCGATAAACCGTCGTAAAGCGTTCGTGCTTTTTCATCCGAAACAAGTAATTTTTTCACCTCATTTCTGATTTCGTCGCCGTCGCCGCCACTTGCCTGTTCGAGCGCCTTTTCACGCTCGCTTTCGGGCAAGTCGGCAACGAGCGTGAAAATTTCCTTAACTTTATTCCACTTTTCAGGGCTCATAATTATTTAGCAAGTCAAAAATAAAGTAAAAACAATTTCCCACGTTTTTTACTTTATCCTTCATCCTTTATCCTTCATCCTTTCATAAAGCCACGCTTTGGCGATTCGCCACTCGCGTTTGACGGTCGAATCCGAAACGCTTAAAACTTCGGCGATTTCTTCGTTCGTCAAACCAGCGAAAAATTTCAGCTCGATGATTTTCGCCTGCACTTTGTCAAATTCGGCTAATTTATCGAGCGCTTCGTCGAGCGCAACAACGTCAATTTCCTGCTTTTGCGCAAAACTTACGGCGTCGTCGAGCGCGAGGCGCGTTTGATTGCCGAAACGCTTGACGCGATTTTTGCCGAGCGCGTGGTTGACCAGTATGCGCCGCATCATCTCCGCCGCCAGCCCGAAAAAATGCGCGCGGCTGCGCCAGTTTGTCGAATACTGCTCCGTCAGACGCAAATACGCTTCGTGAACGAGCGCCGTCGGCTGTAATGTGTGGTCGCATCGCTCGTCGCGCAGACGATTTGCCGCAAGTCTTCGCAGTTCTTCATAAACGAGCGGAAAAACCGCGTCGAGCGCTTCACGATTACCTTTTTCGTAATCCTGCAGCAGAAGCGTGATGTTTGCGTCGTCGTTCATTTTCGGGGAATTTCCAATTCATTCTAGCTGACTTTTATTTTTTTGCAATTTATTTCTAATTTTTCTGACCCGTTTCGTATGCCGACATTGCGTTTATTTACAGCGGACAAATATCTTTGTTTTTCGCCCCCAACTTTAATTTCGATTTTTGTGAAACAAACAACGCTCAATCCCAAGCCGATTGAAGACAATATTTTTCTAAACGCGGGAAATAATTATGAATACGAAAAAGTCTCAAACAACACCGATAAAGTTTATTATATTTTTATTTGTTGGGCTTGCTGTCTTGACCTGCAATATTTTCGCGCAAACGGGCGACGGCAAAATTGTTTTTACAAGCCAGATAACAACGTCGGTCGGCACGGGCAAAGCGCTTTTTATTATGAACGCGGACGGTTCTAATATCACTCAGCTCTCGAAAAATCCGACCGATTTCGCAACTTTTGATACTGAACCGGAATTATCGAGAGACGGCTCGAAAATCGTTTTCACCCGCGAGCATTCGGTCAACGGCTCTTACAACATAGACATTTACTCGATGAACGCCGACGGCTCGAACGTCGTCCAATTAACATCAAACGCCGTTACCGATTCGGTTCCGTCGTGGTCGCCGGACGGCGCGAAAATTGTCTTCGAGCAGAATTTCAGCCGCGGCAACCGCGAGATTTTTACGATGAACGCCGACGGCACAAATCAAATTAGAATAACCAGTAATACGTTCGACGATTTAGCTCCGGCGTGGTCGCCCGACGGCGCGAAAATCGTTTATGAAAGCATCAACGCGAGCGGCTACAGCGGTATTTTCATTATGAACCCGGACGGCTCAAATCGTACGCAGTTGACCAATGCCGGCGTCGGCGTCGACGATTTTACGCCCGCGTGGTCGCCCGATTCTTCAAAGATTTCGTTTTCCCGCCGCCTCTCTTATCCGAGCGGCAATTTTGATATTTTCACGATGAATTATCAGTTTATCGAGACGGCGCAAACGGCGGGCAAAGTTATTTCTTCTATCGCGGCAGCCTGAACAATCCGACGAACGGCACGACATATCTGCCGTTCGGCACAACCGGCGACCGTCCGGCGCGCGGCGATTTCGACGGCGACGGAAAATTCGACGCCGCCGTCTTCCGTCCGTCAAACGGCGTTTGGTATATTCGCAACAGCAGGGACGGCGCGGTTCAATTCGTTCAATTCGGTCTGGCAAACGACCGTTTGGTTGCCGCCGATTATGACGGCGACGGGAAAACCGACGTTGCCGTTTTCCGCGACGGTGTTTGGTATATTTTGCAAAGCTTGAACAATCAAGTTCGCTATGTGAACTTTGGTTTAAGCTCGGACGCGCTCATTCCGGCTGATTATGACGGCGACGGCAAAACAGATGTTGCGGTTTGGCGAGACGGCATTTTTTACATTCTGCAATCGACCAACAATCAAGTCGGTTACATTTATTTCGGCACAAGCGGCGATACGCCCGTCGCTTCTGCTTATATTCAATAATCTTGCGCAGCGCGTTAGTGGAAGAGCGCGCTCTGTAAGAGAGTCGAAGCTGTAATTTTTATAAATATTTAGCTTCGACTTTTTTATTTTAAAACACGCCGGTTTTGCCTTTTCGCAAGTTTTCGCGTTTTAATAAGTTTTATGAACTGGGAAATCGAAGGCTTTTTGGAAATCGAAAATGGCTCGCTTTCAATCGACGGCGTTGCTGCAACCGAATTAGCTGAACGTTTCGGCACGCCGCTCTTTGTTTTTTCCGAAAAGCGTATAAAACACAACGTCGCACGATTACAACTCGCCGGAAAAAACGTCAGAGGCGCGCTCAAAATCTGCTACGCGGCAAAGGCAAATTCGACGATGGCGATTTTGCGTGTCGTCCGAGAAGCGGGCGCGGATTTGGAAGTAAATTCGGGCGGCGAATTATGGAAGGCTTTGAAAATCGGCTTCACGCCGGAACAGATAATTTTTAACGGCACAAGCAAAACCGTCGAAGAACTTGAACAAGCAATAAACGCCGGAATTTACGCCATCCAAGTCGATTCGCTTTATGAACTCGAATTGATTGAAACGACGGCGAAAAATCTAAAAAAGCGAGCGAATGTATCCTTGCGGCTCGTGCCGGAAATCGAAACGAAAACGCACAGCGGCTTGCAGACGGCGCTTCGCACGTCGAAATTCGGAATGATGGCGGACGAGCTTTTCGCGGCTTTCGGAAAATACGGCAAAAGCGATTTTCTGAATTTATGCGGCATACATCTTCATCTCGGCTCGCAGACGCCCGACATCGCGCCGTTCGACGCGGCGATTGAAAGCGTTTTTTCGATTATCAAAACGCTCTTTGAAAACTTCGGCGTCAAACTCGCGCACGTCAATCTGGGCGGCGGTTTTCCGGTCAATTATCTGCGCGACGATTCGCACGGCTTTTCGATTAACGAAGAACGGAACGCGCTTTTCGCCGCCGATTTAGAGCCGTCGCTTGTTTTGGAAACGATAATGGAAAAATTTTATCGTCTGGCGAAAGAATCGAATATCGAATCGCTTTGCAGCGATTTAACCGTTCTTCTCGAACCCGGACGCAGCGTAATTTCAGACGCGGGCATTTGTCTGACAACGGTCAGAAACTTCAAACAAAGACCGCTTCCGCAGCCTGAAATCCAAAATCCAGACTCTAAAATTCAAAATGAAAGGTGGCTTTTGACCGACGCCGGTTTCAACATTCTGCTCTCGATGGAAACTTACAAATGGTATTACCATTTGATTTCCGCCGCGCGCGCCGGTGAACTTTCGCAAACGCCTTACAAAGTCGCCGGACCATTGTGCGACGGCGGCGACGTTTATTTCGACATCGAAGGCGAAAACCGTCTGCCCGATTATCGGTTTTTGCCAGAAAACGTCTCGCCCGGCGAAGTGTTGGCTTTATTAAACTGCGGCGCGTATTCGGTCGCGCAGATGTCTCAATACAACGCAAGATTTCTGCCACCCGTCGTTCTAATCAAAACGGACAAAACAATCGAATTGATTAGAAAACGCGATTCGTTCGCCGATTTGATTGCAAACGACATCTGGTAAATTTTGTTGCTTTTGCCGCAGAAAATCTTTAATTTTAAAGGAAATTGCAAGGTAAAAAATTTATGAAACACGCTTCTATACTCGCGCTCATCACAATCGTGTTTTCAATTTGCGCTTCGACGGCTTTGGCTCAAACCGACGCGCAAAAACAGGAAGCAATTCGCCGTGCAAGTTTGAAGCTCGCCGACGAAGATAAAAAAGTGATTATAAAATCTCTACTCGAACAGAGATTTCAAATCAAAAAACAATTGTCGAATGAATCGGCAAAAGAAAAATTGATTATAAAATTGTCGAAAAAAAATATCGACGCCGACTTGCTGCCCGAAATTCCGAACGTCGAATTCGTTCTGCTCGGCGACGACGATATAAAAAATTATAAAGGACGCGAGCTGACTTACAGCGAATTTGAAAAAATCGAGTTTAAGGGTTACAACGTGATGGTAACTTTTTCGACTACCAATCTTGCCAGAGGATTTTTTCCCGGCAAATGGAGCGCGACTTACGAATATTATAAAATCGATGGAAAATGGCTCAACCGAATGTTGAGTTTTTACATCGCCAACTGAAAATTATTTTGTAAAAATGCGGCAGTTACAACAATAAAACCTCACATTTGATTTTAAGCCGCCTGTTCACATTGCTGGAAATTCACCAAGCCGCGCGCCGAATTATCGTCTGAAGGATAGATTTTTCCGCTTCGTTTAACTCGAAATTCGCTACTTCAAAAACTTCGCTCAAATCGGCGAGCGCGACGCTACGGCTGGTCGCGTCGCCGAAATGCGTAATCAGGTCTAAATTCTCTCTCAAGACTTCCCGCGCCCTTTCCCGCTCGCCGTATGCGGCAAGGCGTTTTGCCAATTCGTTAAAAACGCCGGAACGCTCGGCGATATTCTGCACGCCGTCGGTTAAGGTCGCCGCTTCGCGCAAAAGCTCGACGGCTTCGGCGCGTTTTTCCTGTCGGTTTTTTTCATCCGATGCGTTCACGAGCGCGAGAAGTTTTTGCCCGTCGTCGAAAACCGCGTCAATCGCTTGCCGCATCAATTCGTTTTTGTTCGGCTGTCGAGCGAAAATCTGCGCGATTTGCGAAAAAGCCGAAACGTCTCCGCTTCGGTTTAAAATTTCGTGCGCGATTTCTAGCGCGCGTTCCGGTTTGTCGAATTCGGCAAACTGCGCGGCGACAGCCGAGAGCAAGTTAAAATAGGCGCGGCGGTCGCGGATTTTCGCTTCCGTCTGTGATTTCAGAAATGCATAAGATTCTCCGAGCGCGTCGAGCGCGTCCTTGCGTTCGCCTTTTTCCCTAAATGTCTGCGAGAAACCATATAGACACCGGGCGGTTTGCGTTAAATCCGTTACCGCGTCAAGCGTTCGGTCGGCAAGCTCGACGCTTCCGGCGCGCATAAAACCCTGCGCGATTTCCGCGAGCGCCGCGTCTCGATAAACGCCTTTGATTTGTTCGGCTGCTTGTCGGGCGCGCTCGAAAAGCTCGATGCTTTTATCCGCTCTGCCGACGCGCGCGAAACTGTCGGCGACCGACTGCAAAACTCCGATTTTTTCCTCAGGGAAATCAATTTCCATCGCCGCCGCATTCGCCTTTTCGAGCGTTTCGACGGCTTTTTCCGGTTGATTATTTTTTTCGTAATGCTCGGCGATAAGCTGTAAGGCGTTGACTTTCGACGCCGGAAATTCGATACGTTCGAGCGCTTGCGCCGCTTCGCCCGCGCGGTCGGCGACCGTTAAACGATACGCGACGATGCCCAATGCGTGCGACGAATGTTCGAGCGACGCGGCAATCTCATGCGCGCGCTCAAAATCGCCCGCTTCGGCTTTTTCGACGGCGATAACTTCCAGCGCCGCGCCGCGCAAACCTTTATCCTCTATCGACTCGACTAGCTGAAAGGCGTATTCTTCGTCGCCGGTTGCAGCGCATTTTCCGGCGACCGCCGAGAGCAGTCGGTCGCGGTCAAACGGGTCTTCGACCGCATCGGCAAGCTGCGCCGCGAGGTCAACCGCGTTTTTCTCCAGATAGCGCGGCACGATTTTATTCATTGCCGCGCCGTATCCACTGCGATTGTCAATTTTCTCGGCGACAAACGCGGCGCAGTCGAGCAGATTGTTTTGCGCGTCTTCGATTTGAATTAAATGTTCCGTCATAATGTTTGAGTAAATAGTAAATAGTAAATAGTAAATAGAAAAATCTATTCTCTATTTATTATTTACTATTTACTAGATTTACTATTCGCTATTTATTAGACAAAGACCCGCCGAATCGAGTCGGGCATCCAATCGCTCAAAGATTTGGAAACGGCGTCAGCGCCCGCCCCGCGCAATCTTGCCGCATCAACCGTGTTCGTAATTCCGAGAGTTTTAAGTCCCGCACTTCTGCCCGCTTTGATTCCCTGCGGCGCGTCTTCGATGACGAGACATTCGCCCTGAGAAATCGGATTATGTCCGCCGCGATTGGTGCGCGCACGGTCAAGCAATGAAAAACCTTTGCGGTAACATTCAGGGTTCGGCTTGTGATTTGAAACGTCTTCAGCGCTGACGATAATAGTAAAACAATCTTTCAAATTAACTCGTTCCAAAACAAATTCGATTTGCTCGCGCCGCGCCATACTGACGATGCCGAGCGCGAAATCTTTTTCCATTTTCCGCACGAAGTTTTCCGCGCCTTCAAACAGCGGAATTTCCCGCTCGACCAGCGAGCGCCACTTCTCCGCTTCAAGTTCGATAATTTTTTGGCTGTTTACTTCGGAAATCTCGCGCCCGACGCGCCGGTGCGCGGCTTCGACAAAAGCCCGGTCGTCCATTCCGAGCGAAGCGTAGTAATCTTCTTCTGTTAAATCGATGCCTTCGCCCTTTAAAATTTCTTGATACGCCTGCATATGTAGCGGCTCGTCGTCGATAATAACTCCGTTAAAATCCATCAAAATCGCTTTTATCATTTTTTATAATTTTCCTGAAAATTTTATTTATCGTTCAAAGCATCGACGCCCGGAAGCGCGTCGCCCGCGAGGAATTCCAGAGTCGCGCCGCCGCCCGTTGAAATGTGCGAGATTTTATTTGCAAGTCCGGCTTGGTTGATTGCCGCCACCGAATCGCCGCCGCCGACAATCGACGTTGCGCCTTTTTCGGTCGCTTCGGCGACGGCTTCGGCGATTGCAATCGTGCCTTGGTCGAACGGTTTTTCCTCGAACATTCCCATCGGACCGTTCCAGACGATTGTTTTCGCCCCTTGAAGAGCGCGCCGGAAAATTTCGATTGTCTCGACGCCGATGTCCAAACCGACCAGACCTTTATTTGTAAATTCGACGGGAATGGTTTTGCGCGAATTAATCGGGTCGTAAGAATCAACGACTTGATGGTCGGTCGGCAAAACAAGTTCGACGCCCGCGTCTTTTGCCATCCGTTCGATTACCAGAGCCTTCGGCATCATCTCGTCTTCGACCAACGATTTTCCGATTGTATAACCGTTTGCCTTAAAAAACGTGTAAGCCATCGCGCCGCCGATTAAGAGTTTGTCGACTTTGCGTTCAATCAAAGATTTGATGACGGGAATTTTGTCCGATACTTTCGCGCCGCCCAAAATTGCGACGAACGGGCGCTCTGGATTGTTTAATGCTTTGCCAAGAAAATCCAATTCCTTTTCCATCAAAAGACCGGCGACGCTTGGCTGCAAAAACTTCGTTATGCCCGCCGTCGAAGCGTGCGCCCGATGCGCCGCGCCGAACGCGTCGTTGACGTAAACGTCGGCGAATCCGGCAAGCTGCCGCGCAAAATCTTCGTCGTTTGCTTCTTCGCCCGCGTAAAGCCGCAGATTTTCCAACAATAAAACTTCGCCCGCTTTTAATTTATCGACCTGCACCCGGACGACATCGCCGACGCAATCGCCCGCGAAGAAAACTTTATCGTTTTTTACTTCCGCAAAACCTTCGGTTTGTTTGTTTTCTTTAATTTCAACGGGTTTGTCGCCGCGCGTCGAAATGTTCTGCAATTCGGGCAGCGCGCGAAGAAATTCATAAACCGGCTTCAGAGAATATCTCGCCGGGTCATACGGCATTCCCTTTTCTTCCGCTTTCTGTTTATCCTTGAGCGGTCTGCCCAAATGCGAAGCTAAGATAACTTTCGCGCCTTGCTCAATCGCATAAACAATGGTCGGAAGCGCGCCCGTAATCCTTGTTTCGTCTTCGATTACGCCGCTTTTTATCGGCACGTTAAAATCGACGCGAATGAAAACTCGCTTGCCTTTTATATCAATATCCCGAATCGTTTTCTTGTTCATAAATTTCAAGGCGGAAACACGACCGTAAGGAAGTGTGTTCTAAAACTTTGAAAACACACTTCCTTACGGTCGTGTTTCCGCCCTCTACATCCTGTATAAAAATTTGCCCTTAAATTTAACCGACAAAACCCAGGCGCGATTTGTCTTCCTTGTTTTCCCAGACGACGTTGATTTTTTCAATCGCCACGTAAGCCGTCCTTTCCTCTTCGTCGCGCAAATATAAAACGCCGTTTTTCACATCGACGACTTCGCCGCCGAAACTGGCGTTCGCGCCGCAGGACACGTCTATCTTTTTGCCGGTTAATTGTTTCAAAAATTCTTCCATTGATTGTTTTCTCCGATTATTTATTATTAAATGCGATTGTTCATCGCCGCGAGTCTGCCCGCGACAGCCCAGCGGCTTTCCGTTTCTTTTGTTTCGGCGGCTGCAGCCGTTTGTTTGTTTGAATTTGAATAAGCGAGCGCTGCGGCGATAATTGCCAAATCTTTTTCCGTTTCCGACGCGTCCGGTTTTACGCGCCTTTTCTGCCAGCGCTCGATAAATCCGGTGTCGAGCTTTCCTTCAATAAATTCGCCGTCTTCAATGATTTCGCGGAAAAACGGCAGCGTTGTTTTTATACCGCCGACTTCATATTCTCTTAACGCACGGCGCAATTTATCAATCGCCTCGACGCGCGTTTTGCCGACAACCGCTAATTTTGAAATCATCGGGTCATAATAAATCGAGATTTCCGAGCCTTCGTAAATGCCGCCGTCGTCGCGCACGCCGCCGCCTTGCGGAACTCTAAGGCGGGTGATTTTTCCCGGCGAAGGCAGAAAATTATTTTCCGGGTCTTCGGCGTAGACACGACATTCGATGGCGTGTTTTTCCCACTTGATTTCCTTTTGCGTGAACGACAATTTTTCGCCGTAAGCGACGTTGATTTGCTCGCGCACAAGGTCAATTCCCGTAACTAGCTCGGTTACGGGATGTTCGACCTGCAGGCGCGTGTTCATTTCCAGAAAATAAAATTCCCGCGTTTCGTCCGAGACGAGAAATTCCACAGTTCCCGCGCCGACGTAATCGACCGCTCTGGCGACTTTTATCGCGCATTCGCCCATCGCATTTCGCAGTTTCGCGTCGTTAATCGGCGACGGACATTCTTCGATAACCTTCTGATGACGGCGCTGAATCGAGCATTCGCGCTCGCCCAAGTGAACGTAGTTTCCGTGAAGGTCTGCGAAAATCTGTATCTCGATATGACGCGGGCGCACGACCGCCTTTTCCAAGTAGACTGCCGCGTCGCCGAAACTT
>MWVV01000258.1_pt1 | contig 19189 bp, 16 predicted proteins | sample 1047281 | NCBI WGS metagenome assembly MWVV01 (sample SAMN06349986, study PRJNA376086) | soil metagenome | isolation source: PT-2 sample Antarctic (ecotone) soil | place: Antarctica | collected 2015-01-13 | reverse complement strand
GGTCCTTAAGTGGGGCCAGTTAATGAATTAACTAATGGGATAGTTGCGATTGGTCAGGAAGCGTTTGATATGGGCGGGCGTGAAGGACGCGATATTACGGTTTTAGCTCCACTGATCGGCGGCGTGGTGGCGGATTTTGAACACACGAAAAAAATGCTCGCCTACTTTGTCAAAAAAGCTAAAACTGGTGGCTCGCAGGTTTCTTTGCAAGCAGTGATGAGTATGCTTTCCGACGTTACCCACGTTGAGCAGCGCGCTCTTCTCAACGCTGCTGAAGAAGCTCACATCGGTAAAGTTTTTATGATGGAGGAAGGTTTGGCGGCAGCTTTCGGTTCGGGTGTCAGTTCAAAAGATAAACGCGCTTCCGCCATTGTGGATATTGGCGCGGGAACAACCAACATCGCAATCGTTGCAAAGGGAACAATTGTCCATTCTCGTTCTGAGCGCATTGGAAGTATGGACATAAATTTAGCTTTAGCAAATCACCTGCGTCGCCATCGCGGTTTGCAGGTTGGTGATGAAACCACTGAAAAGCTTAAAACCGATTTTGCCACCGTCATTCTTCCTACAGATATCGGTAAAACTGTCCATACTCGCGGGCGCGATGTACAGACGGGAAGTCCGGCGGCGGTTGAAGTGACGGTTGGAGAAATTTATCCGGTAATAGAGAGTATTATGCGACGGATCGCGCATGTTGTCGCCGACACTCTGACCGAACTTCAGCCAGAAGTGGCGGCGGATATTTTTGACAGAGGCATAATTCTAACCGGCGGCGGTGCGCTTCTAAACGGAATTGACCAATACCTGCGCGAAAAAGTGAATCTGCCTGTTATTATCTCAGACGAACCGCGCTACGCAACCGTTAGAGGTCTTCTGCATATGTTTGAAGAACCTGAACTCCTCGCCAAAGTTTCGCGCAACGAACCACATATTCTGCAAAATTCTGAAGTTCCATTTGAAGCTTAAAAGTAATTTTTAAGTCCTACACTATGGATATCAATTTGGACGCTTAAAAAGCCGCACAAACTTTCAAACGAAGTTGTGGTTTAATTTTAACGATGCAAATTCTCGAATTTTTCAAGCGTCAACTTCTCATCGCGCACGTTTACGGAATACCGGTGCGCATTGATTATCGCTGGTTTTTCGTGCTGATCGTTCTGTCCTGGATTACGGCGAGCAATATTAATTCGGTCGTCGGCAATTTTTTTACCAGTTTATTTTTCGGCGTTTTGACGACTCTCGTCTTTTTTGCTTCGATTTTTCTGCACGAACTTGCTCACGCGATTGTCGCGCGGATGGAAGGTGTGCAGGTGGTTGAAATCGTGCTGCATCCGTTCGGCGGTTTGACGCGCCTGCGCCACGAACCGGATACCCCTCGCGCCGAATTTCGCATCGCCATCGCCGGACCGGCTGCCAGTTTTCTGCTTTCCATACTTTTTTTAGGCGTAATGGAAATTACAAATTTGCTCGGCACAAACATCATCACGCCTCTATTTTTTTTGTTGAGTCTTTTAAATTTCCTCCTGGCAGTTTTTAATCTTTTCCCTGGGTACCCACTTGACGGTGGAAGATTGCTTCGCGCATATCTCTGGCGGCGCGGCACAGACCTCAATGAAGCAACCGTTATGACCGGTCGCTGCGGACAAATAATCGCTGGTGCGCTCGTTGTCTTCGGATTATTTATCGCTTTTGTACGCGGAGATTTTTTTACGGGTTTGTGGACGGGTCTGGTCGGAATATTTTTATATGACGCCGCGCGTTCAATTATCCGACAGACAAATGATTTACGAAAAATCCTTGTCAGAGACGTAATGAAACTGCCCGTCTCGGTCGCGCCTGAGATGAGCGTTTTAGAGTTTGTCGATAAAATTCTGCCGCTCTACCGATCCGGCGTTTTTCCTGTTGCAGAAAGTCGGCAACTCTACGGCATTCTAACACTGGAAGATTTGAAGAAATTGCCGCGTCAGGATTGGAACGAAACAAAAATTCAGGAAGTGATGCGCCCGATTACGCCCGATTATTTTGTCGAAGCGGACGCGCTTTTCGTTGAAGCGCGAACACTGATGCGCGAAAACGGCATCGGCGCGCTCGGCGTGATTGATGAACAGGGAAATCTCGTAGGCTTTCTGCAAAGCAAAAAAATAAGACGAAAAAATTAATCCGGATTTGCACTTTGACAAGCAGCGATTAAGCCGCCCGGCGGAGCGAAAAGCTGAAGCCGATCCGGAACGCGATCTGAAGTTGATATGATATTCTTAAACGCGGCGAGAATTTAAGAAACGAATACAAAAAAGTCGAATTTGAATTTTACAAATGCAGTTAAACGATTACATTCCAACAATTAACACAGTGCGCGGCGTGCTGGATATCGGTTTGGTTTTTATCATCGTTTATGTTGTATTAAAACTTCTGCGCGGTACACGGGCGGTTCCGACCGTCATCGGAATAGTTATTTTAGCTTTGTTATACTGGTTCGCTGTCGCGCAGGATTTGGCGACGCTCGAATTTGTTTTGCGTTCCGCGGTGCTGTATATCGGGGTGGCGATTATCGTTCTTTTTCAGACTGAAATTCGGCAGACGCTGATTTATTTCGGCAATCGGCTGCGGTTGCCGGTTTTGCGTCGCCAGCGCGGCGGTTTGGGCGAAACAGTCTATGATGAAATTGTGCTGGCGGCAACCACTCTTTCGTCGGAAAAAACAGGGGCTTTAATCGTTATTGAACGAGATGTCGGCTTGCGAAATTTTATCGACACAGGCGTGTCGCTCGATGCCAAACTCAGTTACGATTTGTTGGTGACAATTTTTAGTCCTTCAACGCCACTGCACGACGGAGCGGTCGTTATTCAGGGTGAACGCATCGCCGCCGCTTCGGTTTTTTTGCCGCTGACAAAAAATCCGGGTGTTTCGCGCGAACTGGGCACCCGGCATCGCGCGGCAATTGGCATCACGGAAGGCTCGGATGCCATTTCCGTCGTCGTTTCCGAGGAAACCGGTTTGATAACTTTTGTCGAAGGCGGACTGGTAAAACGCCATCTGGATACAAACGCCCTCCGCGCTCTGCTTTTAGGCGCCATGAATATTGCCGTTATCCAGAAAAAACGCGAACCGACAAAAACAATAACCGAGACAGAAACAGAAATTACTTTAGGATAAAATGCTCGTTACAGATTGCTGAAGGCAATTATAACTGACAACTGATAAATGTTTCCTTTTTCAATAGAAAAATTTTTTCGCCGGGAAGAAGGGCAATTTTCCCTGCGGGGATTGGCTCGCCGCTTGTTTTTGGATGACTGGGTGATTAAAGCGGTAGCGCTCGGCATTACATTTGCGCTCTGGCTTGGCGTGACGGGCTTGCGCGCGCCGACCACTGCCCGGCTTAAAAATATTGCGCTGAATCTGCGCGTTTCCAACAATATTGATGTGACAAATTCTCCGGTTCAGGAAGTTGACGTGGTGATTACCGGCGATAAACGGAAAATTGATCAGATAAATCCGCGGGATTTGGTTGTTTTGCTTGATTTGACCGATGTTCCGGCGGGCGACCGGGCGGTTCAATTAAATCCCGAAAACGTCGGGCTTGAGCTTCCGACAGGGGTGCGACTTGAAGAAATTCAGCCGAGTAAATTGCAGGTCAACCTCGAAACGGTGGAGGAGCGCGATATTTCTGTGAAAGTCGAAACAGAAGGCTCGCTTGCGGAAAACTTTGAGATATACAACTCGGTTGTTTCGCCGCCCAAAGTTCGGGTGCGCGGACCATCGAGTTTCGTCAAATCGCTTGATTCGGTTTCGACGGAAAAAATTGATATTGACAATCGGCAAACTGATTTCACCGCCGAACAAGTTGAGCTTAATCTTGTCAATCCAAAAATTACACTGCTCGAGACAATTGTTGGCGTCGCGTTCAGAATCGGCGAAAAGCGCAGCGAAAAACTTTATTCCGTGCCGGTTAAAACGGACAATCAAAACAAAATCGCAACCGTCATTTTATACGGTGCGCTCTCGATTCTGGAATCTATTAAAACGGAAAGTTTACACGTGGAGATCTTTAGAAACGAAGTGGGAGAAAATTCTCTGCGTTTAATTCTGCCAGTTGAAGTCCAGGACCACATTGAGATTAAAAAGCTGAAAATTAATTAACAATGTCAGCCGTTGTTCTCCAGCCAATTTTTTATATCTTCGCGCATTTTGTCGGTAATTTCGTGTGTTGCGGCATACATTTTTGCCTGAAAGCGCGGCACGTATCCGCGCAGTTTTTCTTCAAATTTCTGAAATTTATCAAGCGAATAAAATTCGTCCTGATCACCGTAAAAATATAAAACCTCGGCATTTGTCGGCTGATAAATTTCGTTTGTTTCTAAATCCGAAGGAATTCCGCCGCACGCGCCGATTACGCCGCGCAAAATTTCTGGATGAGTAAAGGCAAACCGAAAATTCAATGCGCAGGCTTGCGAAAATCCGTAGAGAAAAATTTGTTTACGATCAATTATTTGCTCGTCGGAAAGTTTTTTGATCACTTCCAAAATAAAATTGTGATGCAGCGCAACAGATTCAACGGGTTTGAAATCGGTTAGCCAGCCGAAGCCGATTTTGTATGTGCCACCTGCTTCGCGCCAGTGCTGAAAAGGCGCTTGGACAGAAGCGACAACAAATTTATCACCTGAAACAGCCTGCGCTTCACGCAGCATATAACGTTTGTGCGCTCCGTAGCCGTGAACTGCGATGAGTAAGGGCGCGGGCTGTTCGACGTTTTCGGGAACGTATAAATCGTAGTAAAGTTTGATTTCAGCGGTCACGCTTAAATCGGTCTGCACATTTTCAGAATTCATAGATCAATAATAATCGCACAATTAACGGAACGCGAATCCTCAATTCGCGTTCCGTTAATTGTGCGTAATTTACCACTAACCGCTAAGCTAATTTGTGCTAATCTGTGTGCGTTTATGATTAATTTTTACCGCGCGACAAACTTCGTTCACAACGGCTGATTTTTTATGCAAAAATTCTTAAATTGGCTCGACAGCATTGCCCAAATTGAAACGGGAAATCCGCTTTCGAAATGGCTTGAGAGAATAGTTTTTATATTTTTGATTTTAATGATTTTGTCGGCGCCGCACTCGATTGCCGCGACGCAAATCTCCTGGCTTTCGGGAATGTTTTTGTGGATGATCCGATTGTTTATCAAGCCGCGTCCGACATTTGTAAAAACTCCGCTTGACTTTGCTTTGTGGGCATTTTTTGCGTGGTCGGCAATTTCTTCTGTTTTTTCATATGATCCGGCGACATCGATTGACCGGCTTCGCAACGTCGCGCTTTTTCTGATTTTTTACTTTGTCATCAACAATTTCAAAACCGTCCGCGCCGTTAGATTTTTAGCTTCGGCATTAATTTTTTCGTGTATGGTCAATGTTTTGTGGACTCCTCTGGAACGCATTTTCGGGCGCGGCGTGGAAATTCACGGTTTGAGCGCGAACAGCCCGCTTGCCAAAGCTCGTTTGGAAGAAGGAGATACACTGCTTGAAGCCAACGGTAAAAAACTAAAAACTCCTGATGATTTAATCGGGTTTGTTGAGCAGAATGAGATCACAAATGTTAAGTTTTATCGCCCGGATTTTTATTTTATAGTTGAAGTTAAACAGGCGGATTTGCTCAATGGCGCGAACACGTTTGAAAAGCTCGGCATTACCGGTTGGAAAAAAAGCAGAAATTGGCGCTCCGCCGGATTTTACGGACATTACACGACTTACGCGGAGGTTTTGCAGCTGATCGCCGCCCTCGTCTTCGGGCTTTTTATCGCGCTCGACAAAAAGCATTCTAGGCGCGGCGCAATTTTGCTTTTGTGTCTTTTAGCAATGACTTTCGCGCTGATTTTAACCGTCACGCGCGCATCGCAGCTTGGATTTCTAGCCGCGGCTTTTGCGATTGTCTTCATAAACGGTAGCCGCAAGATGCTTCTGGCATTAGCGTTAATTGCTTTACCGCTCGGTATCGTTGCGCTTATTTTTGTGCAGCAAAGTCGTCAAGTTGGTTTTTTCGACCAGAAGGACGACTCGACTATTTATCGGCAAACTGTTTATAAAGAAGGGTTTAACTTATGGACGAAAGACGCGCGAAATTTTTTTCTTGGCGTCGGAATGGATTCGATCAAGCGTTACGCGAAAGAATGGCGTTTATTCGATGACGGCAAACTGCCGATGGGACATTTTCATTCAACGCCTCTGCAGCTTCTTGTCGAGCGTGGATTGCCGGCGCTTTTGCTCTGGCTTTGGGTTTTATGGAGATACGGAAAAATACTGCTGAGGTATCTACAAATCGAAAGTCGAGAGTCAAGGGTTAAGATTTTAAGTCCAAAATCCAAAATCCAAAACCCAAAATCGTCTGGTTGGCAAAAAAAGGGAATTATTTTGGGTGGCTTTGGCAGCCTTGTCGGATTTTTTACGAGCGGTTTGGTGCATTTTAATCTCGGCGATGCGGAAGTTGCAATGGTTTTCTTTATGCTGATGGGCTTGAGTGTTTCGCTTGTCATTCAAGAATCAGAATCTAAAGTTGATAACTTAAATCTTGAATCTTAAAGTTTTATTCAGCCAAGTATTCGGCTAGACGCGCAAGCAAAATCTATGACATTCTGTTACCGAAAAAACATCGAGGTAAAGTTGTGAAAGCAGAAGAAAAAAGGCTTGAAGAAGCGCGAACTCGCAAAAAGGATTGGAAACTTTGGGGACCGTATGTTAGCGAACGCGCCTGGGGAACTGTCCGCGAGGATTATTCAAAGGATGGCGCGGCGTGGAATTATTTTCTGTTTGAACACGCAGCGTCGAAAGCCTTTCGCTGGAATGAAGACGGCATCGCGGGAATTTGCGACCGCAAACAGCGGATTTGTTTCGCATTGTCGTTATGGAATGGCAAAGACGCTATCTTGAAAGAAAGACTTTTCGGACTTGGCGGAGATGAGGGTAGCCACGGCGAAGATGTTAAAGAATATTATTTCTACGCGGATAACACGCCGACTCATTCGTATATGAAGTTTCTCTACAAATATCCGCAAGGGCAGTTTCCATACGAAAAACTTTATGGCGAAAACCGGAAACGCGACAAATCGCAAGCCGAATATGAGTTGATGAACACGGGCGTGTTTGACGAAAACAAATATTTCGACATTTTTGTTGAATACGCCAAAGCAGATAACGAGGACATCTGTATAAAAATCACGGCGACAAATCGCGGCAGCGAAACCGCGCCGCTTCATATTTTGCCGACCGTTTGGTTTCGTAATCGCTGGTCGTGGTACGAAACCGCGCAAAAGCCGCAGATGGAAGAAATTGAAATCGCGGCGGAAAATCTTTCACTTATTCATCTGCAGGAAGAAAAGCGCGGCAATTTCTATTTTATGAGCGAAGGCGCGTCAAAACTACTTTTTACTGAAAACGAGACAAATTTTGAAAAACTTTACGGCGGCAAAAACGAATCGTCTTTCGTCAAAGACGGCATCAACGATTTTGTCGTTCATAACAAAAAAGAAGCCGTCAATTCGCAGCAAACCGGAACAAAAGCCGCCGCGCATTACCGTTTCGACGTCGCGCCTCAGGCGAGCGAAACCGTTTATTTGCGCTTGGGTAGTCAGCAGTCGGCAATCAGCAGCCATCAATTTGAAAACCGAGGCGAATTTGTCAAAGATTGCGAAAGCGTTTTCGTTGCAAGAAAAAAAGAAGCCGACGAATTTTACGCCGAAATCATTCCCGACAATTTAACTGTTGACGCGAAAAACGTGATGCGTCAATCGCTTTCGGGAATGCTCTGGTCAAAGCAGTTTTATCATTATGTCCCTAAAACCTGGCTCGAAGGCGACGGCAAATTCGCGCCGCCGCCAAAAGAGCGTTTGAGCGGACGAAATACCGGATGGAAACATCTCTACAACGACGACGTAATTTCGATGCCGGACAAATGGGAATATCCGTGGTATGCGGCTTGGGATTTGGCGTTTCACTGTATCGCGTTGGCTTTGGTTGATTCTGAGTTTGCCAAAGAGCAGCTTATTCTTCTTCTTCGTGAATGGTATATGCACCCGAACGGGCAGATTCCCGCTTATGAATGGGCGTTTAGTGACGTCAATCCGCCGGTTCACGCCTGGGCGAGTTTACGGGTTTATCAAATTGAAGCCAAGCGCACGGGCAAACCTGACCGGGACTTTCTGGAAAAAATCTTTCATAAACTCCTTTTAAATTTTACGTGGTGGGTCAACCGCAAAGACGCTGAGGGCAACAATGTTTTTGAAGGCGGATTTCTTGGACTCGACAACATCGGCGTTTTTGACAGAAACACAAAACTGCCCGACGGCGGGCTTTTGGAGCAATCCGACGGCACAAGCTGGATGGCGATGTATTGCCTGAATATGCTGGCAATTGCGCTCGAACTTGCCAAAGACGACAAAGTTTACGAAGACGTGGCGAGCAAGTTTTTCGAGCATTTTGTTTATATCTCCGATGCGATGAACAATCTCGGCAAGGAAAACACCGAACTTTGGAACGAGCGCGACGGTTTTTATTATGACGTTCTGCATCTGCCGAACGAGCGCAATGTAGCTTTGCGCCTGCGTTCGATGGTCGGTCTGATTCCGCTTTTCGCCGTTGAAACTCTGGAAGAAGCGTGGCTGACAGATTTGCCCGCGTTCAAAAAGCGCGCCGAATGGTTTTTGAAACATCGCCCGGATTTAACCGATCAAATCGCCTGTATGCAGGAACCGGGCAAGGAAAATCGCCGTCTGCTCGCGCTGGTTAACCCGGAACGTCTGCGCCGCGTTCTGCGCGTGATGTTTTCGGAAAGCGAGTTTTTATCAAACTACGGAATTCGCTCTCTGTCGCGCGTTCACAAAGCGACTCCTTACACAATTCAAGTCGGCGAGACAAAATATACAGTCGAGTATGAACCGGGCGAATCGCACTCCGGAATGTTCGGCGGCAACTCGAACTGGCGCGGTCCGATCTGGTTTCCGGTCAATTATTTGTTGATTGAAGCTCTCCAAAAATTCGATTTCTTTTTTGGCGAAAGTTTCAAAATCGAATTTCCAACCGGTTCTGAAAAAATGCTTTCTCTGTGGGAAATTTCGCAGGAATTATCAAGCCGGCTGTCAAACATTTTTTTGAAAGATGAGGAAGGAAACCGCGCCGTCTTCGGCAACTCGGAAAAGTTTCAAACCGATGAACACTGGCGCGACCACATTCTTTTCTACGAATATTTTCACGGCGACAAAGGTTGCGGTTTAGGCGCGAGCCACCAAACGGGCTGGACTGGTCTGATCGCCAAATTACTCCAGCAAAGCGGCGAATTCGCCGGCGAGAAAAGCGGTAAACACATTGAAACTGGCTAATGATTGAATTAAACGAAGAAAATAATGCTGCCGAAAAGCTGGCTCGGCATTTTGTTAGCAATTACTTGCCATATCTGCTACTGCTTACTGTTATTATCGGTGCGATTTTTGTTCTTTATTGCCAAGGCAGAATTTGGTGGTGCAAATGGGATACGCCCATTTATCTATGGTCGAGCGACGCTTGGGGAACGCACAATTCACAACACCTTTTTGACCCTTATTCTTTGACACACGTTCTTCACGGACTCGGTTTTTACGGTATTTTATATTCAGTTTTCCGCCGCAAAATACCGCTCGCCTGGCTGCTGTTTATTACTGTTTTTGCCGAAAGCGCATGGGAAGTTTTGGAAAATTCAAAATCTGTCATCGAACGCTATCGCGCCGCGACCATCTCGCTCGAGTATTTTGGTGATTCAATTACCAACTCGTTCGGTGACATTTTTTGCTGCATCGTCGGATTTCTCATCGCGCATAAACTTGGCTTTCGGCGTTCGCTCGCGCTGTTTGCGCTGATTGAAATCGTTTTGATTTTCTGGATTCACGACAGTCTTTTAATCAATATTCTAATGCTTATTCATCCGATTGAAGCGATAAAAACATGGCAGATGGGCGGTTGATTATATTAAATAAATTTTCAAATATCTGGCAAACTATAAATTGAAATTAAAAAAAATAAATAAAAGGGGGAATTTTATAATGGGAAAAATTGCGATTATTTACTACAGTGCCACAGGGACTACTTACAATTTGGCGAAAGCGATTGAGGAAGGCGCGAGGGAAGCGGGCGCGGAAACAAAATTGCTGAAAGTGAAGGAAACCGCGCCCGAAGCGGCGATAAATTCAAACGAAGGTTGGAAGAAAAACACGGAAGCGACCCGCGATGTGCTGGAAGCGACCACTGATGATTTAGAATGGGCGGACGCGATTATTTTTGGAACGCCGACGCGCTATGGCGGCGCGGCTTCACAGCTTCGGGCATTTATTGACACAACCGGCGGACTTTGGGCGCGCGGGGCGCTGATTGATAAAATAGGTTCGTCTTTTACAAGCGCGGCGACGGCGCACGGCGGACACGAAAACACGATTTTATCCTTAAATTCAGTTTTTTATCACTGGGGGATGCTTATCGTTTCACCCGGCTACAATGACCCGATCCAGTTTCAGTCGGGCAACCCGTATGGCGTTTCGCACACCTCAGGTAATGGCACAATTCCGCCTGACGATACGGCGCTCGCGGCGGCTCGCTTTCAAGGCAGACGCGTTGCGGAAGTTACCAGCCGGTTTTTGAAAGGAAAATAAATTTTTACCGCTTTTTAGCAAAACATCAGATAAACATAAATAATCAGGAGCAGATATGACACTTAAACGAACGACTTTTTTAGTCATCGGGATTTTAGCTTTTTCCGCGATGATCGCGTTATTTAATTTGGGCGCGTCTTCCGGCACTGTTTCGGCGGAAACTTTTGCGGGTGCGTTTGCCATTGATACAAAATTGAACCCTGAGCAAATAACCGGCGCTTACGGTTTTGACAAAGCGCACAGCGCAATCGGTTTTCGCGTCAAACATATGGGCTTGGTTGATGTTCCAGGTTATTTTCGGGATTTTACGGGAACGGTGAATTACGACGGAAAAGACGTTACTAAATCAACGGTTGAATTTTCCGCCAAAACAACCAGCGTCGATACGGGGGTGGCGGGGCGCGACAAGCATCTGCGAACGGCAGATTTTTTTGAAGTTGAAAAATACCCGGAAATGACTTTTAAAAGCACAAAAATTGAAAAGAAAGGAAAAAACTGGCTCGTTACCGGCGATTTCACAATGAAGGGCGTAACCAAGCAGATGACGATTCCGTTTCAGGTTGTCGGATTCCTGCCGGGCGAAAAAGGCGGAATGAAGATGGGCGTGACGGCTGAAACATCAATCAACCGTCGCGACTTCGGCGTAAATTATGGAACTAATATGCCAAACGGCGTGGCAACTTTGTCGAACAATATAACTGTTAATTTGCAAATTGAAGCCAATATGAAGAAAGCGTCGTAGATTCGCTTTAAAAATAGATTTAATTCCAAGCGTCGCTCCTTGCCGGGCGGCGTTTCTTTTTTGCGGCAAAGCGATTTGAGAGTAAATTATTTACGGTTTATGATGTAAAGCAACTAAGCAAAAACAAAGAAAATTGAGGAAACACAATGAACAATTTTTTCACGGCAAATTTAGCAGAAGGCGATCCAATTGTCAGTAAGGCAATTGACGATGAAACAAAGCGGCAAACAAACGGTCTGGAACTTATCGCGTCGGAAAACTTTGTGTCGGAAGCCGTTTTGCAGGCGATGGGGTCGGTTTTTACGAACAAATACGCCGAAGGTTATCCAACGAAGCGTTACTATGGCGGCTGTGAATTTGCCGATGTCGTCGAGCAATTAGCAATTGACCGCGCGAAGAAGATTTTCGGCGCGGAGCACGCTAATGTTCAGCCGCATTCCGGCGCGCAGGCGAATATGGCGGTTTTTCTTGCTTCATTGCAGCACGGCGACAAAATTTTGGGGATGAATCTGTCGCACGGCGGGCATTTGACGCACGGGCATCCGATGAACTTTTCGGGCTTGAATTATGAAGTTGCCGATTACGGCGTTTCTAAGGAAACCGAGCAGATTGATTATAGCGAATTGCAGCGGAAAGCCGAAGAAACGCGCCCGAAAATGATTATCTGTGGCGCGTCAGCTTATCCGCGAACGATTGATTTTCAAAGAATCGGCGAGATTGCGAAATCAATCGGCGCGATTGTGATGGCGGACATCGCGCATATCGCCGGACTCGTCGCGACAGGGCTTCACCCAACGCCTGTTCCGCATTGCGAATTCGTCACGACGACGACGCATAAAACTCTGCGCGGTCCGCGCGGCGGTTTAATTTTATGCCGTGAAGAATTTGCCAAAACGGTCGATAAAGCCGTGTTTCCGGGCGTGCAGGGTGGACCGCTGGTGCATATTATCGCGGCAAAAGCCGTCGCGTTCGGCGAAGCTCTACAGACAGATTTCAAAGCGTATCAGCAGCAGATTCTCGACAACGCGCAAGCCTTAGCCTCTGAACTCAAAAATCAGGGTTTGCGGCTTGTTTCCGGCGGCACGGATAATCATCTGGTTTTAGTTGACGTGTTTCAGGACGGCAAAGGAATTACCGGAAAAGCTGCCGAAAAAGTCCTGGACGAAGTTCATATTACAGTCAACAAAAACACGATTCCGTTTGATACAAATTCGCCGTTTGTCGCTTCCGGAATTCGGCTCGGAACGCCCGCTCTGACGACGCGCGGAATGAAGGAAACGGAAATGACGCAGATTGCCAGATTAATTGCTTCGATTGTGCGCGAATCCGAATCTGAGGAAACAAAATCGAACGTCAAAAAAGAAGTCGCGGAATTGACACAAAAATTTCCGATGTATGCCGGGCGTTTACGCGAAAAAAAAAGCGAATCAATTTCAGCGGGTTAAAATTTTCTAAAATAAATGAGTAATTTATCCGATATCGGTTTTCCAGTCCAAAACGAGCAGGACGTAAATGTTTTAATTACCGAAACGATTCAATATGTCGAATCGTTAAAATGTCCGCAGGGTTTTTATTTGCGATTTGCTGACGAGTCGGGTGCGGAAATTTATTTGCAGGGAAATAATGAACAGGAACTTGTTGGTTTTAATCCACATTTCGCGGGTAAAAGCAGAAGAAAAGTCAGTTTAGAGAAACTGATTGAACGGGATTCATCGGAGCTTGACGGCGGATTTTACGCGTGGGCGAATCCGAAGGATTTTGAAACGGATGCGGGCGATTATACTTTTGTTTTTGACGTTCCTGATTTTCGACTTTCGAGTGAAAGGCGGCTTCCGCAAGTGCGGGAAATTCAACTGACGGCTTTTGCTTCAAACGATTTTAAGATTTTCGCTGATGAAAAAGAGTATAGCGAAAGTCAGCAGGACGAATTAAAGTATGCTTCAAAATCATTTGTCCCGAGCGGACTTTTCGCGTTCGACGCTGGGGATGAAAAGTCTGATTTAAATGCGGCACGCCCGATTGCAATTTTCGCGGGCATTATCAAAGAGTTTGAATTAAAAAAGAACAAACTTTCCAGCAATAATTTTTACTGGTTTTTAGTGGAAACTCTGGGCGGCGAAACGGACATTGTCGCGGACGTTAAATTAGTTTCAACTGAGCCACAAATCGGCGGCGTGGTTAGCGGTCAATTTTGGCTTTCGGGTAAATTAAATTCCTAAGCAAAAAGATATATAACAGTTGCTTTAAGCTGTTCTCAAAACCTTTAGAAACTCTGTTAATTCAACGGCTAGAGGCGCGTAAAAATCCATTTTCTCCAAAGTTTTCGGGTGCGTAAAACTCAGCTTTTCGGCGTGCAGAAAAAAGCGGTTTAGGTCAGCAATCGCCTGCCGAATTTCCGCATCGGCAACAGTTTTATCGCGTCCTTCATTATAAGTTTCATCGCCGACAATCGGATTATTTTTATAAGCCAGATGAACGCGGATCTGGTGCGTGCGCCCAGTTTTAATTTCTACGTCAAGCAGCGTAAAACGCTCAAATTTCCGGCAAACTTTCCAGAGCGAGAGGGCGTTTCGCCCGCCGTTTCGAACCGCCATTTTCAAACGATTGCGCGGATCGCGGTCAATCGGCTCGTCGATTTTCCCTGTATTTTCCCGCATTAGACCGTGGACGAGCGCGACGTAACTTTTATAAACTTCGCGGTTGCGGAATTGTTCGGAGATAGCTTCGTGAACCGTTTCATTTTTCGCCACGACAATCAAACCGGACGTGTCTTTATCAAGCCGATGAACAATACCGATTTTGGATCTTATATTTTGGATTTTTGATTGCTCGTCAGAAGAATTTTGAATAGGGAATATCGAATTCGGCATATTAAACCGGAAGGCGATCGCATTCGCCAGCGTTCCGTTTTTGACTCCCGCGCCCGGATGCACAACCATTCCGGCAGGTTTGTTGACAACAGCGAAAAACTCGTCTTCGAAAATTATTTCAAGCGGAATGTCTTCGGGTTCAAAAATTTCAATCGTCTCTGATTCGGTTAGCTCAATTTCAATCGCGTCATTTTCACGCAGTTTATAAGAAGATTTAGCCGATACAGAATTGACCAAAACATCGCCTTCGTCAATCACTTTTTTTAGACGCGAACGCGACCAATTCTCGATTTTCTCAGCCAAAAATGCATCGAGCCGCGCTCCGGCATCCGTTGCCGAAACTTGAAAAGTTAAATTTGAATTGTCCTGATTCACTAAAATTTTTTAAGCTGTCGTTGTGCCCGGAGTTTTTCGCAGTCTCAAAAACATAAAAACAATCGCTCCGAAAGCAACCAAAAGACTGATAATCTGCGAAGTTGAAAGACCTGTCAACGTCGTTAAGCCGAGAAAATCGCCGCGCGGGTCGTCGCGGAAAAACTCGATTGTAAAACGAACGAGCGCGTAAATTATGCCGTAAGCGATTAAAACCTGCCCGTCAAAGCGTTTACGGCGGTGAAGGAAAATTAAAATGCCGAACACAATCAGCATCGCAATCGATTCGTAAAGCTGTGTCGGATGTAGATAAGCGTTTTCGCCCGCTTCCGTATAAATCGGAACGCCCGTGTTTTCGTGTCCCAATTCGGTAAAATGCACGCCCCAAAACAAATCCGTCGGTTTGCCCCAACAGCAGCCAGCGGAAAAGCAACCCTGTCGCCCGAAAAATTGTCCCAGAGCGACGCCGGGCGCGAAGGCATCGGCAACTTTCCAAAAACTAAGTTTGTAAAAATTAATTAAAAAAGCGAGCGTAAAAAATCCGCCCAAAAAACCACCGTAATAAACGCCGCCTGAACGCAGAAAATCGAGTGAGAAAAGATTGACGTTATCTTCGAGAAAAAATAAAAGAATCTTTGACCCGATTAAACCGCCGATAATCGTCCACAAACCCAAATCATAAATCCTTTCGCGCGGCAGCCCGTCGTTTGAAGCAAGTTTCGCGGCAGTGTATAAAGCCAGCAGCAATCCAATCGCCAGCAGAATGCCATAAGTGTTGATCGGAAAGCTGCCGATGCGGAAAATTTCTGGATACATATTTTTGGGTTAGTTATTAGTTTTGTTAGTTATATTGAGCATTAAGTTTTTGACATAAATTTTATTCGCCCGCTGACTGCGCCCGCGCTTTACCAACCTGAACACGCGCGGGGCGCAATAATTTGTCGCCGAATTTGTAGCCGCGCGAGTATTCAGCCGTAATTTTTCCGTCACCTTCAGCATCAATTTCCGTCATATCAATCGCTTCATGAAATTCAGGGTTAAATTCTGAGCCAATCGACGGAACAGCCTCCACGCCAACATTCATCAATGCTTGTTCAAAAGAACGCGCCGTACCTTTTACGCCGACTAGCAGATGCTCAAATGAAAAATCTTTTTCGCTCGCCGAAACAGCCAGATTCAGATTGTCGAGAACCGGGAGAAGCGCCATCAAAAAATTGAACTGTCCTTGTTTGGCGCGGTCTTCGAGCGTTTTCGTCAGGCGTTGACGCATTTCAGCGGTTTCCTTTTCGAGATTATTTTTAGCTTCATCAAAACGCTTCTGCACCTCGACAAGTTTTGTTTCAGCGACATTGCACCGCGTCCAGACATCTTTTAATTCATTCTCTAATTTTGTAACTTCAGAAGATTTTACCTTTGCAGATTTTTCCCCTTTTTCACTGCTTGGATCAACATCAATCCGCTGACCTTCTTCGTTAAAACGGTGTTTATCGTTCACCGCAAATTCATTTTCGATTTCATCTATAAATTCTTCACTATTAAAATCTTGTTCGTTCATCTTTTTTTTATTAAACCAACTCATAAATTTTGATAAATATCTGTGTGCTAAAAATCTATTTTAGCAAACCATTTATCATAAAGAAAATTCGTCGCGAATAACACAAACTCAACGAATAGCTTTTGCTTTTTATTTGACTTGCGTGTGTCATTCGCGGCTTGTCCTTATTATGCTGAAGCAATCGTCTTGGCTTCCGGCGCGAAATTCAGCGCGTCACCGTCAGCTGAAACGCGCAATTGCTGACCGCTTGAAACTTCGCCGTTGAGGAGTTTTACCGCCAGAGGGTTTTGAATCAGCGTCTGAATAGCGCGTTTCAGAGGTCTCGCGCCGAAAGTCGGGTCGTAGCCTTCACTGACCAGCAAATCTTTCGCCGAATCGTCTAAAACAATTTCCACGCCTCGCTCCTTTAACATTTTATGCAGGCGTTCAAGCTGAACGTCGATAATTTGAGAAATGTGTTCACGCGAAAGCTGCTTAAAGACAACAATATCGTCGATTCGATTTAAGAATTCGGGCTTAAAGTGATCTTGCAAAATGCCCAAAACCATTTCCTTGACCGGTGTATCGACCAGCGCGGAAGACTGAATCTCACGCGAGCCTAAATTTGAAGTCATTATCAGAACCGTATTTTTGAAATCAACCGTTCTGCCTTTGGAATCCGTCAATCGCCCGTCGTCAAGGATTTGTAGCAAAAGATTAAAAACATCCGGATGCGCTTTTTCAATTTCATCAAATAAAATCACTGAATAAGGACGGCGGCGCACGGCTTCGGTCAATTGTCCGCCTTCTTCGTAGCCGACGTATCCGGGCGGCGCGCCGATCATCCGCGCGACCGCGTGTTTTTCCATATATTCCGACATATCCAGCCTGATAAGCGCGCGTTCGTCGTCAAACAAAAATTCAGCGAGCGCACGTGCCGTTTCGGTTTTGCCGACCCCGGTCGGACCAAGGAAGATAAATGAACCAACCGGGCGATTCGGGTCTTGCAGCCCGGCGCGGGCGCGGCGAACCGCATTGGCAACGGCGTTTAATCCTTCGTCCTGACCGATCACTCGCTTTCGCAAGTTTTCTTCCATCGTGACAAGTTTCTGCATTTCGCCTTCGAGCATTTTCGAAACCGGAACGCCAGTCCATTTGGCAACAACTTCTGCCACGTCTTCTTCGTCAACATCTTCCTTGAGGAAAACGCCGTCGGTTTGCAGTTCGGCAAGATGCGCCTGCTCGTCGGCAAGCTGTTTTTCAAGTTCGGGAATGCGACCGTATTGCAATTCCGCCGCCCGGTTTAAATCTCCGGCTTGGCGGGCTTGTTCGAGATGAAGTTTGGCTTCTTCGAGTTGTTCTTTAGCATCGCGCATCTTTTCGATTTCTTCTTTTTCCGACTGCCATTTTGCCTTCATCGCGCCGGATTTTTCCTGCAAATCGGCAATTCGTTTCTCGATGTCCGCGAGCCGCGTTTTTGATTTTGCGTCCTCTTCACGCCCTAAAGCCTGACGCTCGATTTCAAGCTGCAGAATCTCGCGCTCAAGTTCGTCAATTTCCTGCGGAAGACTGTCAATCTCAATGCGAATTTTGCTCGCCGCTTCGTCAATTAAATCAATCGCTTTGTCCGGCAGAAAACGGTCGGAAATATAACGATTGGAAAGAGTTGCGGCGGCGACAATCGCCGAATCCTTGATGCGCACGCCGTGGTGAACTTCGTATTTCTCCTTCAAACCGCGCAGAATCGAAATCGTGTCCTCGACATTCGGCTCACCAACGTAAACTTGTTGAAAACGGCGCTCCAACGCTTTGTCTTTTTCGATATATTTTTGAAATTCGTTGAGAGTCGTCGCGCCGACACAGCGCAGAGTTCCACGCGCCAACGCCGGTTTTAACATATTCGACGCATCAATCGCGCCTTCCGACGCACCCGCGCCGACGAGCGTGTGAAGCTCGTCGATAAACAAAATAATTTGCCCGTCCGACTTTTCAATTTCTTTCAAAACAGCCTTAAGGCGGTCTTCAAACTCGCCGCGATACTTCGCGCCAGCAAGCATCGAACCCAAATCAAGCCCGACCAGCCGTTTGTTTTTCAGAGTTTCCGGCACGTCACCCGAAACAATTCTTTGCGCTAAACCTTCAACAATCGCCGTTTTACCAACGCCCGGCTCGCCAATTAACACCGGATTGTTTTTCGTGCGCCTGGACAAAACCTGAATCGCGCGGCGAATCTCGTCATCGCGCCCGATCACCGGATCAAGCTTTCCTTTTCTGGCTCTTTCGGTTAAATCAACCGCGTATTTTTCAAGCGATTGAAAATTTTCTTCGGCGTTCTGATCAGTAATTTTTGCGCCCCCGCGCATATCGGTAACGACTTTTTCAACGTCTTCCTTCGTGATTCCGTTTGAACGCAAAATTCTTCCCGAATCGCCGTCTTTTTCGTCCGCCAGAGCCAGAAGCAGATGCTCGGTTGACATATATTCGTCCTGCATTTTTTCTGCTTCTTTCTGCGCGTTTTGAAAAATCGTATTAATGCGCGAAGAAAAATACTGCTGACCGCCGGAAACCTTTGGAAATTTAGCAATCGCCGCCTGCACTTCAGTCAAAATGGTTGGAGCATTTGCCCCAACTTTTCCCAAGATTGGGCGCAAAGTTCCTTCCTTCTGTTCAAGCATCGAAGCGAGCAGATGCTCCGGCTCGACTTGCTGATTCTGATTTTTTTCAGCCGATTCAATTGCCGCTTGAATAGCTTCCTGTCCACGAATTGTATATCTGTCAAATCTCATATTTTTATCCTAAAATAAAATTCTTAGCCTTATAAGATAATAAAATCTGAGTGTCTTCTTGTCAAATTAGTAATTGCTAGAATTTATCTGAAAAAACACCAATTCTTCAATTTTTCAGATGACCTTTACGTTTTTGTCGGATATATTTACCTAACGTTCCACAAAATTAATTTTTGGGTAACATATAAAGTCAATACAGTCGAAGCAATTTACAAAAAAAGCTTT
>MWVV01000257.1_pt1 | contig 19235 bp, 19 predicted proteins | sample 1047281 | NCBI WGS metagenome assembly MWVV01 (sample SAMN06349986, study PRJNA376086) | soil metagenome | isolation source: PT-2 sample Antarctic (ecotone) soil | place: Antarctica | collected 2015-01-13 | reverse complement strand
ATATGAGCAAATCAATTTCACAGACTATGACGGCAAAGCAGTTCGCTGAAAAGATGGAGATTAATTACCGCACGGCTTTACGCTGGCTCGAAAACGGCATTGTGCCGGGAGCTGAACGGAAAAATTCGCCGGTCGGAGAGTTCTGGGAAGTTCCGGCGGCGGCGGTCGAAATGGAGAGACCAAAGGCAGGGCGGAAAGCTAGCGCGAAAGAGTAAACCGATGCGGAGTAAGGATTTTGTCTAAAAAACGGTTTACGGGCGGTTTCCGCGCAAACGCGCCGCATATTCCAGCCTTTCGGTTGATTCCGAAACGCGCCGCACAAAAAAAGATTGCCGTCCGGGGATTCAATTCCGACGACAATCTTAAAATTTCAGTCAACGGCTTTTGACTATGAGCAATAATTTAAACGAAAAACCCAAACAAAGCAAAGGTAAATCCCTTCCGCATCTTCAAATTTTGGATAGCACGTTATACGAAAGTTCGTGTCTCTCAAATGGAGCTTTTCGCGTTTACATTATGCTTAGAGTTCGCCGCAACAGAAAGACCGGGCAATTAGACCCGGGCGTGCCAAGGATAATGAAAGATACGGGACTGGGTAAGAAAACCGTCGAGCGCGCGCTGAATGAACTTGAAAGTCTTGGCTGGATTTTTCGCAAAAATAACAAAGGCAAACCTAATGATTACAGTTTCCCGGAATCGGCGATTACGATTAAAATTCCGCAGGTCGAACAGCCTTCACAAGGCGCAGCAGCATCGTCATCTAACGGAACGCCGCCGCCAGCCGCGACCGGCACGGAAACGGACGCCGAATATCTCAACCGCAAACAGCTCGAATTTCCCCGGCTCGACGTAAAAACAATCTTCGCCGATTTCAAAAATAAATGCGGCTCCGAAAAATATCCGAAGATGAAAAATACACGCCGGAAGTTCGACCAGTGGCTGGAAAATGAAGGCACACCGATAAGCGACGAAGAATTTCAGGCAGCTTTCGGTAAAGAATAATCGAAAAACGGCGGCGGCGGTCGGCTGGCAGGCAGGTTTTCGCGCGCGAAGAAAAAAAACATACCAACCAGCCGCCGCCGTTTTTTTTCTTACTGGTTAGAGAAAATTCATCTGGTTTCTAATTCAGTTGGTTTGAGGGTCATTTTTGACGCTGGTATGTAGGACTGTTTTTGACGCTACTACTAGGGTCATTTTTGACTCTAGTAGTAGCTATCAAATTAAGCCTGGTTACCAGCCATAAAATTTATGTCTGGTTTGCGACATTTTCATTCCGCAACTGTCCATCGGCAAAGCGCGCCGGACTGTTCCGAAGTATCCGATAAACGGATTTTTATGATACCTCGTAGATGAGGAGTTTTTGCAGTGAGTATCTGACAAACAGAACTTTGTAATAGCCCGTAGATACGCGGTTTTCTGGTAATGAGTATCTGATAAACAGACTTTTATGATACCTCGCCGACGGCGCGAAATTTTGTATAAAACTCACAAATTTTCCGCTCGAATCCGGCGCGAAGGTTACAGAATGGCTTCCAAAGTGAAACCTTCGCGCCGGAGCGTTCACATTCGCCGTTACATTGCCGTTACATTGTCGTTAGACCGTTGTCAGGTTGCGGCGGCGGCTTGTTTTTGGTTATCCAAAATCAATGCAAACGGAACTACTGAAAAACCGTCAGACGTGAAAACCGTCAGACGGAAAACCCGTCGGACGGTAACAGTTATCAAATCCGCGCCGTCCGATAATACGGGTATTTGCATTTTAGTGCGGATTAGAGCTAAAAAGCGCCGGTGAATCAAATTTACGATGTCTGAAGAATCAATTTTAGTAAGGCTCGAACGCCTTGAGCGTCTCGTCGTCGAAATGGAGTTGCCCAATTACGCCATTGTCGGAGCCGATTACGTCGCCAAACTTTTTAATTGTTCGAGAGATACAGTTGTCAGAGGACGCTTCTTGACCGACGCGATTCCGCGCATTCGGTTAAAGCCGGTCGGTTTTCGCAAGGGCGATGTTCACCGAGTTTTGCGCGAGCTGAAAATGCCGGTTCAGGAAAGAGCGGCTGAGATAATGGCAAATGCAAAAACGCGCCGGCGTCGGTCGATTATCAAGAAACCTTTGGGAAATTCTTAGAATTGAGTCAAATTGCCAAAAGTTCAACGAATAACTGACAAACAAAAAGAGCAGTCTTCCGACTACTCTTTTTGTTTTAATCAACATTCAACTCGATAATTCAATCGAGTTCGTTTTTACTTGTAAAATCCATTCTGAATTGAATAGATTTTAATTTTTTGCAAAGAATCGTGAATATTTTCTTCGCAAAACCGACAGCTCCGAGAAGTATCACCGCGGCGGCGATTATTTGAATAATTTCAGAATTCATTTTTCGCCTCCATTTTCTTTCCGGTGCCTCTGAAAAATCCTTCTATGGCTTGAACTGCGTCAAGCTCCGGTTCCGTCTTTCTCAGCCGCTTAGGAACTGTTCTCTGAAGGTTTAAGACCGCATCGAAAAGCTGTGATAAATCAAACTCATTCGATGTTCCGACACGAGCGATGCGCTTCAAATACTTCTTTGATTCAAGTGTCGCCGCGTGTCTTTGGGTCGCCTTTGAGCTAACTCCCATTCGCTCAGCCAGTAATTTGTAGCTGGGAAAGGGATTCAGTTCGTCCCATTTAAAATTCATTAGTTGAATTATGAACATTGCTTCACCGGATGTAAGCGGCGGCTGAAGCAACGAATACAATCTCAAAAAATGAGTTGGAACACCGACGAAGCCATCATCAAAAAGCTCGTCGTGTTTCCAACGAGTCTTAACCGTTTTTACGCTGTTTGTTTTGTTTGTGGAACGTCTAGAAAATGACATTTTCCACCTCCTAAAAAAATAAAAATAGGCGGTTGCCGATTCCGCCATTTAACTTTTCAGAGATGGATTTTCAGTAGTTGGGCGACCAAGCACCAATTACGAGATGTATCATCTCTAAAATTCGACATCAACCATTACAAACTCTAAGTACAGGACAAAAACATTATTAAACGTTCTTTGAAATTTGAAAGTCATTGAGTTTTACCTTTTAATTTTATCGCCAAACAAAATTATAAGGAAAACAAACCCAATGACTGACAGCTCGTTACTGGAACGAACCTTGAGCGATAATTTATCGTGGAATAAAGCGAGAATCAAGTTTCTCGCCGCATTTTTGATTGCGTTGACACAAACTCGGACTGTCAATTTGGTGCGGGTCGCCGCGCATTTCGGCGGTCGTGCGAAGCCTTCGTCGAGTTACAAACGTATCCAGCGCTTTTTGCGGCTCTTTGATTTACCGCTGACCGAACTGGCTCACCTGCTTATTCGGCTGATGAAATTAACCACGCCGTTCGTCATTGTCATTGACCGAACGGAATGGAAGTTCGGCTCGACCTGGCACAATATTCTGACGCTTTCGGTAGCGAGTGAGCAGATCGCCGTGCCGGTTTTGTGGCGGTTTCTCAAACGTAAAGGTTGTTCGGGCGACGGTGAGCGCGAGGCGATAATGCGCGACTTTTTACGGATGTTTGCCGCCGCCGATATTCAATATGTGTGCGCCGACCGGGAATTTGCGAGCGTCAAGTGGCTGGAGTTTTTAACCACAGAGAAAATCCCGTATCGGCTGCGGATCAAAGCCAATCACGAGTTGACGGACAAGCGTGGCAAAGCGATGAAGGCGCAGAAGTTACTTCAGACGGCGCGAGCCGGAGAAGCCGTAATTTGTCGGCGATGGCGAAAGTTGTGGGGCAAATATCGAGTTTGTGTGACAGGCAGAAAACGAGCCGACGGCGAATTGTTGATTTTAATCAGCAACGAACCGTCACCCGAAATGCTAGCCGAATATCGGCTCCGATGGCAGATTGAAACGCTCTTCGGGTGTTTAAAATCGCGTGGCTTTGGCTTGGAAGAAACGCATCTGCAAGAGTCGGAGCGGCTGGAGAAACTGCTCGGATTATTAGCTTTGGCGGTCTGTTGGTCATGGCTGGCGGGGGACAAGGTTTGTCAAAGAAAACCAATTACCACTAAGAATCACGGAAGAGGCGCTAAATCAGTGTTTCGAGTAGGTTTGGATTATTTAGAACAAGTTTTTCGGATTGGTTCGTTATTCGCGGAAAATCAAGAAAGAAAAGAGTTTACACTAATTTTGTCCTGTACTTAGTACAAACTATAGAAAATCAATTTGCAAGGAAAAATTTTGTTCCTATCTTCGTTTATGAGTCTTTTCTACCGTGAGTCTTACACAGACCTTCAGTGTATATTCCATTAATAGAAGTGCATATTATTAGCTGGACATTATTGTCCTAACCCAAGCCGGACAATTACGTCCAGACCACTCCATAAGATTGTCTGGGGACTCACCCACAAAAAAAATTATTCGTTGCACTTCGATATAGTCTTAAGTAATATATTTGTTAGACCAAGCACCAATGATACGGTTGTGTCATTAGTATTTTAAGGCTCAGCAGTTTCCTGCTGAGCCTTATTATTTTTACCTGATATTAATTTTAAGCAACTAACATCTTTCGCGGTCTGCCGCCCTTTTTGCCGTTTTCCGCACTTGACTTGCGTTTTACTTCCGAGCGGGCTGCACCGCCTTTTCTACCGGCTGCCGATAGATGCTCTTTTAACTCGCCGAGCCACTTACGTGTGCCGAAAACGCCCTGGATAAGATTCGGGACAAACAAATCTTCGTCTAAACTTTTCCAGCGCAGATAAAGACCGCCGACGGCAATCTCGACATCGTTAATTTGCGCGGCGGTGGCATTGTGCAAAATTTGAATCAACTTGCTCGGAATGACGACGACAGCGCCGTTTTCAAGCTCGACGGAAATTCGCTTCAATCTCACGCTGTATGAAATCGCTTTCGCTTTAGGCGATGCGGCAAGAGTTTCCTGTCCGCGTCTGGTTGCTTCGTCGAATTCTAAATTCTCTTTGTTCATCCGTGTATTTCTCTCCATTTGATTTGAAAATCTGCTTGGTTTGCTTCAACGATGCGGACGGCGCGGCGGGCTTCGTTTCGGTTAAAACCGTAATTGTTTCTGACGGCAACTTCGGTTTCAAAATTTACGATTAACAAATTGCCTTGATGCCAAATGTGAACGTGCATCGGTTCGTGGTCGTCAGTATTTATTTTGAAATGAAATCCGCTTTCTTGTAATACCGTTCCCATACTTTTAATAATAACCTAAGCTAGTTAGGTTTGGCAAATCAGACAAAACGAATTATTGTCTGAGTGATATTTGATACTAAATCTCTCTGCTTTTACAAAAAGAGTAATAATTAGTATTGATTTTAACTCTTTTGTGTTATAACGCTTGAATTATGACGAAAAGTTTCACGCCTTTTTCAACTTCCCCGAATCCGAACAGCTTATATTTAACCGATTCGCTTCAAGCGGTCGTCAACAAATCCCGGTATGTAATCGACACGCGGCAAGGCTTGACGTGCATCGTCGGCGACATCGGATTCGGCAAATCGACGATTCTGCGTTTTCTTTACGGCGAATACAGCGCGCTCGAAGACTGCAACGCCAAACTAATCACGATGCCGAATTTCCCGTCGTCGTTCTCGATGCTCAAAAACATCTGCGACGAATTTGAAATCGAATCGGCGCGCTCGATGGTCGAGCAGCAAAAACTTTTTCAGCAGTTTCTCGTTTCCGAATACCGGAAAGAAAAAAACGTCGTCTTGTTTATCGACGAAGCGCAGGATTTGAAAGCCAAACAATTCGAGCTGTGCAGGGCGATTCTCAATTTCGAGACGAACACGGAAAAACTTGTCCAAATCGTTCTCGCCGGCGCGGTCGAACTCGAAAGCATTTTGAAACGGCAGGTCAACCGTCCGCTCAAATCCAGAATCATCACGCAGTCGAATTTGCCGCCGCTCGAATTCGGCGAGGCGAAAGAGATGATTGATAAACGCTGCCAATACTCGCAGATTCAAAATCCTTTTTCCGACGACGTGCTGCAAGCCGTTTGCGAGCGGACGGGCGGCGTCCCGCGCTCGATTCTCAAAGTCTGCGGTTATCTCTACAAAATGAAGGAACTCGGCGCAATCAAAGATATTCCGGTCGAACTGGTTGACGGCGCGCTCGAAGAGGTTTCTTTATGACGGAGCGCAAAGCATCGCCTTTTACGCAGATGTGGAAGGCGTCAACCGAAAAAGAGGAAAAATCGAAGACGGCGGCGGCGGCTCCGGCTGAAGCGGAAGAACCGAAAAACGACCACTCCACCAATGCAAGTTTGGTGAACTCTTCGCACCACTCCACCACTCCACCAAAAAATTTGCTTGACAACTCCACCACTCCACCAGTAGAACAGATACAACTCCACCAAAGTAACGCGGTGGAGTTGCGGAAAAAAGACCGTCATAGTAAAAATAAGCAACGGGTTCAGCCGAGCATTGACAAAGCGATTCTCAAGCAAATACGGCGTTTTCTCGATAAAAACGGTATGGAGTTGGGCGAATATTTTGAAATGCTCGCACTCCACCATTTAGATTTGGTGAACCCCACCAAAAACGGAAGCGATACTCCACAGATAGATAAGAAGATAATCTATCGCTCCAGCAGCACCATCATCAATCTGTATGAAAAGTATCTTCCGAAAAATAAATGGACTTGGAACGATGACAAGGAAGGCGCGCGTTTTTCAGATGAACAAATTGAGACAATCGAAGTGGCAATGATACGAACTTTGATTCGCGCTAAAAAACCGATTCGGACGTTTAAATATTTTCTGTCTGAAATCGATTATGAGTTGTCGTTAGATCAAAGCGAAAATATTCGGAAAATTCAATTATCGTCTGCAAGAAAGCGGTATGAGGATTTTGTAAAAGGCATAGAAATCGATTCCTATTCGTAAAATTTTATGGACGTAAAGAATCATCGTCGAACGGTGCAGCCGGAAGCCGCCGCCGAAATCTTGACGGCGGACGGCGAGCGTTACGACCCGGACCGAACATATTATTTTTTCGACACGCAAACGACTGAAGTTCGCGCATCAAGCGGTTTGCGCCGAAACGGTGAAAATCTTTGCGCCATCGGCTTGAAAGTCGTCGCCGTTTCGCTTCTGCGCTCGAAGCGCGATGACGCGCTCGCCGACGGTCAGGAGTTTTTCAAATCCGAAGTCGAGCGAAACCGCGCGCGAATTAAAAATTACGAGCTGGAGAAAACTTCGGCGAATCGTAGCTTGAAAACTTTTTTAATGGCGAGCGAATAATCGGCGGCGGTTTTTTCCGGTTTATGAAACTTTCGGAACACGCAAAGCAAGCGAAGCAAGCGGGCGAATTGAAATTGATTTTGCCTTATCCGCCGTCGGTCAATCATCTTTACGCGACTTTTCGCGGTCGGCGCATCACGTCGGCGACCGGCAGACGCTTCAAAGCGGACATCGCGGTTTTAGCACGGCAACAGGGCGCGCGAATCTTAAACGGCGATTTGAGCGTTACTTTCCGCGTTTTTCGACCGATGCGCCGCGGCGATTTGGATAACCGGCTGAAAGCCAGTCAGGACGCGCTCAAAGGCATCTGCTTTGAAGATGACAAACAGATTATCGAGATCCACGCTTTTCGCTTCGACGACGCGAAAAATCCGCGAATCGAAATCGACCTAAAGCAAATTTAAGAAAATAACCAAATGGAGACGACTAAAAAAATGCCAACGCAAAAATCAGAAGAAATCAAAAACGAAATCAACCAGACAACCCAAAGGTTGAACGAATTGACCGAAACGCAAAAACGCATCGCCGACAATCTGAAGGTTATGCAAAACGGTTTTATCGCCGGAACGATAACGCTCGACGAAATGCAAATCGAGCAAAGCAAGCTCACCGTTCTAAACGATTCGATGGATGCACTGGACGCGCGCCGCGCAGAGATGCAAGCCGAATTAACCGCGCTCGACGCGCTCGCTCACCGGGCGGACATCGTAAATCAAATGGCGGCGGCGGCAACGGCGGCGGCAAAAGAATTTACCGAATACAAACGCATCACCGACGAATTGAACGGAATTTTAGAAAAAAGTTCCGGCGAGCTGCTCGACCGCGTTTCCGGCTTGATAGAAAACAAGAAGAAATTTCGACAGCTTCTTCTTCAGCTCGCGCCGACCGGCAGCCGCTTGCCGGAGCCGGGCGCGAGGCTTTATTTGAACGCCGAAATTTTGCAGGAATTAAAGCAAACCGGCGTCGACGAAGAAAGTCTCCGCGTGGCGACGGCGGACGCGCTCGAAGATTCGGACGCGGAATTTTCCGGCGTAATTCGATTGGCGAAAGAAATGGCGGCGAATAAAAGATTCGCGCTCAAACAAAGTCAAGGCGTGCTGACATCGTAAATCGGTTTAATTTTCTTTAATGAAAAACCTTGACCGGACATTGACGAAAACGCTTTCGGTTTTACGTAAAAACGCGCAAAAAGCCTTTGTTTATTGGTTGGAGATGTTTTTGGTTTTCCGAGCCGTCAAGGAAAGTCTGTCTTTTAAATTAAAGGTCGAATCGGTTTAATCTAGTCTAAGTGTTTCAGGCTTCGGGCGCGCATCCTGATAGCCGTCGAACACTGATAAATACTGGTCAAAAGCGACATTTGCGCGGACAAACGCGGCGGCGTGCGGTAAGACCGGAAAAACGCGAATTATTCAATGGAATCAGGCAAATTAACCGAAAAAAGGAAAAATTAAAAAACTCATAAAACTTAAGAATTTAGAAATAAGTTCCTAAGTTTTCCCAAGATTGGCGGCTTTTATGGTTTGCGGCTTTTTCATATCACCGCAAGCCCGGAGATTTTAACTCAGTCTCCGTCTCCTTGAAGCCGCCAACCGTTATTTTAGAATTAAATTTTGCCGGTTTACTTTGACAGGACTTTTACGAAAACGATTTTTCCGAACGGCTGATTTTGATTATTCGTCAACAGACATCGAACTTTTGCGGCTTTCCGCTGCATTTGCCCGTAAAAGTAAAATCGGCGGCGGCTTCTGGGGCGAATCTACTTTTACTGACTTTTACTAATTTTCTTTACCCAGCCTTTACGAAATACGTTTTTCGACATCGGAAAAGCACGTAAAACGCCCGTCTCAACTGGTGAATGTGTTCTATCGCGTTCGCGTCCGTAAAGAAAAAAAACTTCAGAGCCGTCAAAGTAAAATCGGCGGCGGTCTTTGCACAAATCTTCTTTGACTGTCTTTGAGCGATTACTTTAACCGGACTTTAACGAAACGTATTTTTTCAACATCCAAAAAGCGTGCCGAGTGCTTATATTCATTGCTAAATATGTTTTGTTGTCCGCCGCGCTCGTTAAAGTAAAAACTATCGGAGCCGTCAAAGAGAAACGGACAAATCAGACACCTGAAAAAAGAAGCCGTAAGCGTCAAAACTTACGGCTTTCCTTTTCTTCATTCCGCGACGAAGACACGAAAATCTTTCGCGCTCGCTCAAAATCTCCCGCCGCCGCCTGTTTTGCCCGGCACAGCTCGCAGCGCAGAATCATCTTTTGGAACTGATGCCGGAAGCATCGCAGCTTCGATAACGGCAGCGGCGGCGGCGGCTGGTCATTCGACATCGCAGCTGTCATTTACCGAACCGCAAACCACTTTCAAAATCGCTTCGAGATGTTCGGGCGATGTTTCATAGTCGGTAAGAATTTGCGAATTATTAAAATCGGAAATCTTATCTTTCGCTTCCATAATCGCGTTGTAAATGTCGGCGGGAAGATTCGGATTTCTCAAAACGCTCGAAAGCTGATTCGCAAGCGTGTTCAAGTGCTGGCAGCTTTCGGGAAGTTCCGACAAATCGAGCGGCAAAGATTCGGCAATCTCTTTTTCGTCCTTTTCCGCTTCGGCTTCTTCTTCGTGGTAAATATGCGGCGCGGCGGTCGAAAAAATTAAATGAGCTTTTTTCCTGTGCGCGTCAAAAGCCCAGAAACTTTCCCACATCAAATTATTGAAAACGTGCTGTTGCAGGTGGAACATAATATTTTGGGCTTCGACGGGATTTTCCTTAATCGCTTCGTTAATGGTTTGGAAGAAAAAGAGAAATCCGTTAAACAAATAGTCGCCCTCAATTTCTTGTGTGTTGGATATAACGGAAATAAACTTTTTCATTTCTTCTTCCGTCATTTTCGGCGTTTCGGTCGTCTTTTCTTCTGGAGTTTTTATTTCATTGGTTGTATCGTTTTTCATTGTTGAGTTCCTTTTGATTTTTAATTGATTGGAAAGAGAGGCTTAGGAAATCTTCGCGGGATTCCTAAGCCTTTCGCATTTATGCCGTCTGTTGCTGTCTCGCCAGTCCGATGTGAAGCGAAAGAGCGGCGGCGGCGTGATAACAAACCAGACCTTTTTCCGCTCCCTTGCAGGTGCATTCAACAGTTTTGTAATTGTTGTCCGATTTCTTGCAGATAACCGTGTAAAACCCGCCTTTGCTGCCCGAAACGCGATACCGTCCGAAGCGGTCGAACTCGACGCGCGGGCGAATTTTGCGAGCTTTTGCGATTGCCGTTTTCAGTTGGTCGATGCCTTTCAAGATGAACATTGTTTTTAATCTCCGTTTTTAATTTTCTGGAATGATTGAATCAATCAATCTGTAATATATCTTAGTGCATACACTAATACATTGTCAAGTGTAGTTAAGCCTTGCACTAGGAATTTTAAGATTTATTTGATAAATTATTTTCGTATGGAAAAAACAGATTATTTAACAACCAGACAGGCGGCGGAAAAACTCAAAGTTTCGATTGGGCGCGTTCAGCAGCTCGTAGCGAGCGGCAGACTTCCGTCCGTGAAAATCGGGCGCGATAGATTTATTCTCGAAAAAGATTTGGAGACTGTGAGCGACAGAAAACGCACCGGACGACCGGCGAAAGAGCAAAACGATACAGAGTGAGGCTTTTGACCTAAAAAACGCTTTACGGGCGATTTCTGCGCGATTGCGCGGCATATTTCAACCGATGGAAAGACTCACCCAAGCACAAAAAAAGATTGCCGCCGGTGATTTTGACACTTCCCGGGCGGCAATCTTGAAACAAATCCAGTCAACGGCTTTTGACTATGAACAATAAATTAACCGAAAAACCCAAACAAAGCAAAGGTAAATCCTTTCCGCATCTTCAAATTTTGGACAGCACAATCCGGGCGAGCGCAGAGCTTTCGACCGCGGCTTTTCGCGTTTATATAATTCTCAGATTTCACCATCACCGAGAGACCGGAACTTGTAACCCAAGTGTGCCGACGATTAGGAAGGAAGCAAACCTTTCAAAGAAAACCGTCGAGCGCGCGCTGAACGAGCTTGAAAGCCTTGGCTGGATTTTTCGCAAAACTAACAAAGGATTCAAAAAACCCAATAATTACAGTTTCCCGGAATCGGCGATTACGATTAAAAATCCGTCAATCGAACAACAGCCTTCCGCAAGCGAAATGCCGCCGCCGCCCGTCGCCGCCGCTCCGGCTAGTCGTTCCCAAAACAGGCAGTGGATTAAACTCGATGCGAGCGAAGAATTGATGTCAATCAAAGATTTTGTAACGCATTTGCAAGAACTTTACCCAAAAAAGAATGTTCGTCAAATAGCCGCGAAACTCAAAAACTTCTGCGAGCAAAAAAACCTAGATTTAACGCTTGAACGCTTGAAAGGCTGGGTTGACGCTGAAAAGGAAACGGTAGATTTGCCGTCCGACATAACAAACCTTTCAAAAACCGCTCGCAGCTACGAAACGACACACGAGCGACGCGACCGCGAAGCAAGGCAGCGAATCGAATTTTCTGAAGCGGCAGAACGATTGCTCGAAGCGGAAGGAATCATACAGACTGACGGTTCTTAAGTTTGAGGATTGTGTTAGTTTGAAAAAAAATAAAAAGCGGCAGTGGCAGCAGCAGCCAGCAGTTCCCCGCGCGCGAAGAAAAAACGCTCACTACTGCTGCCGCCGCCGCCGCTCGTTTTTTCTTCTGGTTAAAAGAATTCATGTGGTTTTAGTAGTTCAGTTGGTTTGAGGGTCGTTTTTGACGCTACTTATAGAGGGTCAATTTTGACGCATTTACGTAGGGTCGTTTTTGACGCTACGTGCGGAACTACTGAAAAACCGTCAGACGTGAAAACCGTCAGAAAAATTATATTAGTTGGTGGTGTAGATTCTATACCTTGTTCCTTGAAATTACTGGAAAAAAAAGCGCGCCAGAGTGTTCCGAAGTATCCGATAAACGGAGTTTTATGATACTTCGCCGACGGCACGAAAATTTGTATAAAACTCACAAATTTTCCGCTCGAATCCGGCGCGAAGGTTATAGAACTGCTGCCATTGTGTAGCCTTCCAAGAGTTCACAAATGTCCAGTTTGTGGAACCTAAGAAAATCCGCGCCGTCCGATAATACGGGTATTTGCATTTTAGTGCGGATTAGAGCTAAGAAGCGACGGTGAATCAAATTTACGATGTCTGAAGAATCAATTTTAGCAAGGCTCGAACGCCTTGAGCGTCTCGTCGTCGAAATGAAGCTGCCCGATTGTGCGATTGTCGGAGCCGATTACGTCGCAAAACTTTTCAATTGTCCGAAGGATGCAGTTGTCAGAGGACGCTTCTTGACCGACGCGATTCCGCGCATTCGGTTAAAGCCGGTCGGTTTTCGCAAAGGCGATGTTCACCGAGTTTTGCGCGAGCTAAAAATGCCGGTTCAGGAAAGAGCGGCTGAGATAATGGCAAATGCAAAAACGCGCCGGCGTCGGTCGATTATCAAGAAACAAAAGTAAGCTTCCGACATCAAAACTCAAGCAACCAGTATCTTTCGCGGTCTGCCGCCTTTTTTGCCGTTTTCCGCACTCGATTTGCGTTTGACTTCCGAGCGGGCTGCACCGCCTTTTCTACCGGCTGTCGATAAATGCTCTTTTAATTCGCCGAGCCACTTCACTGTGCCGAAAACGCCCTGGATAAGATTCGGGACGAACAAATCTTCGTCTAAACTTTTCCAGCGCAGATAAAGACCGCCGACGGCAATCTCGACATCGTTAATTTGCGCGGCGGTGGCATTGTGCAAAATTTGAATCAACTTGCTCGGAATGACGACGACGGCGCCGTTTTCAAGCTCGACGGAAATTCGCTTCAATCTCACGCTGTATGAAATCGCTTTCGCTTTAGGCGATGCGGCAAGAGTTTCCTGTCCGCGTCTGGTTGCTTCGTCGAATTCTAAATTCTCTTTGTTCATCCGTGTATTTCTCTCCATTTGATTTGAAAATCTGCTTGGTTTGCTTCAACGATGCGGACGGCGCGGCGGGCTTCGTTTCGGTTAAAACCGTAATTGTTTCTGACGGCAACTTCGGTTTCAAAATTTACGATTAACAAATTGCCTTGATGCCAAATGTGAACGTGCATCGGTTCGTGGTCGTCAGTATTTATTTTGAAATGAAATCCGCTTTCTTGTAATACCGTTCCCATACTTTTAATAATAACCTAAGCTAGTTAGGTTTGGCAAATCAGACAAAACGAATTATTGTCTGAGTGATATTTGATACTAAATCTCTCTGCTTTTACAAAAAGAGTAATAATTAGTATTGATTTTAACTCTTTTGTGTTATAACGCTTGAATTATGACGAAAAGTTTCACGCCTTTTTCAACTTCCCCGAATCCGAACAGCTTATATTTAACCGATTCGCTTCAAGCGGTCGTCAACAAATCCCGGTATGTAATCGACACGCGGCAAGGCTTGACGTGCATCGTCGGCGACATCGGATTCGGCAAATCGACGATTCTGCGTTTTCTTTACGGCGAATACAGCGCGCTCGAAGACTGCAACGCCAAACTAATCACGATGCCGAATTTCCCGTCGTCGTTCTCGATGCTCAAAAACATCTGCGACGAATTTGAAATCGAATCGGCGCGCTCGATGGTCGAGCAGCAAAAACTTTTTCAGCAGTTTCTCGTTTCCGAATACCGGAAAGAAAAAAACGTCGTCTTGTTTATCGACGAAGCGCAGGATTTGAAAGCCAAACAATTCGAGCTGTGCAGGGCGATTCTCAATTTCGAGACGAACACGGAAAAACTTGTCCAAATCGTTCTCGCCGGCGCGGTCGAACTCGAAAGCATTTTGAAACGGCAGGTCAACCGTCCGCTCAAATCCAGAATCATCACGCAGTCGAATTTGCCGCCGCTCGAATTCGGCGAGGCGAAAGAGATGATTGATAAACGCTGCCAATACTCGCAGATTCAAAATCCTTTTTCCGACGACGTGCTGCAAGCCGTTTGCGAGCGGACGGGCGGCGTCCCGCGCTCGATTCTCAAAGTCTGCGGTTATCTCTACAAAATGAAGGAACTCGGCGCAATCAAAGATATTCCGGTCGAACTGGTTGACGGCGCGCTCGAAGAGGTTTCTTTATGACGGAGCGCAAAGCATCGCCTTTTACGCAGATGTGGAAGGCGTCAACCGAAAAAGAGGAAAAATCGAAGACGGCGGCGGCGGCTCCGGCTGAAGCGGAAGAACCGAAAAACGACCACTCCACCAATGCAAGTTTGGTGAACTCTTCGCACCACTCCACCACTCCACCAAAAAATTTGCTTGACAACTCCACCACTCCACCAGTAGAACAGATACAACTCCACCAAAGTAACGCGGTGGAGTTGCGGAAAAAAGACCGTCATAGTAAAAATAAGCAACGGGTTCAGCCGAGCATTGACAAAGCGATTCTCAAGCAAATACGGCGTTTTCTCGATAAAAACGGTATGGAGTTGGGCGAATATTTTGAAATGCTCGCACTCCACCATTTAGATTTGGTGAACCCCACCAAAAACGGAAGCGATACTCCACAGATAGATAAGAAGATAATCTATCGCTCCAGCAGCACCATCATCAATCTGTATGAAAAGTATCTTCCGAAAAATAAATGGACTTGGAACGATGACAAGGAAGGCGCGCGTTTTTCAGATGAACAAATTGAGACAATCGAAGTGGCAATGATACGAACTTTGATTCGCGCTAAAAAACCGATTCGGACGTTTAAATATTTTCTGTCTGAAATCGATTATGAGTTGTCGTTAGATCAAAGCGAAAATATTCGGAAAATTCAATTATCGTCTGCAAGAAAGCGGTATGAGGATTTTGTAAAAGGCATAGAAATCGATTCCTATTCGTAAAATTTTATGGACGTAAAGAATCATCGTCGAACGGTGCAGCCGGAAGCCGCCGCCGAAATCTTGACGGCGGACGGCGAGCGTTACGACCCGGACCGAACATATTATTTTTTCGACACGCAAACGACTGAAGTTCGCGCATCAAGCGGTTTGCGCCGAAACGGTGAAAATCTTTGCGCCATCGGCTTGAAAGTCGTCGCCGTTTCGCTTCTGCGCTCGAAGCGCGATGACGCGCTCGCCGACGGTCAGGAGTTTTTCAAATCCGAAGTCGAGCGAAACCGCGCGCGAATTAAAAATTACGAGCTGGAGAAAACTTCGGCGAATCGTAGCTTGAAAACTTTTTTAATGGCGAGCGAATAATCGGCGGCGGTTTTTTCCGGTTTATGAAACTTTCGGAACACGCAAAGCAAGCGAAGCAAGCGGGCGAATTGAAATTGATTTTGCCTTATCCGCCGTCGGTCAATCATCTTTACGCGACTTTTCGCGGTCGGCGCATCACGTCGGCGACCGGCAGACGCTTCAAAGCGGACATCGCGGTTTTAGCACGGCAACAGGGCGCGCGAATCTTAAACGGCGATTTGAGCGTTACTTTCCGCGTTTTTCGACCGATGCGCCGCGGCGATTTGGATAACCGGCTGAAAGCCAGTCAGGACGCGCTCAAAGGCATCTGCTTTGAAGATGACAAACAGATTATCGAGATCCACGCTTTTCGCTTCGACGACGCGAAAAATCCGCGAATCGAAATCGACCTAAAGCAAATTTAAGAAAATAACCAAATGGAGACGACTAAAAAAATGCCAACGCAAAAATCAGAAGAAATCAAAAACGAAATCAACCAGACAACCCAAAGGTTGAACGAATTGACCGAAACGCAAAAACGCATCGCCGACAATCTGAAGGTTATGCAAAACGGTTTTATCGCCGGAACGATAACGCTCGACGAAATGCAAATCGAGCAAAGCAAGCTCACCGTTCTAAACGATTCGATGGATGCACTGGACGCGCGCCGCGCAGAGATGCAAGCCGAATTAACCGCGCTCGACGCGCTCGCTCACCGGGCGGACATCGTAAATCAAATGGCGGCGGCGGCAACGGCGGCGGCAAAAGAATTTACCGAATACAAACGCATCACCGACGAATTGAACGGAATTTTAGAAAAAAGTTCCGGCGAGCTGCTCGACCGCGTTTCCGGCTTGATAGAAAACAAGAAGAAATTTCGACAGCTTCTTCTTCAGCTCGCGCCGACCGGCAGCCGCTTGCCGGAGCCGGGCGCGAGGCTTTATTTGAACGCCGAAATTTTGCAGGAATTAAAGCAAACCGGCGTCGACGAAGAAAGTCTCCGCGTGGCGACGGCGGACGCGCTCGAAGATTCGGACGCGGAATTTTCCGGCGTAATTCGATTGGCGAAAGAAATGGCGGCGAATAAAAGATTCGCGCTCAAACAAAGTCAAGGCGTGCTGACATCGTAAATCGGTTTAATTTTCTTTAATGAAAAACCTTGACCGGACATTGACGAAAACGCTTTCGGTTTTACGTAAAAACGCGCAAAAAGCCTTTGTTTATTGGTTGGAGATGTTTTTGGTTTTCCGAGCCGTCAAGGAAAGTCTGTCTTTTAAATTAAAGGTCGAATCGGTTTAATCTAGTCTAAGTGTTTCAGGCTTCGGGCGCGCATCCTGATAGCCGTCGAACACTGATAAATACTGGTCAAAAGCGACATTTGCGCGGACAAACGCGGCGGCGTGCGGTAAGACCGGAAAAACGCGAATTATTCAATGGAATCAGGCAAATTAACCGAAAAAAGGAAAAATTAAAAAACTCATAAAACTTAAGAATTTAGAAATAAGTTCCTAAGTTTTCCCAAGATTGGCGGCTTTTATGGTTTGCGGCTTTTTCATATCACCGCAAGCCCGGAGATTTTAACTCAGTCTCCGTCTCCTTGAAGCCGCCAACCGTTATTTTAGAATTAAATTTTGCCGGTTTACTTTGACAGGACTTTTACGAAAACGATTTTTCCGAACGGCTGATTTTGATTATTCGTCAACAGACATCGAACTTTTGCGGCTTTCCGCTGCATTTGCCCGTAAAAGTAAAATCGGCGGCGGCTTCTGGGGCGAATCTACTTTTACTGACTTTTACTAATTTTCTTTACCCAGCCTTTACGAAATACGTTTTTCGACATCGGAAAAGCACGTAAAACGCCCGTCTCAACTGGTGAATGTGTTCTATCGCGTTCGCGTCCGTAAAGAAAAAAAACTTCAGAGCCGTCAAAGTAAAATCGGCGGCGGTCTTTGCACAAATCTTCTTTGACTGTCTTTGAGCGATTACTTTAACCGGACTTTAACGAAACGTATTTTTTCAACATCCAAAAAGCGTGCCGAGTGCTTATATTCATTGCTAAATATGTTTTGTTGTCCGCCGCGCTCGTTAAAGTAAAAACTATCGGAGCCGTCAAAGAGAAACGGACAAATCAGACACCTGAAAAAAGAAGCCGTAAGCGTCAAAACTTACGGCTTTCCTTTTCTTCATTCCGCGACGAAGACACGAAAATCTTTCGCGCTCGCTCAAAATCTCCCGCCGCCGCCTGTTTTGCCCGGCACAGCTCGCAGCGCAGAATCATCTTTTGGAACTGATGCCGGAAGCATCGCAGCTTCGATAACGGCAGCGGCGGCGGCGGCTGGTCATTCGACATCGCAGCTGTCATTTACCGAACCGCAAACCACTTTCAAAATCGCTTCGAGATGTTCGGGCGATGTTTCATAGTCGGTAAGAATTTGCGAATTATTAAAATCGGAAATCTTATCTTTCGCTTCCATAATCGCGTTGTAAATGTCGGCGGGAAGATTCGGATTTCTCAAAACGCTCGAAAGCTGATTCGCAAGCGTGTTCAAGTGCTGGCAGCTTTCGGGAAGTTCCGACAAATCGAGCGGCAAAGATTCGGCAATCTCTTTTTCGTCCTTTTCCGCTTCGGCTTCTTCTTCGTGGTAAATATGCGGCGCGGCGGTCGAAAAAATTAAATGAGCTTTTTTCCTGTGCGCGTCAAAAGCCCAGAAACTTTCCCACATCAAATTATTGAAAACGTGCTGTTGCAGGTGGAACATAATATTTTGGGCTTCGACGGGATTTTCCTTAATCGCTTCGTTAATGGTTTGGAAGAAAAAGAGAAATCCGTTAAACAAATAGTCGCCCTCAATTTCTTGTGTGTTGGATATAACGGAAATAAACTTTTTCATTTCTTCTTCCGTCATTTTCGGCGTTTCGGTCGTCTTTTCTTCTGGAGTTTTTATTTCATTGGTTGTATCGTTTTTCATTGTAGGTTCCTTTTGATTTTTAATTGATTGGAAAGAGAGGCTTAGGAAATCTTCGCGGGATTCCTAAGCCTTTCGTCTTTAGCGCGTTCGTTCGATGTAGATGGTAATCAGTCGAGCGGCGGCGCGATGGCGGCACGGGAAGCCGTTTGCGAACGCTTTGCACTGGCAAGTTCCGTTCGCCGTGTATGTCTGATTACTCGTTTCCGACATCATCAAAAGCGAGTGCGAATCGTGATTGAAAGTCATATACGGATTCGTTTCGATTTCCGCCGTCGCTTTGCCGATGGCGTTAATCCAACGCTTTCCGTTCGTGCTTTTCGGGTCGATTTTGGCAATGGATTCGGCGGCGATTTGTCCTAGAATTTCTTTGTTGATTTCGGTTGCTACGTTCATTTGTTTTTACCTTCCTTTCGTTTTGAATTCGTTAATTGCTTAACTAAAATAAATCTTACACCCTGAAAGAATTAAATGCAAGTAATATCTTACAAGGTGAAAGGTTTTTATGGATTTTTTTTCGGTTTAGGTATATATTTTTTTTATGAGTGAAAAATACTTGAAAGCGTCGGAAGTTGCGGAGCGATACAAAGTCAGCTCTGTCTCGGTTCGTTCGTGGATTAAAAGCGGATTGCTGCCAAATGCAAAGCTCGAACAAAACATTGCCGGAAGCGTTTGGCTGATTCCTGAAAGCGATTTGAAAGATTTTGCAAAGCCGGAAAAAGGCAGACCGAGGAAGCAAAAGGTAGCGGAGTGAGACTTTTGACCTAAAAAACGCTTTACGGGCGATTTCCGCGCGATTGCGCGGCATATTTCAACC
>MWVV01000256.1_pt1 | contig 19255 bp, 13 predicted proteins | sample 1047281 | NCBI WGS metagenome assembly MWVV01 (sample SAMN06349986, study PRJNA376086) | soil metagenome | isolation source: PT-2 sample Antarctic (ecotone) soil | place: Antarctica | collected 2015-01-13 | reverse complement strand
GCTGATTTTCTTTGGGTCACGGATGAAGAAACCGCGCGCCGGTATTTTGCCGAAGCGTTTCAAGTGGCGCGTGAAAAATCGCGTGAAAAGTATGTTGAAAAATCATCGGGCAGCCCGTTTCTAGGCGTTGAAAAACCCAATTATCCATTCGAGGTGATTCGCGCTGTGGCAAAACGCGATGCGGAATGGACAAAAAAACTAACTGAAACTGCGCTCAAAGATTCCGAAGAAATTATCAAGCAAGAAAAAGAAAAAGCTGATTCAGTTGCGCGAGACCCGAATATTAGTGAAATAACCGGCTTGGCGATTTCGCTTGCCGAACAAAATCCCGCGGCGGCGCTTTATTTCGCCAGACGCGCGATGCGTTCTCCTTTACAGGGAAACTGGTTTTTCGCGCTTTACCAGATTGCGGGCAAAAACCGACAACTCGCCGATCAAATCTATACGGAACTCCTTAACACTTATCCAAACGCGGAAGTTTCCCGTCTGTTGTATCTTTCCGCCTACCCATTTGCGAGCAAAAGAATTATGGGCGTCGAAAAATATCAGATGGGTGTGTCTATGCCGGAAAATTTCACGCCGAACATCGGTTTACAGAAACAATTCTTAAATGTATTTTTGCGCCGCGTAATGACGCTGACACCTGAGTCTGCCAGCTTAAAGATAAATTCAAACAGCCCTCAGACAGCCTTTGCGATGATGGCGCTTAATGAAATTGAGCCGATTGTTTCTCAGCAACATCCCGAATTTGGAGAACCTTTTCTAAAAGCGAAAGCCACAGCTCAAACTTTCGCTTCACCCGAGGTGCAGGAAAGCGTTAAAAAAAGCGAAGGTTTTCAGAAAAACTTCAGTCGGAGCTTTGCCGAAAGAATGGAAGACCTTGAAAAAGCCGACGAAGAAGGCAAACTCACCGATATGCAAGTTGTAAATTTGGTGACCAATGCAAAAAAAGAAGAAGATTTTGAGTTGGCGGAAACCTGGCTTGATAAAATTCGAGATGAAAAAGTTCGTGAAAGCGCGACAAACTATTTTTACTTTTCGCGTTCTAAATTAGCGACCAAAGAAAATCGTTTTGAAGAGGCGCGAAAACACGCGGAAAAGGTTTCAAAGATTGAACATCGCGCCGTTTTATATTTTGACGTTGCCGAAGCGCGTTTGAAAGAACCGACGACTAGACTCAATTCGCTTGATACGCTTTTTGAAGTTTATCAAATGGCGCAGAAAGCACCTGAAACCGTTGAGAAGGCGCAGGTTTTGCTCGGCTTGGCTTATATGTATGAAAAAATTGACCATTCAAACGCGCTCGATTCGCTTTCAAACTCGATAAAAACCGCCAACAAATTAGAAAATCCGGATCTTTTCACAAGTTTTATGTCGCACCAAATTATCGGTAAAGACTTTGCGGTTTTTATCGGATATGATGTTCCCGGTTTTAATATATCTGAAACCTTCGGCGAAATCAGCAAAGCGGATTTTCAGAATTCAGTTCAGCAAGCCGAAGGTTTTACGGATAAATATTTGCGAACACTAGCAATTCTGGCAAGCGTTAAGGATTGTGAGAACGAGAAGCCAACTAAAGCAAAACCAAAAGCGAAAATAAAATAGCCTCAATGGCAAGCTATTTTTGTGGCTGATAAATTTGTTTGACGCTGGCTGCAAAAAGAACCGATTATTTAATTGACGTTTTACTGATTTTTGTCATCAAGCAGCGCATCTTCGATTTCTTTTTCAAGTTTGTAACGAACTTTTTCGACCAATGTATCAGCTCTTTGGACGGTTTCTTCTAACTTTGTGCGGCTTGACTGAATCTGTGAAAGAAGAGTCTCGGCATTTCTTTTCTCGGCGTCAAGCGATTTTTTTCTCTGCTCACGAATTTCCTCAGGTCTGAGCGAACCTGAAAAAGCGGCGGAACGGTCAACCATTTCAGGGCGCGCGTCAAAGTTTATTTGGTCAATCCGTGTTCTAACGGCGCTTTCCTTTTCGACTAATTCAAACAATTGTTTGCGGAGCGCTTCGGCGCGCTGCTCTGATCTGGAAAGAATATCTAAATTGAGCAGAAGTCTTTTTTGCTTTTCGTCATATTCATTCTTCTGCGTGGATTCGAGTGATTTGATTCGCGTATTTAATTCCGTAATTCGGCTGCCGACATCTTCTGTTCTCTCAGGCGCATTTCCGGAATTTGTTTGAGTTTGCTGATTATCCGGGATAACTATACGATTATCGTTTTGGTAATCCTCAGCGCGACTAACAATTACAGGCACTGACTGTTGCGGAACCGGTGTCGGTAAAACAATCGGCGTTAAAGTTCTTTTCTGTTTACGTTTTGAGTTTTGTGCATCCGACTCGGATACAAAAACAAAAAAACAAAATAAGATCGCAAATCCGGTAATAAAATTTATTTTTACACTTTTGAGTTTCATACTTTTACTTTTTTTGATTGACCGTATCTTTATCGGGAAGCAGATCGCCGGTAAAGAATTCAACCACGTTTTTTCCTAAGCCGACAAACGGAATGGCGTCAAGTCCGGCATTAGCAATACCTTTGACGACGCCTTTTCTTTTGATATCGTAGCCGACCAGCCCAATTGCCATGACTGTCCCGACATAAGGGACTGATTTGGCAACCCGTTTCGCAACCTGCCAACCGCCAGCGTGAATTATTTTTCGCTTCAAATTTAGATTTTCTTTTGCCATATTACTTTTCCTCCGCTGCTATTTTGATTATACTTGCCTTATTCGGATGAGAAAAGCATACTTTTACTTTGCACGTTGATTTGTACTTAAAGTTCCCGTTTTTCTAAAAAACAATGTCGCTGATTATCAACAATCTTTCCAAAAGGTACAACGAGAATTGGATTATTAAGGACGTTTCGCTAACAATTTACAAAGGCGAGATTCTCGGTATTTTCGGCTCCGTCGGTGAAGGTAAATCATCTTTAATCCGCGTAATTGCCGGAATTGAAGATAGCAATGGCGGCTCAATAACCTTTGATTCAATAGAATTAACCGGTAAAACCTGCCAGGAGCGTGATTTTCATTTTCCTACCATTACCAATGATGCTTTTTGGAAATCGGTTTTTAATACGCACAAAAGCTCTGAAATTGCCGACGGTGAAGGTCAGGTGCTGGCTCTCGAAGATGCGTTGCAGAGAGCGAAAAATGTTTTGCTGCTCGACAACCAGTTTTGTTTTATGGACCGCCAAACGCGCGAAACGGTGTGCGAAAAACTTCGCCAAACAGTTAAGGAAAAAAATCTGGCAGTGCTTTTTGCCACTAACAGTTATACTGAAGTTTTTTCAATCTGTGACCGCGTTGCCGTTCTCCACAAGGGCGAAATCTGCCAAACCGGAACGCCGCGTGAAGTTTATGAAAATCCCGCATCGGTTTTGGTGGCAAATATTACGGGTCGAAATAATTTAATTGCCGCCCGCCCTTTCACTTTAAATCACACAGGAATGCCGGAATTTCAAACATTAAAGGGCGCGCATCGCTTGTTCACTGACAAAAACGAAAAGGATTCACTTGAGTTAGTTGACCAAAATGTCACGCTCGCCATTCGTCCCGAACACGTTTCCATCTCTTTCGGCGCATCGTTTCCCGAAGACAATCTTCTCAAAGCAAAAATTACCAACATAATTTTTCAGGGCGCGAACACGCTGATTAAGCTTGATGCCAACGGACTTGAACTTGAGGCATTGGTTTTACGCCTTGTCGGCTTAAATATTGGCGATGAATGTATAGTTGGTCTTCCGCCGGACAGAATCCTCGTTCTTAAGGATTAAAAATTTCACTTTTCGATTCCTTAAATTAAAAGCGCAGCCCTAAAATAGAGTATTTATTTTTTAAGGCTACACTTTTTTTCTAGATGCTCGGGACAAGAATTATCTGGACGCGGCGGTTCTTCGCTCGACTGGCGTTTGTTGAATTCGGCGCAACAGGAAGCGCCGCTCCAAAACCTTTGGATTGGATGCGCTCCTGATTGACGCCGAAGGACATTATTTTATCGGTAATCGCCCGGGCGCGCTGGGTCGTCAATAACTCTAATTCTTCCGGTGTTCCTTTATTATCGGTATGCGCTTCGACCGTAATTTTATATTCCGCGCTGCCAGCCAGGACTTCACCGAGAGATGTTAATTTCGGTTCGACAGTCGGGGCAAAACTGCTGACTCTGGTTCCCGACCAATAATTTTCCGGCAGAGTCAGAATAATTCCGCGCTCGTCTTTGGTGACCGCGCCGAATCTTCGCAGTGACTGCATCAGAACGCTTTGATTCGTTTCGAGACGCGCGAGCCGATCATTTTCTGCCTGCCGGCGTTCCACTTCCTGCCGCTCATTTTCTATTTTTGCAAGTTTTGCTTTGACGTCTTCGGTTTCAACTTTATTTTTGCCGAGTTCCTCCCGCAGTCTGCCGAGTTCATCGCGCAATTCTCTCACTTGATTGGCATAATTTTGGGCATCACGTTCGGCTAACTCGCGGTTTCGTTTTTCCCGCGCAAGTTCTGCGCGAATGTTTGCCGCTTCCCCTTGCGCATCCATTATTTTGTTCTCTGCTTCGCGGATATCGGCATCTTGACGAGTTTTTTCGTTGCGTTTTTCACGCGCTTCACGTCGGACGGCAGCGGTGGTTTCGGCTTTGACTGCTGCGCCTATCGCCTGGCGGGCAGTAATATCAACTGCTTCCTCGTCGCGGCGGGCTTTCCAGGCATTTTCCGCATTTTGAAGGAGCGTCTGCGATTGCCTGAGTTCTTCTTTTGCATCGCGGTCGGCTCCGGCAAATTTCGCCAGGGCAACGGCTTGTTTTGCCTGCAAAATAGTTGAAGGCGTTTTTGAATAATCGAGTTCGGCAATTTCAGGCGTTCGAGTATCGCTAAAATAATCGCTCGAATTTCCGAAATACTGGACGGCGGTTGTCGTCGCCAAAGTTTTTCCGCTCAATGAATAGGGATTTAAATTTTCGAGCATAATGGCGCGGCTCGGACGGCGAACCAGATAATGCGGCTCAGCCGTAATAATCAGCGCAAAATTCTGGAGCGGGGTCGTGACGGAAATTTTTGAATCGAAATCGAAAAACCCGCGCCGCTTTATTTCGCCCAGATTATCAACTTGTCCGTCAGGCGAAATCGCCCACACGACATAAGTTGCGAAACCGGCGCCGAGCTCGAACGGGCGCGGCATTTTCGAGACGGAAAGCTCGATTTCCGTACCGTTCTTTTTTGTGCGCTGGATTTTCCCCTCGCCCTTCATCCGCGGAAAACGGGTTGTGCCGCGAAACTTCAGCATCACGGTTTCATCAACCGGATAAGTTACCGCACGGGTTTCGCGCGGAACATCAACTTGAGCAAAAACATTTATAGAGAATAAAAATAACGTAGAAATTACAATTAAAAAATTTATGGCTTTTGGAATTTTCATATTTCTTCTCCAATGAAGATTTAGCTTTTAGAAAAGATGCCGCAACTCATTCGGGCGTTGCAAATCTTACCATAAATGTAAAAAGGACAAAACTTTGTATTATCTTTGGACTAATGCCATTCGGCTAAAGTATATTCAAATGTTTAGAAAGAAATGAGCGAATTTATACGCCTTCTCAAATATCTGCGACCAAATCTCCTGACCTTTATTTTAGCGTTGGTGGGGATGATTTTTGCGGCTTTATTTGAGATGGCGACTCTCGCGCTTCTCGTTCCAATGTTTGAACAGTTTATTCCGAATGCTGCCGGAAGTTCCAAAACTCTGTTCAACCTGCAAAATTATATTCCGGTCGATAATTGGTATCGAGCGTGGCTGGCGATTGCGGGTTTTTTATTGACTTTTACCGTTTGTAAAGGAATCGCGGAATTTTTTTCTTCATATTTAATGGCAAAAATCGGGCAGACGACGGTTTTGCAGCTGCGGAAGGAATTGTATGCGCATCTTCTGAATCAATCGGCAAACTTTTACGAAAGACATCGCACGAATTATCTTGTCTCCCGAATTGTAGTTAGTTGTTCGGCAATCGAACTATCAGTTTCCTCAAATTTGCGCGACATTCTGCGCGAAAGTTTTATGCTCGTTGCCTTTCTCAGCGCGGGGTTTTATTACAGTTGGCGCCTTATGCTCGGCGCTTTAATTCTCGCTCCGATTATCGGTATTCTGACCGGCAAATTTAGTCAGGCTCTCCGAAAACTTGCCGATGAATCTTTTGAAGGCAATAAACTTTTGTCCGATACCGCGCAGGAAGCGCTTTCCAATCATACAATTGTCAAAGCTTACCGCGGCGAAACACGCGAAAAATCCAGATTTTCAAAAGTCACGGAGAAAATAGCCCGCGCCAATCTTCGTTCCGGTAAAATTTCCGCCACCAGCCCGCCGATTATTGAACTCATCGGAATGATTGTTATTGTCGTTTTAATTTATTTTGGTTTGCGCGAAATTAACGCCGGAAATATGCAGCCCGAACAGTTTTTTACTTTTCTCGCAGCTCTTTTTAAAAGCTACGATCCTTTGCGAAAAATATCACGCCAGCACAACCAATTAACACAAGCATTTGCCGCCGCGAAAGATGTCTGGGACATTTTGGATGACAACGAATCACTCGCCGAAATTACAAATGCCGTTGAGCTGCAGCCGCTCAAAGAAAAGATTCAACTCAAAGATGTTTCTTTCAATTATCAATCGGAAGAAAAAATTATTATCAAGGATTTGGATTTGGAAATACCGAAAGGGTCGATGGTTGCGCTGGTCGGCGAAAGCGGCGGCGGAAAATCGAGCCTTATAAAACTTATCCAGAGACTTTATGATCCGAGCCGAGGCGCAATATTTTGGGACGAAACAGATTTGCGCGATGCGAAACTAGCGAGCTTAAAAAAACAAATTGCACTGGTCACGCAGGAAACCGTTCTGTTTAACGATACGATTCGGTATAACATTTCCTACGGCAACCCGAATGCGTCAGATGAAGATGTAATTCAAGCGGCACAAATCGCGTTTGCTCACGAATTTATCGAGGAACTGCCGAAAGGCTACGAGACAATCGTCGGCGAGCGCGGTATATTTTTGTCGGGCGGTCAAAGGCAGCGAATTGCTATCGCCCGCGCTGTTTTGGTCAACGCGCCGGTTTTAATTTTAGATGAAGCGACCTCGGCACTGGACACGGAATCTGAAAGGCTCGTGCAAAAGGCTTTGGTCAATTTGATGCAAAACAAAACATCAATTGTTATTGCGCACCGGCTTTCGACCGTCAGAAAAGCCGATAAAATCGTTGTAATGGCGCGCGGCAGAATTGTTGAAACCGGAACGCACGCCGAACTGCTCGAAAAAGGCGGCGTTTATAAAAAACTTTACGAATTACAATTTTTCGAGGAGAATAACAGTCAACAGTCAACAGTTATCAGTCAACAGAATTGATAAGCGCTAACTGATATCTGACAATTGACAACTGATAACTGTTGACTGATAACTGATTATGAAATCAATGACCGGATTTGGACGCGGCGCGGTTTCTGAAGAAAATTTTGTCGTTTCCGTCGAAATAAAAACTGTCAACAATCGTTTTTTAGACTTAAGTTTGCGGCTTGCAAGTGAACTGCAATCGCTCGAAGCAAACTTGAAGCGTTTAATTTCTTCGAGATTATCGCGCGGGCGGGTTGAAGTTATTATAAATTATGAGCGAACCTCCGACGTTACGTACGAACTGAACCGACCTCTAATATCGGGTTATCTTTCGGCGTTAAAAACGATACGGGAAGAATTCGCGCTTTCCGGCGAACCGGACTTAAATGTCATTGCTCGCCTTCCAAACGCTTTGCAGACCAAAGCCGACGATTTAAGTGAAGAGTTCATCGAAGCGATTGAAAATTCCTTTAAAATTGCGCTCGATGAACTCGAGAAGATGCGTGAAACCGAGGGTGAATCGTTGAAATCCGAATTGACCCAACGTCTTTTAGGTATTGAAAATCATTTGCCGCGTATTGAATCGGAAAGCGCGAATGTCGCGGAAGAATATTACCACCGCCTTTCAAAGCGCGTTGCCGAATTTATTGCTAAAAGCGATTCGCAAATTGAAATTGATAGTGCGCGTCTCGCTCAGGAAGTAGCATACTTAGCTGACCGAAGTGACATTTCCGAAGAAATCACGCGGCTCAAAAGTCACCTCGAACAATTTCGGACAATTATGAACGAAGAAAAAGAAGTCGGCAAACGGCTCGATTTTCTCACTCAGGAACTAAATCGTGAAGCAAATACAATCGCTTCCAAGACGAATAATTTAACGGTTAAGGAATCAGCTCTGGCCATAAAGTCGGAGATTGAAAAAATCCGCGAGCAAATTCAAAATGTAGAATAGTGGTAAGTGGTAAGTGATAAACGGTAAGTATTTGCTTTTCACTTACCGTTTACCACTTACCACTAATTAACTATGCAGGGTAATTTAATTATCGTCAGCTCACCTTCCGGCGGCGGCAAAGGAACGCTCATCAAAGAAGTTCTAAAGATTTTGCCGAATATCGGATACTCTGTTTCGTTCACCACACGCAAGATGCGCGATGGTGAAGAAAACGGTAAGGATTATTTTTTCGTCAGCAATAAACAATTTAAAGATTTAATTAAAAAGGGCGAGTTTTTGGAATTTGCCGAAGTTCACGGCAATTATTATGGAACGTCTCTGAATTTTGTCAACGCCGAAATTGATGCGGGGCGCGACATTGTTTTGGAAATTGATGTGCAGGGCGCTCAAAGCATCCGAAAAGTATTTCCGCAAGCCGTCAGCATATTTATTTTGCCGCCCTCGTTTGAAGTTTTGCAAAAGCGTCTAACGGCGCGGGCAACCGAGAAAAAAGAAGATTTAAATCTGCGTCTGCAAAATTCTTTCGCCGAAGTCGGACGATTTGATGAATTTGAATATGTTGTTGTCAACAATGAAGTTACAAAGGCGACAAATGATTTGAAAACAATCATTCTGGCAGAGCGTCAAAAGCGTATTAGACAAAGCTACTCGATAAAGGCTATCCTAGATAGTTTCGATATGTCGAAAAAAACTTTGCCGGAGATTAAGCCTAAATTATGGTTGAACAAACCGAAAAACTTGTTGAAGAAACCACCGAAGAGCCAAAAGTAACGCCTGAAATTGATTCAAAATACCGCAAGATAATTTTAGCGGCGCAGCGCAGCAAACAATTGCAGCGCGGAGCAAATCCCCGCGTTGAAATGGACCCGCGCAAAAGCAAAACAACGCGCATCGCAATGAGGGAAATAGAAGAAGGTAAAATAGATTTTGAGTTAATTCCAATGATCGCCGCCAATAAAAGCCAGGCAGATTAATATTCTAATTTTCAGAAAAAGCAATTTAATTTTCAATTAACCTCTCTGCCATCTCAATCGCCTTCATCAAAGCCCGAGCCTTGTTTATTGTTTCTTCATATTCTCGTTCAGGAACTGAATCAGCGACAACCCCCGCTCCCGCCTGGATCGAAGCCGTTCCGTTCTGCAAGCTGATTGTTCGAATCGCAATGCACGTATCGAGGTTTTCGGCATAATCAATGTAACCGATTGCTCCGGCATACACATTGCGTTTTGTCGGCTCTAATTCGTCAATAATCTGCATCGCCCGAACCTTTGGCGCGCCGGAAACCGTTCCTGCCGGAAAACAGGCTGCCAACGCATCGAAACGGTCAAACCCTTCGCGCAAATTTGCCTTCAAACTCGTCACCAGATGTTGAACGTGAGAATACTTTTCTACTTTCATCAGCGTCTCAACTTCGACCGAACCGAATTCGGCAACGCGTCCTAAATCATTGCGCCCCAAATCGACCAGCATCGTATGTTCGGAAACTTCTTTCGTATCGGCGCGTAATTCTTCGGCTAACACAAAATCTTCCTCGACGGTTTTGCCGCGTATTCTAGTTCCGGCGATTGGACGATATTCGAGTTTACTGCCGTGACACCGGATTAACATTTCCGGCGAAGCGCCGATCAGATTTTCTTCTCCGAATTTGATATAGAACATATAAGGAGAAGGATTCGTCGTGCGCAAAGCGCGATAGACGTTTATCGGTAAAGCCGAAATTTGCCTTTGAAATTTTTGTGAAAGCACAACTTGATAACAATCACCGGCAAGAATTTTTTCCTTGATTGCCTCGACCGACGCAAGAAAATCTTCTTTTTTCCAGCTTGAAGTGAATTCGCCGGGTTTCTCAAATACTTGTGGCGACGCGGCAAAATTGGAACTTAAATTATTTTGCAAAAGCTTTTCAATTTTTTCGGTTTCGGCAACGGCATTTTCAAATAATTGGCGAAGTTTTTCTTCGCTTCCCTCCGCTTCGTCGGTCATTACTATCGAAACAATTTCAATCTGTTGGTTAAGCCGGTCAAAAACCAGAATGTTGCGGAAAAACATCCAAACAGCATCGTCTTTTTCAAAATCTTGATTGGTGTCTAAAGTTTTTTCAAACCAGCGCGCCGCGTCATAAGCGATAAAACCGATCGCGCCCCCGCAGAGCGGAGGAAGATTTTCTTTCCGGGCGAGCTTATTTGTTTCAAAATGTTCACGTAAAAACTCAAATAATTTCTTTTCAGAGACAATTTTTTCTTCGCCAATTTTTTCAACGACGGTTTGCGAATCGTGCGACCGCACAGTCATAAACGGGTTTGCAGCAAGGAATGAATAACGCGCGATTTGTTCGCCGCCTTCGATTGATTCAAAAAGGAACGCCTGTTTCGCACCCTGGGCAATGCGCAAAAAGGCTCCGACCGGCGTATGCAAATCCGCCAACACACTTCTGACAATGGGAACAACATTGCCGGTTTTTGACAGGTGTAAGAATTCCTCGAAAGTTTGCGGGTATAATTTGAGCATAAAATATAAATTTTAGAGGAAAGCTGCAATCTTGCAAAGTATTCACGTTCTAAACGCCAATGAGGAGGAAATTTATATTTACTAATTTCCCGTCTCGAATTACTATTAACCCAAACTTTAAACGGAGTATCGGAATGTTTTATAAAAAAATTTTTACAGTATTTATTTTTCTTGCCTTTGCCGGGCAAATACCGGCGCAAATCGCTACAGGAAAGAATATTAAGAAAAAAGATGTTTCACCTGAATTACAAGAAAAAGCATTTGTTTTGTTAAATAATTTAGCGCGCGAAGCCGAGCAGTTTGCCCTTCCCTTAAACCGTATAACCGCTCGCGTCGCCATCGGCGATTTATTGTGGGAAAAAGATGAAAAACAGGCACGTATTGTTTTTCAAAACGCGATCACCGATTTATCTTCTTTAATCAATCAAGTTCCACCAGAAAATACTGATGCTTCGGACGAAGCGATTTCAGAGCGCTATATTATTCTGAACGATGCTCGAATTTTGCGCGGCGAACTTTTACTGAGTATTGCGCCGCGCGACCCAAAATTGGCGCTCGAAGCTCTGCAGGAATTAAGTCGCAAAGACGTGAACGGCGCGAGCTTATTTGAAGACGAAAAAACGCTCGAACTCAACCTTGCCGCACAGATTACTTTGAAAGACCCGAAACTAGCTTACGAATTGGCGAAGAAAAATTTGGATGAAGGAATTACGTCAAATTTATTTTCGACACTCGAAGATATTTATAAAAAAGATGCGGAGCTCGGCGGAAAACTGGCTCAGGATATTGTCGCTAAAATAAAAACCGCTGACACCACTATTAATTTATCTTCCGGCTCGCTGACTAATTCGATGAGCAATACGGTGCATCCCACAATATCATCGAACACGATGAAGAAAAATGTCGAAAGCAGCGGCTTCACCATTTCTTCCTGGGAGCTTCAGACGTTTCTCGAAACGATAAAAAAGCTTGAGCGACAAGCGACTAAAAATAAGAAACCGGCGGTGTTGAGCGAAAATTCTTACAAAGAAGTGATTGACGTGTTAGCCCAACTTTATCTCAAACAACCATATCTTTCATCGTACGAACTTGCCAAAACAATCACGGAAATCACCAAGTATTTTCCGGCTAAAGCCCAAGCCATCCGCAGTAAATTAGGTCAACAGGAAGTTGCAATTCTTGACACATTGGCAACGACCGAGAAGTTTCAATCTGAGGTTGAAGGCAAATCCGTTGATGAAATAATGCAGACTATCGAGAAAAAAACTGCTTCTGAACGAGATGATTTATACTGGAAATCCGCCGAAAAGGCTTTTGCTGAAGGGAATATTGAAGATGCAAAAAAGTTACACGGAAAAATGAAAACCAAGCGCGAACACGATTATCTGGAAAAAGTTATCGAAAATGCGCTGCCGTTAGAGCTAGCGGAAAAAGGTGACCTGAGCGAAGTTCGGCGACTTTTGGGTAAACTAAAAACGAATGAGGAACGGGTCGAAGTTCTCACCACGCTGGCAATATCTGTTGTCGAAAAAAACGATAAAAAGACGGCTTCCGCTCTGCTTGAAGAAGCGCGAACCATATATACAGGGAGAATGAAAAGCCGAAAAAATCTGGCTACCGTTTTGCACCTGACCCAGGCTTACGCCGTTTTGGATGCGGAACAAAGTTTTGTTTTTCTTGAAAGTAACATTTCCTATTTTAACGAAATCATCGGTGCGGCGATTCTCCTCGACGAATTTAATGAATTCGGTTCAACGCAAAACGATGAGTTACGACTTGATACGATTCGCAGCCAATCCTATCAAAATATTCCGAAAGGGGTAAAGCTCTTAAAAAATTTAGCAGTCGCCGACTTTGAACGAGCGGTTCAATTTGCGGAAAGATTTTCGCGCTCCGAAATTCGCTTTTTTGCGCGTTACCGTATTTTGGAAAGTTTGCTCGATCCTAACGCGGAAGAAGATGAAAAGAAATTTAAAACAACACTGGAAAATGAACATTATGACCATTAAAAAAACCGATTTGCCGCTTTTGAAACTAACTATCGGAAAAATATTTTTTTTATTGCTGCTACCTTTTTTGGTAGTTCAAAATAATTTTTCGCAAGTTGTCGAAACTAAGAAAAAAGATAAAATCTCAGCCGAACTTCGCAAGGATGCCGTAAGTTTTCTGCGCGAAACCACGACTGACGTCAACAATATGCGCACCTTGGAAAACCGTATCAGTTTTTCGGCGGAACTCGCTAACTTGATGTGGTTCAACGATGAAAAGGAAGCGCGGGCGATGTTCAAAAGTGTCATCACAGATTTTCGACAACTTCTAACCCAATTTGACGCGCCCGAAACCGCGACCGAAACTGAAGAAGAAGCGAGTCTTTTAGTCGGGGGTAGAGGAGGAGATTTTAACCGAAAGTTTTTTAAGGCGACTGCCGTCCGCCAACAAATTGCTACCAATTTAGCAGAACACGACCCGCAACTGGCTTTTGATTTTCTGGCGGAAACTGCGCAGGCAATCTCTAATCCTAAACTTCGCCTTCAATTAGAGCAGAATTCTTATTTTGAAATGCAGCTTCTCAACCGAATTGCCGAAAAGAACGTGGATGTCGCGCTCAAACACGGACTCAAAGCGCTTGAAAAAGGTTTTAACGTCCAAATGGGTGAGCTGCTCAAGAAGATTTACGCCAAAGATGCGGAAAAGGGAGCATCATTCGGTGAAGATATTTTGAAAAAAATAAAGTCTGTTGATGCGACACCCGACAACTTTTATCATCTCAATATGCTGCTCAGTTTAGGAAACGAAAATCTTGAACAGATAAAAAAAGAACCGGGAAAACGTCCGATGTTTTCGGAGCAATCGATGCGCGAACTAGCTGATTTGCTTGGAAAAGCCCTGCTTAAACGCGAAAATCTTGATAACTCTGAAATCACTCAATATCTACCACAAGTCGAGAAATTCGCTCCTGCCCGAGCCGCCCAGATGCGCCAAAAAATGAATTCTAAAAATACAAAAAATGGCACGGCGCCATTTGGAGACGCTCCGCGACCACCAATGCCCGCAACGAATACCTCGCAAGCAGATAAGCAAAAGAAATTAATGGAAGATGTCGAAAGCTTAAACAAGAAAACACTTTCCAAGGAAGAAAGGCAGAAAGTAGTCGAGCAAGCTAAAAAAATAATTGCAAGTGTCAAGAACCGCGAACAGAAGTTATTCGCCTTAAGCGCTTTGGCTGCGCAAGTGGCGCTTTCCGGCGATAAAGAGTCAGCGTCGCAAATAATGGATGACGCGCGTTCTTTAATTAATCCGCAGCCGAAAAATTACCGTGAATACACGGAAACCTGGATTGTTATAACCGGTTACGCCGGAGTAGATACGGAAAAAGCATTTCCAATGTTGGAAAATACAATCTTTCGCCTCAACGAAACAATTTCAGCAGCTATCAAAGTTGCTGAGTTTATTGATACGAGCAACGATATAATTGAAGACGGCGAAGTGCAAGTGGGAAGTTTCGGAGGAGAAATCACACGCGGGTTGCTCAGGAGTCTCGGCACAATCGATATGACAATTCAAAATCTCGCAAAAGCCGATTTTGTCCGCGCAAAGGCATTGACTAATAAATTTGAACGTCAGGAGATTCGCATTCTGGCGAAAATGATTGTTCTGCGCGGAATTTTAGGAGAAAGCCATCCGAGCAATGGCGAAATATTTGACTAAGGCAGCAAAGCTTATCCTATTGCTACTCTAGATTCAAAAATTTTATTAATTTTAACCGAAACTCGTTCCGGTCAGCCAATGCCCGCCGTCAACGACCAGCGTGACGCCGTTGATAAAATCCGCTGCATCGGAACATAAAAAAACCGCCGCGTTTTCAATATCTTTGATGCGTCCGAAACGTCCGAGCGGGACTCTCTTTTGTAGTTTTTCTTTGAGATGTTCGGGCAAAAGCCTTTTCATCCCTTCGGTATCTTCAATCGGACCGGGTGCAATTCCGTTGACGCGGATACCGTGTTTTCCCCATTCGACCGCCAGGTTTCGCGTAATTGCGTCAACACCCGCTTTGGCTGCCGAAACGTGAATCTGCATCGGTGTCGCGGTGTAATGCAAGGTTGCGCTAATATTTAGAATTTGTCCCTTCGATTTTTTTAGTTCTTCAAACGCGGCGCGGGCGACATTAAATGTGCCTTTGGTGTCAATATCGACAACAGTTCCAAAACCGTTTGATGAAAGTTCTTTGGCTTCACACAAAAAATTCCCGGCGGCGCCGTTGACTAAGATGTCAATCTTCCCAAACCTTTTGACGGTTTCACTAACGGCGTTCTCTACCTGAGCATAATCCCGGACATCGGCGGAAACCGCAAGGCATTCTCCGCCGCTTTCATTGATTAATTTCGCCATCGGTTCGAGATTTTCAATTTTCCGCGAAATAATCGCTACTTTTGCCCCATATTCCGCCAAAGCGCGGGCAACGCCGCCGGTAATTCCCGTGCCCCCGCCGGTTACAAAAGCGACTTTGTTCTCGAAGACATTTTCTGCAAAAAGTTTTTTACTCATAAAATTTTTTATTGTGATGAACAAGGGATTTTTAAGCGTTCAAAAAAGTCTTAATCGGAGTAAATGCGTTTGATGAAACTGCCGCCCAAAAACTCATTCGGCTCAATTTGGCTTTGCAAAATCACGCCTTTATATTTATCTGTCAAAAGCATCATTGCCGATTCGCAGAGCGGCGCGGCGGTCGTCGTCTGAATCGCCCGTAAAGCGTGTCCATTTATTTGTAAAGGTTCAACAAAAAATGATTTTTCGAGCATTCTTCGAGTTCCCTTCGCATCAAATCCCTCAACCGAAGCGTGAACTAAAACGAAATCGTCTTCAACGGCGGGCACTTCCTGTAAAAACTTTTCCAGCAGTTTGTGCGGCAAATCTTCATTGTGAGCAATATTTTCGAGAATGTTTTCATCAGTAAATTTTTCGATAACGCTTTCTACCCAGGCGTAATGTCCGACGTGTCGCAGAGTTTTATAATCAAGCGAGTGAGTTTTGCCGCGAAAAAAATCGGGCAGGTCCGCCGCTCCGCCCGATGTTAAATCCGCTTCGTAACTTCTTCCGCCGATAATGATTGTTTCACGGTTTGAAAGAGCGGGAATTTGTCTGATTTCATAATCGCGTAAAACACGCGCGGGCTTGACATATTCCGTGGCGACACCAATCGGTGACCACGTAAAGCCATAGAAATGCGGCTGATGTGCATGCGCCGTCAGTGCGCCAACCTTCATTCCGATTTTTTCAACCGTTTTGTTTTCAAACTGCTCGACAAATTTTTGATACAAAGACATCGCTAAAACATTAACAAACCCGGGCGCAAGTCCAGTTTGCAAAATAAATCCTGTTTCCGCATCCTTCGCCAGATTAATTATTTCATCCGTTTCGGCGACATATTCGGTCAGATTTGCATAATGCATTTTAAAGTCTTTTGCAAAACGCGCCATTCGCGGAGCCTCAGAGCCGGGCGAGCAATCAAGCAACACATCACAATTTTCAAACGAAACTTTCATTGCCTCCGTTAAATCTTCTTTCCCCATCAAAACCGTTTCGACGCTTGCGGTTTTCTGTGAGTTTTGCTCAACAAATTTTTTTGCTTTTAACAAATTTCCCTGATCAATATCACCCAGCACGAGTTCAACTTCAAACTCTGACCAGGCACGAAGGAGCAACGCAACAGCTTCTCCAATTCCGCCCGCACCAGCGATAAAAATTGTATGTTTCATCATTTGTTTAACTTATTTGTGGAAAAATTCAATTTCTTCATAACGCGTAATTATAACAAATACTAACCGTATCACTTTGTCAATTTGAATAGACAAAGTGATTGTGTTTTTCGGCGGGAAAAGGTAAAGCTCAAGAAATTAAAATTATCTCAATTGTACATTTTTTTATTACTTATAATCTTGAATAATCACGAAAAGATTAAGGTTTTTTGGCTTTTAAGGTTTTCTCAAGAATTCCTCAAGTCTTTATTATTATAGTTAAGCTCAGTAAAAAGTTAATGGTTTCGGGCAATAGCCTGAAGAAGAAAAAGTCAACATTATTCGGCGAAAACGTTGGCTAACAAAATTTAAAATAATTACGAGGAATGACGAGATGAAAATGAGAAAATCACAAAACACGAAATTAACCAAAAGAATTAGTTTATTTTCATTAAGTGCTATTATTGCGCTTTTTTTAGTTACGGTTTTTTTGACCCCGCTGACAATGGTTCAGGCGGCAAGCCCAACTTCCGGTTCCGTGAATCCGACAGTTGGCTCTTCGGTAACCTGGAACGGAACATCACCCGGCGGCGCTTCACCTGAAGGTGAAACAACCTGCGTCGAGAATGTGAACTGCGAGTCATTTACCCTAACGGTTTCCGAAGGCGACTGGACGGGCAAATTTGTTAAGGTTCAAATCGGCTGGTTAGCCGTGGCAACGGATTATGATTTGTATATTCACAAAGGTCCTCTAACAGGACCGGAAATCGCCAGCTCCGCACAAGGAACTTCCATTAGCGAAGTAGCGGAAATTGATCCGAGTGTAAACGGAACCGGAACTTTTACTGTTCGCGTAATTTATTGGGCTGCTGCCGGAGTTGCCGACCAGTATCGCGGAACTGCGACTGTTGAAAGCAAAGCGGCGGCGGGACCAGAACCAACACCCCCGACTGTTTCCAGTGCTGCTGCTCCGACTTATGATAATTTTGCTCCGCCTTCAACTTTGGGACAACGAGCCGGCGAGCCGACAATCGGACTGAACTGGGCAACCGGCAAGGCAATGTTTATTGCGAGTTTGCAAACATTGCGGGTTACTTTTAATGATGCTGTTTCACCAGCAACCGCTGAGTGGGTAAATAAATCAGCCCCGAATACTTCAATTACAAGTTTTGACCCTATTTTATTCACCGATTCAGGAACAAACCGCACATTTGTTTCGCAATTGCTTCCAACCAAACTTAGTTTAATGTCTTTTACTGACAATGATGGTGAATCATGGACGCCGAGTTCGACGGGCGCGGGACTCAACTCCGGTGTTGACCACCAAACAGTCGGCGGCGGTCCATATGCTAAAAACGCTGATGGAACATTAAAAGGCGCAGCAGTTCAAAGGCCCGGCGTTGACGGAAAAATTTACCCGAATGCTGTTTATTATGCTTCACAGGATATTGGTTTGGCGGAAATCGCTCGCAGTGATGACGGCGGCTTAACTTTTGGTGTAGCGGTTCCGATGTATGACATTACGCAATGCGGCGGACTCCACGGTCATATCAAAGTTGCTTTCGACGGAACAGTTTATGTGCCGAACAAAAATTGCGGCGGCGAACAAGCCGTAGCCGTGTCGGAAGACAATGGTTTAACCTGGACTATTCGTAAAATTCCGGGAAGCAAACCGGGCAGAACCGACGGTTCGGTCGGAATCGGCTCGGACGGTACGATTTATGTCGGTTATGCAAATGGAGACGGAACCCCGCGCATTGCCGTTTCGCATGATAAAGGCAAAACCTTTGAAAATGATACAAACGTAGGTTTCTATCAAGGCATTAAAAATACCGTCTTTCCGGCAGTTACCGCCGGAGACCCTGACCGCGCAGCCTTCTTCTTTCTCGGTACAACGACGGCAGGTTCTGCGGCTACAGGAACTGATCAGACATCACCTTATGTAGACGCTGTTTGGTATGGTTTTATCTCAACTACTTATGACGGCGGCAAAACCTGGGTAACGGTCAACGCTACTCCGAATGACCCGGTTCAACGCGGTGTCGTTTGCACAAACGGCACGACTTGTCCTTCGGGAACTCGAAATTTGCTCGACTTCAATGATATGGAAGTTGACAAACAAGGTCGCGCTGTCGCGGCTCTGGCTGACGGCTGCACAACCGCTGAATGCATACAAGGCGTGGACAAAAACGCTGATGGTCAGTTCAATACTCGTTTTGACAACGACGGCGCAAGACGTGCTTTAATTATCAGACAATCAAACGGACTCGGATTATTCCGCGCCTTTGATCCGGTAACGACCATTTCAACTACACAGATTGAAGATGACGATGCGCGTATTGCTTATTCAAACGGATGGCACTTAATTAAAGATTCAAATGCTAGTGCAGGACACTTCCGACTCAATAACAGTAAAGATACGACATACTTTGCTCGTTTGTCATTTGATGTAACCGGTCAAAAAGGTTCTATCACTTATAATTACGCAAAAAGTACAAAGGGCGGCAGTGCGGAAGTAGTTTTGGATGGTATTTCAAAAGGTGTTATCAGCTTTAAGGGAACAAAGGGTTCAATGCGTGCGCCGGAGTACGGTTATAATGTGAAATTTGACGGATTGTCGAAAGGTGCGCACACGCTTGAGTTAAGAAACATTGTGATGTGTTGCTTGATTGCTCGCCCGGCTCTGAGG
>MWVV01000255.1_pt1 | contig 19318 bp, 15 predicted proteins | sample 1047281 | NCBI WGS metagenome assembly MWVV01 (sample SAMN06349986, study PRJNA376086) | soil metagenome | isolation source: PT-2 sample Antarctic (ecotone) soil | place: Antarctica | collected 2015-01-13 | reverse complement strand
TTTGCCTGATTGTTGGCGTACTTGCAGGAATAATACCCGCAACCATCGCAGCCCGGATGAACCCCGTTGTAGCGATAAGGACGAAGTGAAGCCCCTTCCCCTAAAGGGGTGATATGAAGCCCCCTTCCCCTAAAGGGGTGATATGAAGCCCCCTTCCCCTAAAGGGGTGTTATGAATTACATTTGCAGAATGACTGACAAGGTGCAATACCCGAGGGGCAAGGGGTTAATCTTAGCCATAGAATCTTCGTGCGATGATACCGGCGCGGCAGTTTGCAGAGATGGGATAATATTATCGAATCTAATAGCATCACAAAAAATTCATGAACAATACGGCGGTGTGGTGCCCGAACTGGCAGGAAGGGCGCACATTCAAAATATTGTACCCGTGGTTAATCAGGCTTTACAAAAAGCAAATGTTCAATTAACACAGGTTGATGCAGTGGCTTTTACACAAGCTCCGGGTTTAATAGGAAGTCTTTTGGTAGGAGCCCAGTTTGCGAAATCTTTGGCAATGTCGCTGCAAAAGCCTTTAATAAGTGTGCATCACATGCAGGCCCATGTATTGGCAAATATGATTGATGATCCAAAGCCTTCGTTTCCTTTCTTGTGCTTAACAGTAAGTGGCGGACATACTCAAATTGTTTTGTGCGAAAGCCCTTATGAGATGAAAGTTATTGGAGAAACTATTGATGATGCCGCAGGTGAAGCTTTCGATAAAAGTGCAAAATTACTTGGCCTACCTTATCCCGGCGGGCCTTTGATTGATAAATATGCAGAGCAAGGAAATGCAACCCGCTTCTCTTTTCCCGAACCAAATATTCCCGGCTTAAACTTTAGTTTCAGTGGAGTAAAGACTTCTATACTTTATTTTCTTAAGGCTGAACAAATTAAAAATGAAACTTTCATTGCTGAAAACCTACAGGATATTTGTGCTTCCATTCAACACAGGATAGTCAGCATATTATTGAAAAAACTGCAAAGAGCTGCTGAAGAAACAGCTATAAAGGATGTTTGCATAGCAGGAGGCGTTAGCGCTAACAGCGGCTTGCGAAAGAGCTTTGAACAGTTAGGGCAAAAGCTTAACTGGAAGACATACATTCCTAAATTTGAGTATTGCACTGATAATGCTGCGATGATTGCTGTAACTGCTTATTATAAATATTTAAAACAGGATTTTGCAGATATTACTATCAGCCCAACTGCAAGGGCTGAATGGTAAAATATGGCGCAACCGGGAATAAAACTTTGTCACGGCCTTGAAGAGGATAACATCATGCAAATTCATTGGTACTATATTTGGATAATGCCAGTCATTATATTACCATAATGAAATCGCTTCTGTATATCTTACTTACAATGGTTACAATCTCTTCGTGTGCACAGGCAAAGCCGGTAATTAAAAAAAGTTATGCCTACTTGCTGGTTACACATGCCGGAATGATTGCTGTAGATGACAATGGCAACCAAAGATCGAATGGCGTTGACTCATCTCATATCATTTTTATTGAAACCTCGGCAACAGCTACTCCAAAATGGGATGCAGCATTGCTTAATAATAAAACTTATTTAATTACTGCATCGCCGGTTTCTGAAAAAACAGTTCAGGTAGGATTTTCGCAAATTGATGAACCGATAATAATTAAGCCGGCAGCAGGTAATAAATTATGGCGTATAAATTTTGGCGAAAAAATTCAAGATAGAAAAATTGAAGAACTGGTAAACAAACAGAATTCGCGGGGTTCTATCATTTTAAAAGGAAAGATGAACAATAAAACTTTTACACACATTATTACAAATCGAACAGTACTTAGGCCAATACAGGGGGAATAGTTTTCTTGCCATTATAAAGTAATTTGATTCAATCCTTTTATAGTAAATAGCCTTAGTCTGCATCCAAACCATTAACACCTTTTTTCCTCAGGCCTTCAACGTTTCAACAGATAAGCCTTGTGCTTTTCCATCAGTTTAACTTGTCTCTTAAATTCTGGTAGAAACTCTATAAGTTCTTCAACCTTACTGGTAAAGCAATTTAGTACAACATTGTTACTTATTTAATACTTATCAAGATTTTGCTGGTGCTGTAAGTTCTTGTCTATCGTTATAAAAATATCGAAATTATGTTCGACATATAAAGCCATTAATTTTCCGTTCCTGATACCGCTCCATCGCATTTCTCTCACCGTTAACACTTCATACTCGCTTAATGTTGTTTTAAATGTTTCGTCACACGATCATCAAGCCAAATTTTCATGCAAAATATTTGATGAGGTTTCAAGAAGTTTCTGAGACATTTCAAGAAGTTTTACAACTTGCTCACGCTGAACACCGCTAAAATCGTCTAAGAAATAATCAATTGTTTCACCCGTCTCTAAATAATCAAACAAATTTTTAATGGGCACACGGGTTCCGTAAAAAACGGGCGTACCTCCTAAAATCTCAGGATCTATATTGATTATGCGTCCTCCCATAACTATGAGTTTATATAAACCAAATATAAGACTTACTGTTTATAGAAGGTTTTGAAAGTACATAGATTGAAGAATAACAGGTTGTAGGTTTTAAAATCATTTTTCATACATTTAGAAGCATTTTCTTAGAAGATAATTATCCTAACTACGATTACATGAAAAAGGCTTTACCCGTTATTTTATTTTTTTCTCTTATTACAGCATCTATTATTTTTCTTTTTAAAAATAACAGCCCATCCACCTTTAAAGGAGTGTTGATTGAAAGAGAGGATGAAGAAGGTGAAGAGGAAGACAATCCTGAAGAAGCATTCCGGCAGGAATTCGAGTTAACAAAAGATCCTAAACTAAATATTGTACCTACTGAAAGACTGATAACTGCTGTAGCGGTTAGAAATAGCAGGTTAGCACGATTAAGACAAATGGGTCCTGTTTCCGGTATCAACTGGCTCGAAAAAGGCCCAACCAATGTAGGAGGACGTACCCGAGCTATAATGTATGATTTAAGGGACGCGGCAAATGGTTATAAAAAGGTTTGGGCCGGAAGCGTAGGCGGAGGTTTATGGTACACGAATGATATTACTGCCACAAATACTACGTGGAATAAGGTGAATGACTTCTTACCTAATATTGCTATAACCGCTTTGGCGCAAAACCCAGTTAACGTACAGGAAATGTATGCTGGTACAGGCGAAGGTTGGTTTAATAGTGATGCTATTCGTGGGTTAGGAATTTTTAAAAGCAGCGACGGCGGAACAACCTGGGATTTATTACCTGCTGCCAGTTCCGCAGATTTTTATCGCATTCAAAAATTAGCCATTACCTCAGATGGTGTTGTATTTGCCTGTACACGACTAGCCGGATTACAAAGATCAACAGATAATGGAGCAACGTGGACTAAAGTATTAGGCAATGGAACAGGCGGAGGCAATAACGATGCGGCAGCAGATGTTGAAATAGGAGCCGACGGCAGCATTTTTTGCAGCTTTGGAATTCGTAATGTCGGAGGTATTTACAGATCGAAAGATGGCGGAAACACCTGGAAAAAAATTTACACTTCGGCTCCAAATGAGCAACGGATAGAACTTGCACCTGCAGCAAGTAACCCAAACAGGCTGTATGTATTACTACAGGACAGCAGCAATGCCGTTAAAAAAATAATGACTACTACAACTGCTGCTGCAGACTCAACTATATGGGGAACAGTTGACAACCCTTCGTGGTGCGACCAGGGAACAACAAAAACAGATTTTACACGTGGCCAGGGATGGTATGATTTGATCGCAGCAGTTGATCCTCTAAACGAAAACATATTTTATATAGGAGGTGTTGATATTTTAAAATCAACAAATGCAGGTGCATCCTTTACTCAAATTTCGCAATGGGCTTCCGGCTGCGGCAGCCTTCCGCTTGTACATGCTGATATTCATAATATTGTTTTTCGTCCTGATGCTACAACTGCCGGAGCCAATAACGAATTTATAGTAGGTTGCGATGGTGGTGTTTTTCGTACTGCAAATGCAGGCGCTGGTTTTACTGCAAAAAATAACAATTATAATGTAACACAATTTTATACCGTCGCTATCCACCCAACTCTAACAAACTATTTTCTTGCAGGGTCGCAGGATAATGGCACCCAAAAATTTACTGCTGCAGGTATTAATGCCACTACACAAGCCACTGGCGGCGATGGCACTACTGCTTATATTGACCAGAATGATGGAAATATTCAAATTTCCTCTGTCCCTAACAACAACTATTTCGTTTCAATTAATGGAGGAGCGACTTTTTTACGGCGTACATTTAATACAAATGGATCTTTTGTAAATCCTACAGATTACGAAGATGCAGGCAGAAGATTATACGCTGCAAATACAACAGGAACCTATTTCAGGTGGAACAATCCTGCGGTGGCAGGTACAGATACAACTACAGTAACAGTGCCACAATTAACGGGTACGGTTACGCATGTTTACGCTTCTCAACTTACGCCTAACAGGGTTTATTTCGGGATGAACAACGGGTCGGTAGTAAGGGTTGATAATGCACATATTGGTAAAACCAGAACAGGAACTGTAATTAAAACCGGTACCGGTTCAGTTTCGTGTGTTGCTCCTGATCTGGCAGATGAAAATCATGTGCTGGTTACCTATAGTAATTATGGTGTAGTAAGTGTATATGAGTCTAAAAATGCCCTATCGGCAACACCTACCTGGACTTCTGTTGAAGGAAATCTTCCTGATATGCCTGTGCGTTGGGCAATGTTCGATCCCCGCAATTCAAATGCAGCTATAATTGCAACAGAAGTGGGTGTATGGTCAACTGATGATCTTCAGGGCGCTCCTGTAGATTGGCAGCCTACTAATACAGGCCTCGCTAATGTTAGGGTTGATATGATCAGGTACCGTCCTTTGGATAGAACTCTTGCGGCAGCCACACATGGAAGAGGACTATTCACCGCTACTGTTCCTAACGTAACCACACCTGATATAAATTTTAGAACCGGTACAGTAGCTAATGCTGAAGCAACAGATACCGCCATCGCAAGTTGCAGAAGCTATAAGGATTATACCCTGCAAATGACGATTGCCAATGCACCTCAAGGCAATGCTGAAGTAACTATTAATACAGATACTTCGAGCACCGCACAACAAGGCATAGATTATGATTTTACAACGAACGGAGATTTTAATTCGCCGAGTAAAACGATAAACTTTTCTTCAGGCTCTGCGGCGTCACAAACGATAACTATAAGGGTGTACGACGATGCGGAAGTTGAAAATGATGAGTTTGTAAAGTTTACTTATAGTGTTGCAGGAACATCGAATGCTCAAAAAGGAACGGTTTTTCAGACCGTTGCTTTTAATATTACGGATAACGATTTAGCGCCGGTTTTACCTGCACCGGCTAACTATACCCTTGGTTCCAGCACTTTGCTTATAGGAAGCGCAACTGTTGCGGCACCTTTTGATGCCAGAGTCAGAAGCAAAAAAACACAGATACTATACACGGCATCAGAACTTTTGAATGCAGGCTTAAGGGACGGCAAAATAAATAGCATAACTATCCCCATAAATAAAAGGAGCACCAGGGCTTATGAAAATATGGTGATTAAAATGGGGGCGACAAACAGGAACGTTTTAATGGACTCGTTAGGCACCTATGAAGTACCTACAAGTACGGTAAAAAATCCTTTCACCTTTACCCCGGCTGCTTCAACTGCAACAGGGGTTGAAAATAACACCTTTGTATTTGATGTACCTTATGACTGGGATGGGCTAAGTAGTTTAGTAGTTGAATTTTGTTATACCAATGCAACGGCTGATACATCCAATATTTCTGATCGTGCCGGTGGTTATCAAAATGGTACTGCTACCCAGCGCAACACTATCTGGAAGGACAATATTGATTGCAGTTCCTCCATTACAGGCAGCGGTAGTTTTAGTTCTTTTTCAGGTGGGTTACGACCACAAATAACTTTCAACCTCACCAACTTTGGAACCAGGGCCGATAGCGTTCTTAATGCCTCCAAAACTGAATTCCTTTCTTCTAATAGTGATTTATATTTTTACTCTGCTAAACCCTCAAAAGTTTTGGCAAGGATACGGAACCTTTCAAACATTAATTATGGTTGTACACAAGTGGTAATTGACAGGGCCGGAAATAGCGCTGCTCCCTTCTGGAATAATAATCCTGCTAATTATATTATGGATAAAACTTACAGGGTTTTACCTGCAACAAATAACAACGCCGGCTCTGATGAAATTACCTTCTACTTTACTGCAGCAGAAAAGCTGGGATGGGAAGCCACTACAGGTCAAAGCTTTAGTGATATCAAGGTTATTAAAGTTCCCGGTCAAACTAGTGCTGTTACCCCAACCAATCCTGAACCTGACGGGCCGGGAACGGTACAGGTTGTAACACCGTCAAGCGTAGGTTCATTGGGCAATATGTATTATATAACAGCTACTTTCAATACCGGTTTCGGAGGTTTTGGTTTTGGTATTCCTGGTACAACTTCGCTAATTACCTTACTCAGGTTTACGGGTACATTGCAGGGCGATAATGTATTGCTGCAATGGAGTACTTCATTAGAACATAATGCCAGCCATTTCATTATTGAGAAATCGTTGGATGGAACTACTTACGGTAAGTTAGGAGAGGTAAAAGCTGCGGGGAATAGTAACACTGAACGTAACTACAGCTTTTTGGATAAAGAGTTTGCTGCTGATTATAACTACTATAGGTTGGAGATGGTAGATAAGGACAATAAAAGCAAGCTAAGCGATGTTGTTATCGTAAGAAATACAAAGAACAGCCAGGGTCTATTTGTTATCAACAATCCTTTTAACAGTTATATTGATGTGCGTTTTGGAAAAGTGCCGCAAGGCCAGGTAAAACTGCAACTAACAGACGTTTCAGGAAAGCTGATACAAACAGAAATCTTTAATAGTTTGTCTCAAAACATTGTAAGATGGAATGTGCCTTCTAAAGCATTGAGTAAAGGCGTATATGTTCTTTCTGCAGTGGCAGATGGAAAGCGGTACGCAATTAAGGTTCTAAAGCAATAACAACCACAAGTACCAAAAATAAAAGGCTGTGTCTTATTAATAAATACAGCCTTTTATTTATTAAGAATATCTATTTCTTCATGGCGAATATTTGTTTTAAAAACTTGTGAAGTTCTTATCGTACTGTTGTAAATCAGGTAAGCGATTAGTTTCCTGATAATCCTTTCAATCCCTTAATCCATGTACTATAATTTAAAAGTTTGCATCATGCTTCTATACATACCAGGCGCACTCCAATAGCCGCTTGCAATCATTCTTCTTATTGTAAATAAAGGATCATCAGGATCGCGTTTGGTACTTAATATATATGCTGACTTTATCCCTCTTTTCTTTAATTCAGGAATTGCCTCTTTATTCCACAATCCAAACGGGTAGGCAAAGTGTTCTGATGTTTTGCCGGTTAATTCTTCGATAAGTTTTTTTGGTTTTTCAATTTGCGTTGTCCAATCTCCAGGTGTTTTATAGCCCGTTACTTTATGGTGATCCCATGTATGTGACTCAACCACATGCCCTTCATCCGACAATTGTTTTACCTGTTCGCGGGTCATATATCTTGGCCGGTTAAGGGAAACGGTCATTATAAAAAAAACACCTTTAAAACCATATTTCTTCATTTCAGGGGCCGCTATATTAAACTGGTCGTCATCAGTATCATCATAAGTTAACATTACAGGTTTAGCAGGAAGCGCAGTGCCATAAGCAAGGTAATTGTACAACTGGTTAGGCAGTATTGTATGGTATCCGCTATCTGCAAGAACTTTTAATTGCGCTTTAAAATTTTCAACAGGTACAATATAATCCCTCGCAACTTTTCCATCACTCGCCGCCCAGTCTCTTATTTGATGATAACATAAAACAGGCACTTCTTTTCTTGCCGTTATGGTAGCAGCATCAGCCAATATTTTTGTTCCGGTTTGTTTTGTTTCATTTTTATTTTCAGTTGTTTGATTGCTTTTAGTTGCTTGATCGCTTTCCACATTCTTTGCTGGTTGCTTGCATCCTCCAAAAAAAATTGTCAATACACATCCGGCTGTTATAATTAATTGCCTCATATAAAACATTGGTATTTTTAATTGGGGTGAATTTCAAAGTTTCGCTTCTATCATAAAAAGTGTTCGTCATTGCGAGCCTTGCGTAGCTTGGCGAAGCAATCTCCTGCCAACTCGTCAACCTGATTATGCAGGAGGTTGCTTTCCCGTGATAAGTTCGGGACAGACCGTTTCTGGCATGACGAGAAGATTGAAAAACTGCTTAGTCACTAAGTAAAAAACTAAAACTTGAAATGCACCCTTTAATTGGCGGCAATTTAATTGATTTGTATAATCTGACGGATATTCTTTTAACCTCAAAAAAAAAATTACCACATAGCCACATAGGAACATAGAAGAAGATTTTTGAGATGCACTTACTATGTATTCTATTGTGTCTACTGTGCCTATGTGTTCAAAAAAACTGATGAAATGATAACAGGTGCATAAAAATGATTGTGGTAGTTTAAGCACACGCTAATTATGTAATGCCTGTAGTTTTCGGTGCGTAGTCTTTTATTACTTAGGCGGCTAAAGTAATTACTAAGCATTTAGCATCAGGCCTTGCAATTCTGCTTCGTATTGGCATCTGTTCAAAATATTTTTTTTGTGTAACCCAAATTTAAGCCCGTGCTCATAATGGGTAATCTGCCCCAGCCATAACCTTTTACCGGCAACTTTAAATACGGCTCAATTCGCAAGGTTCCTGTTTTACCAGCTTTACGTTCATAACCAATGTTTGCGTTAATAACAGTAACCCAGCTTGAAGATGAATTTTTGTAATTCATATGCCAGTAAGTTAACTGACCGTTGCTTTCGTATGTATAATCGTAATCTTCTGCCTTCATAAAATATGAGGAAAAACCAGTCACAACAAACCATGCCTGTTTTGCTGATGTTTTGAAATTGTATTTCAAGTTTAAGGGAAGCTCTAACATGCTGCAATTTCCGTTTACGTATAATAGTTTTCGAGAAGGTGAGGTGTATACTTTTTTGGGATTATAATATTTAGCATCGGTGTAATAAAACTTCTTTTGATAGGATAATCCTGATTCAACACTTAGTCTTTTGGTTAGTTGGTATCCTGCTAAAATACCTGCACCAAGCCCAGGTGTTTTTGTTGATTGAAATTTTACTGTACTTATATCTGCATTACCAACAATTCCTGCGTACAAGTGCAATGTTTTTTTCCTGTCCTTTGTTTTTACATTCTTACCAGCACTATCATTTTTAATTGGATCAGCATTTTCTGAAACTACTGTATTAGCAGAAGTATCTTTACCTGGTGCTTTAAATCCCGCATCGGCATTAATTGACTGCAAGTTCTTGTTTGAATCGAGTTTATTTTGTTCAGCAGGAAATAACTTATTTTCTTGCCTGTTTAAGTTATCTGTTAACTCTCGGTTTAAGTTATCTGTCAACTCTCTGTTTAATTTATTTGGTAACTCTGCTGAAGCTATAGAATTAGTGGATATAGAATTTCCTGAAGATTTCTTTTTGCTATTTTTGTTCATTTTACTTTCTCTTATTGAAAGTTTACTTTCTCTTGTTAAAAGTGTTGATAGACGCTTGTTGCTGTTGTATGTTTGAGATTCATGGTATTTCGCACCTTGATTTACCTGCTTTTTCGTGAATTTTTTTGCTAAACTATTATCTCCTTTGTATGTAATGTTCTTATCATTTTTCTTTAATAGTTGTAAGTTTTTCGTTGATGGATTTTCAATTTTTGCCAGCTCCTTATCAGATTTATGACTATAGTTATTACATATCCAAGCTACGGGTAATAAAAGCAGAAGCAAAAACCAGCTCTTGTTTTTTACTCCGATTTTTGGTGGTTTATCCGGTTCGGTTGCAGCTAATTTTTGCTCCACCTGTTGCCAATCAGAAGTATCGGTTTTAAGCGGGTAATTTTCTGCAGCCCGTCTGAACAATTCATCCATATTGTCATTTACATCAAACATATTTTTACCTGATCCTCATTTTTTTTAAGATAGTCCTGTAATAAAGCTCTTGCCTTAAACAAATTTGATTTTGAAGTGCCCACTGCTACTTTTAACTGGCTGGCAATTTCCTGGTGCGTAAACCCATCTATAACATACATATTAAAAACAATCCTGTAAGCGGGAGGAAGTTTTTTAACCTGGTTAATCAGTTCTTTATATAGAAGCGACTGGTCAGCCGATTGCCCTTTATCTTCTAACCACATATCTTCATTTATCGAACCGATTTCAGGCAGAAAATTATCTTTTCTTAACTGGTCTATTGCTGTGTTGATCATTATTGTCCGCATCCATCCCATCAATATTTTCTGAAGGTTTTCAGGATTATCATAATGAAAATTGTCAAGCTTATTGAACACTTTAATAAAACCATCATTTACAACATCCACTGCTTTATCGTAACGGAAGATATATCTGAATACTATTTTAAGACAATAGCCATAATAATGCTCATAAAGTTGCTTTTGGTCCCGTTGATTATTGCGGGCACAACCTTGTATTATTTCCCGTAAATTTTTCAAGTGGGCTTGCTAATTATAATTATGAATACGGCTCTTTTAAATTTTGGTTGCCTCGTCTGTTGTATTTAATAACTTTACAAGTTACTGCTAATTATTGCTGCTAATATTTGGAAAACTTATTTATGCTCAGGCAACTTCTGCAGTTTGCCAACGTATGCATTAGAAAGTTACCAATTTCTTTATCACAAACTACTAAAGCTTAAAAATGAAAAAGCTTTCAACCATGTGTATGTCAACAGTATTGCCATTATTTCTATTAAGTACTGTAATTAGTTGTAAACACAGCACCGAAATTCCTGTTATTCCTAAACAAATTCAGTTGCAAAAAAGCCCCACTTTAGGAACTTATCTTGCAGATAAAGATGGCCGTCACTTTATATGTTTGCAAGCGATGCAAATGGTGTGTAGGTTTAAAATATAGTACATGCCTTTAAGCTCCAAAAAAGAAGTAACAAAATTTGTTCATAGTAAATTGCTGTTCAGGTTTAGAAGGCTGCTGATCTTTCTAATCTTAATTATTGCAATAGTGATTGATGAAGTATCGCACAATTATATAGCAGGTTACATAGCAGCAGGCGGTTTTATACTTGGATTGGCGATTGGATTATTAGCAGCTAAAAAAATGCATAATATTAGCTGGGATGCAGAAACAAGCCAAGCTGTTACGCGAATGGACAGGCTTGGAATAATTATACTGGTAGTGTATTTGATTTTTTCTATCAGCCGCCGGTGGATATTTAGCCATTGGTTGCAAGGTTATGGCTTAACCGCCTTCAGCCTTAGCGTAGGAGCGGGAGGTATGCTTGGACGTCTGTATACAACAAGGCAAAAAATACGACAGGTGTTGAAGGAGGAAGGAGTGTTAAGAAGTAAGAAGTTTAAAGTTTAAAGTTGGAAGTACGAAATACGAAGTACGAAATACAAAATACGAAGTTTGAAATACAAAATACGAAGTACAAAGAAACAACAGACTCTAAACTATAAACTTTCAACTCCAGACTCATCTTCCTCCCATCCACTTCACCCTGAATGCCTGTACCTCGCTGTTTGTTTTTCCTTCAACAATTGCAACAATGCTAACCTTAGGATTTTCTGTAGGAGTTATTTGTGTATTGATTATAATATTTCTATGGGCGTAAACAAGCGAAATTTTTTCTCCCGGTTTACGTTGTCTTAGTACATCCGTTATCTCTTGTACCTGCTGTAATTTTTTCCCGTCCAATTCTATAATTACGTCATCAATATCAATACCGGCAATGTATAACGGAGTATTACGGATGGTGTTTGTTGCTACCATCAATGCATTGTCTTCTGTTCTTAAAGTTAAATCTCCAATCCACGCTCCGGCGTTTGTTTGTTGCAAAGTATAGCCTGCAGGTGCCAGTAATTTTTTGTAATTAAAAGATCCGTGCCCATACACATGCTCATTAAAAAAGTTAGTCGCGTAAGTCGCATTACCTGTTGCAGCAGCTAAAGCATTTTGTACATCATCTAATGTATAAGGTACTTCTGTCTTCCCAGATTTCCTCCATAATTCTCGCATTACATCATCAAGGCTTTTACTAAAACGGGCACGAAGTTCAAGATCGAGAGCCAAAGCAATGGCGCCACCATAGGTATAATACGAGGTGTACATGTTGGGGTAATTGGTTCTGTCGAACGATACGCCTGCATCTACAAAAACTGCCCGCTGACTGTTCTCTACCGGTGTGTACATTTGTGCGCCCGGAGTGTTCACTGCATTTACCAGCTTGCTGTTCTCGAATTGAAATTGGTCGTATGAAAGCAAGCCTGCTCTTACCAATAAAACATCGCCGTAATAATGTGTAAAGCCTTCAGCTACCCAAAGAGCTTCGCTCATATTACTTCGTTCAAAGTTGAAAGGCTCCAGGCTTTTTGGTCGTATCCGCTCAACATTCCAGCAATGAAAAAACTCATGAGCAAATACTCCAAGCAAGTCATTGCTTCCGTCAAAGTCTCTTTTAAGAGTAATCATGGTTGAGTTGCGATGTTCCATTCCATCACCTCTGGCAACGTAAGGATTGATGCTTGCTATAAAAGTATAGGTGCCATAATCATAAGCAGGAAATTCTCCATAAACTGCTTGTCCGGCGGCCACTACGCGTTTTAATTTTTCAGTAAAATTATCTACCAATGCTTCCGGCGCCTCTGCCTCAAGAGCAAGTCTGAAAGTGTATTGTTTCTTATCGGGGTTAGTAACTTTCCATTCGCGCCAGTGCAGGTTGCCTACCTTTGTTGGCGCATCCATAAAATATTGAAGATCAGAGGCGCTGAATGCAGCAGGATTGGAGGTTGGTTTAAGCTGGGTGGCTATTTTCCAGTTTTTAGTAAGTGAAGAAAACTGAATTGTAATAGGCGCTTTTTCCAATCCTTTCACCCACATAAAAGTGGCGGGCATGTTCAAATGATAACCTGTTACATCTACATCCGAATAAGTTCCGTCAGCATAATTTGCAAAAAGAGTATAGGTAACTTTTACCGTTCCTTTATGTCCTGAAATCATGTATACATCTCCTTCGGCCTTTTCAACTTTCAAAGTTTTTCCTGATGCATCGTATGCCATTACATTATAAACATTCTTTCCAAATTCGTGTGTAGCATACCGGCCAGGAGATGAACGGCTCATTCTAAAGAGGGCAGGAGTTAGGGGTAATCCATCTGCTGTTATGCTGATCTCTGCTTCGTGATGAACTGCATTGGGCGCGGTAAACTGGTAGCTGATATGTTGCGCTATAACTGATAAGGATAGCGAAGTTGCTATCAGCCATGCTGTAAAGTGCTTCATAAGTGCATGTAATTTATTAATGTAAAGATTATAGAATTTATCAGAAGCCAGATGAAAATTTGGGAAATATTCAGGAAGAGTTATTGGCTAATAAGTTCGTATATTTTAAAAGACAACAGTCCAAATTCCGGGAGAACATTCCAGGCTTATATTAATACTATATAGCAATTAAAAGATAGAGAAAGAAAAACTTCATTCGCCCTTTTTATACCAGACAGCTATCCCTGTTGTAACTTTTGTAATTGAATTTGTTGGCATAAAATGTTGCAACTTTGGAGCTATTATGAAAAAACGCTGTTTTTATATTGCTATTGTTGTATTATTCTTATCAGCATGCTCTAAAAGTAATAACACCGGTGGAACTACTGTTACACCACCCATAGTGGCGCCTGATACCACCTTACAAAATACGTTGCCCTTCCCTATTGGTGCCTCGGTAAGCATAAGTCTTTTGCAAAACAATACGAAGTATAGTAACCTGGCTAAAAAGGAATACAACAGTCTTACTGCAGAAAATGCAATGAAGTTCGCCGGTCTTCATCCTTCTCAAAATACCTACACCTGGACTGATGCAGATTACTTTGTAAATTTTGCACAGGCAAATAATAAACGTATTCATGGGCATACTTTACTGTGGCATCAGTCGTTGCCTTCGTGGGTTACAAATTTTGTTGGAGATTCTACTGCATGGGAAAACTTGATGAAGACACATATCCAAACCGTGGTAGCTCATTTTAAAGGTAAGGTAGCATCGTGGGATGTGGTTAATGAAGCATTTGAAGATAATGGAAGCTTGCGTAATAGTATATGGCGTCAAAAGCTTGGGAATGATTATGTAGCCCGTTGTTTTCAATACGCTTACCAGGCTGATACAAGTGTGCTCTTGTTTTATAACGATTACGGGCACGAATACAGTTCAACGAAAAGAGCAGCTATCATCAACATGCTTAATACCTTTAAAAGCAGAGGCGTACCAGTACATGGTATAGGTCTTCAATTTCATACAAACTACACTCAAAGCGATGCAAATATTGCTGCTGCTATTACTGCTGCTGCCGGTACAGGTTTAAAGGTTCACATTTCAGAACTTGATGTTGCGCTTAATGCTGGTAATAACCCGGCACTTACTTTAACCGCTTCTTTAGCTGAACAGCAGGCAACTAAGTATAAATTTATATTCAAAATTTACAATGCAATTCCTGCAGCTCAAAAATTTGGTATCACCACATGGAATATAGGAGATGCAGATTCATGGATTCCCCGACAATATAACCGTCCTGACTGGCCGTTACCTTTTGATGGCAATTATTTACGTAAGCCAGCTTATTATGGCATTTTAGATGGAATTAAGTAAATGACTAATAGTTCATAAAAGTTCTGCATCTCCAGGACGTTGAAATTGAAAAAAACTGCTATGGTTTCCTCACGAAAAGCTGCAATTAGTTTTATTTTTATCACGCTTCTTATTGATGTTACAGGCCTCGGTTTAATCATTCCCGTCTTTCCAAAGCTTATCGAACAACTCATTCATGGCGGCATTAGCGAGGCAAGTAAATGGGGCGGCTGGCTTACGTTTGCCTATGCTATTATGCAGTTTTTATTTGCTCCCGTTTTAGGTAACCTTAGCGATAAGTATGGACGCAGACCTGTATTATTATTTTCTCTGTTAGGCTTTGGAATTGATTATATTTTTCTCGCCTTCGCTCCAACTATAGGGTGGCTGTTTGTGGGCAGGGTGATTGCAGGCATCACCGGTGCAAGTTTTACAACTGCTGCGGCATACATCGCAGATATTAGCACAGATGAAAACCGTGCCCAAAACTTTGGAATGATTGGCGCTGCTTTTGGCCTTGGTTTTATTATAGGGCCTGTAATTGGAGGAGTTTTAGGCGAATATGGAGCAAGGCTTCCGTTTATTGCAGCAGCGGGGCTGGCATTATTAAATGCTTTATATGGATATTTTATTTTGCCTGAATCGCTTAATAAAGAACATCGACGGGCCTTTAACTGGAAAAGAGCAAATCCAATGGGCTCTTTATTACAATTAAAAAAATATCCTTCTCTTGGAGGATTGGTTGGCTCACTTGTGTTAGTGTATATAGCTGCCCATGCTGTACAAAGCACATGGACATTTATAAACATTGAAAAGTTTAAGTGGAGCGAAGCAATGATTGGTTATTCATTAGGTATGGTAGGATTGATGGTAGCGATTGTACAAGGCGGTTTAATACGATTCATCAATCCCAGGTTAGGCAATGAAAAAAGCGCTTATATAGGATTGGCATTATATGCCCTGGGCTTATTATTATTTGCTTTCGCATCGCAAACGTGGATGATGTTTGTGTTTCTTATTCCCTATTGTTTGGGTGGAATTGCAGGGCCAGCGTTACAAAGTATTATTTCCGGACAAGTGCCGGCAAATGAACAGGGCGAGTTGCAAGGTGCTTTAACGAGCTTAATGAGTATAACCTCTATTATCGGTCCATTGTTAATGAGTTATTTATTTTCTTATTTTACAAAACCGGGTGCCCCGGTTAAATTTGCAGGAGCGCCTTTTTTATTAGGAGCTGCACTAATGTTGGGAAGCGCTGTAATTGCATATTTTACTTTACATACAAAAAAGGAGATTGTTGAAAAGCAATAGCTGGAGACACAGCGTATCGAAACACTTTACGGACAGCCAAATCTGCAATGAACTACTGAACCGTATTTTTATTAAGAAGTTCCACAACTTATCCACTTCACCGATGCTTCAACCCACGACTACACCTTTCTTTCCAACTTGAATTGAGGCCTCACCAGATAGCTCTTTTTGAGCCCAGGTTACTGAGTGATATTTTCTTTTTGATATTTTTCCTGATGATTATGTTGCGAAAGCCTTGATTTTACGGTATGCTCTCAATTTTATAAATGATATAGAAAACCGAAAAAGAATGGCGAAAAAAGCATACTATAATTTTTTACCGGACAGCAGTGAAATAAATTATAAATTAATACTACGAGCTTTATTTAAAACAAAGGGAAATGCCTTTCCTGTATTTTTGTTTTTAATAAACGATTGTAAAAAGATGGATTTTCAAGTTGCAGAATTAACGGAACAAGTAGCACATACAGCACGTGAGTTTTCCTTACAAAAGATTAAGCCTTATATTATGGAGTGGGATGAGTCCCAAACCTTTCCTGTAGAAATTTTCAGGCAGTTAGGTGAGTTAGGATTGATGGGTGTATTGGTGCCTGAAGAATATGGAGGTGCAGGCTTATCTTATCATGAATATAATACAGTTATCCAGGAAATAGCCAGGGTGGATGGATCTATAGGATTAAGTGTTGCTGCACATAATTCGCTATGTACCGGTCATATTTTATTGTTTGGTAATGAAGAGCAAAAGCAAAAGTACCTGCCAAAGTTAGCGACTGCCGAATTTATAGGTGCCTGGGGATTAACTGAACCTAACACTGGAAGCGATGCAGGCAATATGAAAACAACAGCTATCAAAGAAGGCGATGAATGGGTTTTGAATGGCACAAAAAATTGGATTACGCATGGGATATCGGGGGAAGTTGCGGTGGTTATAGCAAGAACGGGCGAGCCACGAACCAGTGGCAACAGCACAGCTTTTATCGTTGAAAGAGGAACACCCGGTTTTACAGGCGGTAAAAAAGAAAATAAATTGGGTATGCGCGCAAGCGAAACGGCAGAAATGATTTTTGATAATTGCCGCATAAGTGAAGAACAAAGAATGGGCGAAGTAGGAGATGGCTTTCGCCAGGCGATGAAAGTGTTGGATGGCGGAAGAATATCCATTGCTGCTCTTAGTATAGGTATTGCAAAAGGAGCTTATGAAGCAGCTTTAAAATATTCTAAAGAACGTTACCAGTTCGATCAGCCAATAGCGAATTTTCAGGGTATAAGTTTTAAACTGGCAGACATGGCTACCGAAATTGAAGCAGCAGAACTTCTAACTTTACAGGCGTGTGACTTGAAAAACCGTGGCGAGAAAATGACGAAGCAGGCAGCAATGGCTAAATACTATGCAAGCGAAGTAGCGGTAAGAGTGTCGACAGATGCAGTGCAAATTTTTGGAGGATATGGATATACAAAAGATTTTCCGGTAGAAAAATTTTATCGCGACTCAAAGCTTTGCACAATAGGGGAGGGAACGAGCGAAGTTCAGAAACTGGTTATTGCAAGGGAGGTGTTGCAATAGCTTTTAATTTACTTTTACTATGTTCATTTCAACATGTTCTTCTTGTTGAATTATTGCAACAGGAGGTTTAGGCTTTAATGCAAATTCTAAGTGCAAAGAGCTTTTTCAATTAATTCGTAATCTATATCTGTACTACTTTTTTCCTTAGGTTCTTTATAATTGTGATAAAACTTATCTAGAAGTAATTTTATAATATAAACATCCTTTAAAGAATTATTTATTGGAGAGGTTAATTCAAGGATTATTTGTTTGACTAATTTAGTCTTCTTTGCCTCATAGTTATCTCAGGAGTTATTATAGACCGGTCGTCTAAACAGGCACTTGAATTTGCAACAGTTCAATTATTACATACCGACAGTACAATTGTAAAATCTTCTGTCACTGATAAAAAAGGCAGGTTTTTGATTGAAGGCGTTAAACCAGTCAATTATATTCTTAGCTGTACTTTTATTGGTTACGAAAAATCCGCGAAGCCTCTTGCTATAAGCGGTAATCCGCAAAAAGTAAATATTGGCGCTATACAAATAGGGGTGCTTTCAGCGAACATGGCTGAGGTAAAAGTTACCACAATAAACCGTGCGCTAAATGCTGCTATCGATAGAAAAGTATATAACGTAAGCCAGGATATCTTAGCCCAAAGCGGAAGCGCAAGCGATATTTTGAAGAATGTTCCTTCGGTTGAAGTGGATATTGAAGGACAGGTCAGTTTACGTGGTTCGGCGGATGTAATGATATTGATTAATGGCCGCCCCTCGCCTTTAATGGGTAAAACAAAGGCTGAAGCATTACAGCAGCTTCCTGCCAATTTAATCGAACGAATTGAAGTTATTACAAACCCTTCTGCGCGCTATAAACCTGATGGCACTTCCGGCATCATTAATATTGTTTTAAAGAAAAATACAAAAGGCGGCTTAAACGGAAGCATCCTGGCCAACGCCGGTACACAGGACCGCTACAACGGCACCGTAAGTTTGAATTATAAACCAGGCAAGCTTAACCTGTTTGGCAATTACAGCATTCGCAAAGACAGACGCATTAGGTTATCTGATATAAACAGGATTTACCTTGATAAGACCAGAGCGATTCAAGCTATTACTATCAAAATAACCAGTCGCTCGCCCGCGCACTTTCGCACGTAGCAACATTGGGAGTTGATTACAATTTCAGCGAACGTAACAGCTTTGGAATGTCGGGCAATTATGTAAGTAGAAACAGGTTAGGCACGATGTAGTGAATAATCTTTTTTATAATAAGAACGGAACCTTAACCCATAGCTACGACCGTTTACGTTACGATCCTGAATATGAAATTGAACAAGATGCTACTGTTTATTGGCAACATAATTTTCAGAAGGAAGATCATGAACTAAGAATTGAATTTAATGCTTCAGGTTCAGATGAACAGGAAGACAATCATTATACAAATCTATATCGCTTTCCTGCAGGCTATTCTTTAAAAGATAACACGCTTATTATACAACGCGAGCACCAGCAGCAGGTTGCGATTGATTATACCAACCCCATTTCAGAGGACTCGAAACTTGAGGCAGGATATTTAGGGTCGTTTGCCCAATTGGATCAAAACTTTTATGGTGAGATGTACGATACGACGCAGAATAAGTTCTTAAAGGATATTGTGAAGTCGAACCGTTTTTTATACAATGAATATGTTCATGCTTTTTATGTTACCTATGAGCATTCGTTTAAAAAATTTAGCT